>Ga0209292_1000141_pt1 | contig 102426 bp, 85 predicted proteins | sample GOMGulsemesocosm_2_FD_184634 | JGI IMG/M metagenome (GOLD analysis project Ga0209292, IMG submission 184634) | Methane-oxidizing microbial communities from mesocosms in the Gulf of Mexico - GOM9C Gulf of Mexico (SPAdes) (version 2) | ecosystem: Environmental > Aquatic > Marine > Cold seeps... | reverse complement strand
TTTGCCACTCGCTTGAGCCGCTAAGTAAAATTTCACATTCACCGGCAGTAATCTCCATTAACTCAGCTTCTTTGGTGCCAAAGGTATAGTCACCCGCTTGCATAATACCAAGTGTTTTAAAGCTGCCATCTGTAAAGGTGATAGTGCGGCTTGTTACTTTACCATCAAAATATACATTGGCAGCTCTAGCGATAGTTACTTCTTTAAAGTCAGACATAGGGTATTTCCTTTTAAATTTTATTAATTTTAGATATAAATAGACATAAAAAAACGGCATCGAACTAGACTCAAATGCCGTTTTATTTAACTCTCTCTACTTCAAGAGATGCGTACTAGGTGGCGCTAGCAATTTTTTTCATATCCGTCATATAACCGCGAAGCTCTTTACCAATCACTTCAACACCATGGCTGCGAATGGCTTCATTTACTTCGATTAAACGGGCGTTATCAACATTGTTTGAGCTTTCTTTAAGGCCTTCACCTAATTGCTCTAATGATAAGTTCGCTGTGTACTCTTCAAGAAGAGGTACTGCGGCATGAGTAAATAAGTAGTTACCGTACTCTGCAGTATCAGAAATTACTACGTTCATTTCGTAAAGCTTGTTACGCGCAATACAGTTAGCAATTAATGGTGTTTCATGAAGTGATTCATAGTATGCAGACTCTTCAATGATGCCGGCAGCAACCATTGCTTCAAACGCAAGTTCAACACCCGCTTTAATCATAGCAACAACGAAAATTCCTTTATCGTAATATTCTTGTTCAGTAATTTCAGTTTCGCAATCAGCCGCTAATTCAAATGACGTTTCAGCTGTTTCTGCACGCCATGTTAATAAGTTAATATCATCATTTGCCCAATCTGCCATCATAGTTTCAGAGAAACGACCTTCGATGATGTCATCCATATGTTTTTCGAATAATGGACGTAAAATCACTTTCAACTCTTCAGACATATCAAACGCTTTGATTTTCGCAGGGTTTGATAAACGGTCCATCATGTTAGTGATGCCGCCATGCTTAAGACCTTCAGTGGTAGTCTCTAAGCCGTACTGTAATAATTTACGTGCGTAAGCTGCGTCCATACCCTGAGCGATTAATTGCTTGTGACCTAATACCGCTGCCGTTTGCAACATGCCACAAAGAATCGTTTGCTCACCCATTAAGTCAGACTTAACTTCAGCGATGAAAGAAGATTGTAAAACACCCGCTCTATCACCACCGGTAGCACTAGCGTATGCTTTAGCAATCGCTAAACCATTACCTTGTGGATCATTTTCTGGGTGAACTGCGATAAGTGTTGGTACACCAAAACCACGTTTGTATTCTTCACGTACTTCAGTACCTGGACATTTAGGTGCAACCATAACAACCGTGATATCAGGACGAACTTGCATGCCCTCTTCAACAATATTGAAACCGTGTGAGTAAGAAAGCGTAGCGCCTTGCTTCATCAATGGCATTACTGCAGAAACGGCAGAAGTATGCTGTTTATCAGGTGTTAAGTTTAAAACTAAATCAGCTTGAGGAATTAATTCAGCGTAGTTGCCTACTGTGAAACCATTCTCTGTAGCCCACTGCCATGATTGACGTTTTTCAGCGATAGCGCCGTCACGTAAAGCATAAGAAATATTTAAACCAGAATCACGCATGTTCAAACCTTGGTTTAAACCTTGAGCACCACAACCAACAATAACAATGTTCCAGTCTTTGATGAAGTTACAGCCATCGCTGAACTCTTCACGTTTCATAAAACGACATTGACCTAATTGACCTAACTTTTCACGTAAACTTAAGGTATTAAAATAATTGCTCATCGACTTTCCTATAATTTCTGGAGTATAAATTGAGTCAGCTTTCTGACCGTACTTTTACAATGTTTTTACAATGAAAGCATCATACCCTAGCCATAACATTGCAAAAAGTGATATATTCGCACCGCAGTGTTGCAAAATACGCAACAACAAAACAATTAACAGCCACACTTTACCCGTGAATCAAAAATTATGGACCAAAAATCATTAGCCATGTTTAGTCATTTAAGTCAGTCTTTACATTTTGGCAAAACAGCGCAAGCACACCACATCAGTCCTTCAACGTTAAGCCGAGCAATACAGCGCATTGAAGATGAGGTCGGCAGCGAGCTATTACACCGAGACAACCGCAGTGTTGAACTAACCGAAGCAGGAAAAAAATTTAAACTTTATGCTGAACAACAACTTGAGCAATGGCATACTTTCAAACAATCGATTGACCAAGCACAGCAATCGTTAACAGGTAAGCTTCATATTTACTGTTCAGTAACTGCTGCGTATAGCCACCTTCCCCCTTTGCTTGAAGGCTTCCGGGCACAACATCCGTTAGTGGAAATTATGCTGACCACAGGTGACGCCGCCGACGCTTTGGAACAAGTACAAAACAAATCAGTCGATTTTGCTATTGCTGCAAACCCTGAAACGTTACCGCGCAGTGTCTATTTCCATCCTCTCGATACCATCGCATTAGCCGTTATCGCCCCCACGATGAATTGTAAAGTTAGCCAGCAACTCAATGAAAAGGTACTGACTTGGTCAAGTATCCCTATCATTTTGCCCGAACATGGCCCTGCACGAAAACGCTTTGAACTTTGGTATAGAAAAAAACAACAAGGAAAAGCCAATATTTACGCCACAGTTTCAGGCCATGAGGCGTTAGTGAGCATGGTGGCTTTAGGTTGTGGTGTCGGCATTGTTCCACAAGTCGTGGTAGACAACAGCCCAGTTAAAGATCGAGTGAAGAATTTAGAGAATGTTGGTGAGATAGAACCATTTGAACTAGGAGTCTGCTGTTTAAATCAAAACAAGACACAACCCCTAATTAAAGCTTTTTTCCAAGCGATAACATAGTGATTACTTAGTGATTACTTAGTGATTACCACGAAGAAAATTAAAGCGAAAAATACGTTCACTTACGAATAAGATGAAGTATTAATTTTAAAAATCTTTCATTAATGATTGCAGCAATACAGAATGACACTAATCCATAATATTGAAACGGCCAGCTGGCTTTCTCAAAATTTGCCATTATGATATTAATCATAAAAATCATATAAATAAATGTATATATATTGTTATGTTTGTTATATAAAAAAGCAACCGACACAGGCAATGATAAGATTATGGGATAGTATAATTCTATAGAGTTCATTGTTTTAAGTCCTTATAAAATGCGTCTCAGAAGTTAAACAATAAACAAGCCCAAAAGCAATAGTCATTGATAACAAGAACTTAACGGTGAAATTTTTTATCCTTCTTTTTTGTCTAAAAGAAACCGACAATAAATTTAGGCTCAAGCAACAGCACTTGTTAAGTGTCTTAATAATCTGTCCATCGCACGATATGACAAGGCTTCAATTAAATTTTGATGGGAAATTTCAAGGCCACCTTCCATATCGGCAATGGTTCGAGCAATTTTTAAAATTTTATGGTGTGCGCGAGTTGATAAGCCTAATTTCTCTACCGCAAGTTCAATAAACTCACTATCATCAAGGCCTAGATGGCAATACTCTTTCAACTCTCGTGTGCCAAGGTGGGCATTCGCTTTACCTTGCCGTGTTTGTTGTATCATACGACACGCCTGCACACGCCGCTGAACTTGGTCACTGGTTTCATTATGCTCAGTATCGCTATCCCATGTACCGCGCGGTAAACGTGTCACCTCAATTTGAATATCGATTCGATCGAGAAAGGGACCTGATAATCGATTAAGGTAACGTAAAACTTGCTCCGGCGTACTGCGTTTATCATTATAAAAGCCCGTTGGGCTGGGGTTCATTGCCGCAATCAATTGAAAACGAGCTGGAAAAGATTGTTTGTGCATAGCGCGAGAAATCGTCACTTCACCCGACTCCATTGGCTCACGTAAGACATCAAGCACTTTGCGTTCAAACTCTGGTAATTCATCTAAAAATAATACGCCGTTGTGTGCCAAAGATATTTCACCTGGTTTTGGCTGACTACCACCGCCAACAAGTGCCGCTGAAGATGCAGTATGGTGAGGTGCCCGAAATGGCCTGGTACTCCAAGATTGATTGCTTATTTGTTGATTGCTAATCGACTGAACTGCAGCAACTTCTAGAGCTTCTGTTTCGGTCATTACCGGTAAGATTCCTGCTAAGCGTGTAGCCAGCATCGTTTTCCCAGTACCTGGCGGGCCAATAAAAAGTAAATTATGACCACCTGATGCAGCAATTTCTAAGGCACGTTTAGCGAGCGGCTGACCGACAACATCACTAATGTCTAAGCCGTTATTCTCAATGACTTGCTCGCGTGGTTTGTCTACCACTAATGGCAAACTTTGCTGACCAGCAAAGTGCATAAACAATTGTGTTAGATGGCTAATAGCATATATTTTCGCTTGTTTAACCCAGCTTGCTTGCTCTGCGTTTTGTTGCGGAATAATCAGGGTTCTACCGCTTTCATTGCTCGCCATTGCAACAGGAATTTCACCGACAATGGCACGTAACTCGCCTGATAAAGCTAATTCTCCGGCAAATTCATATTGTGATAAATCAACAGGAGGTAATTGTTCTGAGGCGGCAAGAATACCAACGGCAATGGGTAAATCAAAACGGCCCCCCTCTTTAGGTAAGTCCGCAGGGGCGAGATTGATAGTGATGCGCTTGGCAGGAAATTCATAACCACAATTAATAATTGCGCTTCGCACTCTATCCTTTGATTCTTTCACTGAGGTTTCAGGCAAACCGACAATATTGAATGCCGGTAAACCATTTGCTAGGTGGACTTCTACTGTGACCAAAGGTGACTCAAGACCAACCCGGGCACGACTGAAAACACAAGCAAGTGACATAAAAACTCCATTTAGTAATCATTCCATTAAACTAAGTGTAGATGTCTTTGAGATAAACACCTTGCACAATTAAAAATATGAAACAGCGCAAAAAATATCAGTTTTCGATTTTTTTAAAATAATAACCTATCAAGGTCAACTATCTTGCTAAAACGAGTAGGAGTTGACATTAACTGTACTCAAATCGTAGAAATAATTTTATTTCAACTGGTTTGAGTACACGATGTACGGCAATATGCCTGATGAAACACAACGGATATTAATATTAATGCGAGCCCTAACTCATAAATCTTATTTAACACGCATGGTAAACGTGCTTAATTATATTCAACAGAATTTGGATAATGATTTAACGCTAGAGGAGCTGGCCGAACAAGCCTGTTTTTCTCGATATCATTTTCACCGAATATTTAGTGGCATGTTAGGTGAGTCGGTAAAAGAGTTGGTGCGCCGTTTGCGCTTAGAGCGTGCCGCCATTCAGTTACAAACCACTCAAGTTAGTATTTTGCAAATAGCTTTAGCTGCCGGTTATGAAAGTGATATGAGCTTTGCTCGGGTTTTTAAAACCAAAACAGGGCTACAACCTTCTGCGTTTAGAAAATCAACAAAGGCGAGATATCCCTGTTTAGCCAAAAGCTGTATCCGTTATGTCACCAGTGACCATATTTCCTCTTTTGACCCTTTAATTGATGAGGAATCAACGATGAAAGTAATAATTAAACAACTTGATGACATTTTAGTGGCCTATGTAAATCACGTAGGTCCCTATCAAGAGTGCGGCCAAGCTTGGGACACTCTTTGTGGTGCACTCGCACCTGAAGGCCTACTTGGCGGTGACGCCAAAATGATCGGCGTCAGTTATGACGATCCAGATGTGGTTGCCGCTGATAAATTGCGATACCAAGCCTGTGTTAGCATTGCCGAAACCTTTGCAGCAACCGATGAAATTAACTTTAAAACCATTGCGGGTGGTAGTTACGCTATGACAACGCATATTGGTTCTTACGACAACTTAAGTAAAACCTATCGACAACTTTTTGGACTTTGGTTAAGTCAGAGTGACTATGAGGCAGCAGATAAACCCTGTATTGAGATTTATCTTAATGATCCAGAATCAACTGAACCTGAAGACCTTGTCACTGATATTTATTTACCACTTAAGGAGCGTTAATATGGAAAAAATGGATTTATTCAAGCAACATAAAGCCGACTATCTTGCAGCCAAAACACCGCAATTAGTTAATATCAACAACGCCCACTACCTAAGCATAGATGGCATTGGCGCTCCAGGCGAAGCATGTTTTGAAGACGCGGTATCAGCGCTTTACGCTATTGCCTATACAGTAAAAATGACCCGCAAAAAGCAAAATAAAGGTGATTATGTTATTTGTAAATTAGAGGCGCGATACTGGTCTAATAACCAAAAGTGTTTGAGTGAACAAGAAAAATCACAATGGCATTGGCAACTAATGATTCGCACGCCTGCGCAAGTTGAACTTAACGATATCCAACAAGCTGCAAAAGTATTATCCGCCAAAGGTAAAACAGCCAGTGTTAACCAAGTTAAACTAATAGAGTTTGAGTTTGCTCGCTGTATACAGATGTTGCATGTTGGCGCATACGAAGATGAACATCTAAGCATTGCACAGATGTTAGCCTATGCTAAAGCGCAAAAGCTAATATCAAAGTCACAGCATTGTGAGGTGTATATTTCAGACCCTAGACGCATTCCCGTAGAGCGTTTAAAGACTATTTTAAGAATGCCGGTAGACTAATTTTTTCTACTCCGTTATTCCTAATTGTTAGCTCATCGTATAAAAAAGCTCTAACAAAAAAACTTGCACTTAGCATTAGAGCTATGGTACTAATTTAATAAGTAAACAAGAACTGAATAAATAAAACAAATAATAACTCAGTCTTAACTCTTAATTAATTTTAAGATACAAACAAGCCAAGAGAACAAAATGCATAACTTTAGCCCAATTATTATTAGCGTCCTCGTCGTGGTGATTATTCAATCATCTCGAGGGTTTTCGTTGAGCTAGAAAAAAGCAATATATCGAAATACTAACCCTCGCTTCGTAAGAACCGAGGGTTTTTTATTATCACGATAGACAGCAATTTTAACATTTATTTTAACCTTTATTTAACATAGTATTTTGGAATTATCATGAACGACAGCAAACCTTTAACAGGTGGCGGACTATTATTTGAAGTGCTTCAACAACATGGCGTAGAACATGTTTTTGGCTATCCGGGTGGCGCAATAATGCCAATTTACGATGCACTTTATGATAGTGACGTTCAGCATTTTCTTTGCCGACATGAGCAAGGCGCAGCATTTTCTGCTGTTGGCTATGCCCGTGCAGCGGGTAAAGTAGGTGTCTGTTTAGCCACGTCAGGTCCCGGTGCTACTAACCTGATAACGGGTCTTGCTGACGCGCTTGCTGATTCAATTCCTGTGGTTGCTATTACTGGTCAAGTACCCACATCCGCCATGGGTAGCGATGCATTCCAAGAGATTGATATATTTGGATTATCTCTTGCCTGTACCAAGCACTCTTTCCAAGTAACTGACATCAATGAATTAGAAAAAGTTTTACATCAAGCTTTTGAAATTGCACTTGAAGGACGTCATGGTCCAGTACTCGTTGATATTCCAAAAGATGTGCAGTTAGCCGAAGTTACCCAACGGTTAGAAAAACTGTCACATCTCAAAAATAAAGTACAATTACCTTTAGCGGATATTACGAAAGCAACTGATTTATTAACCCATGCTAAACAGCCTATTTTATATGTTGGTGGTGGTGTTGGCATGGCAAATGCCATTGATGAAGTACGTAGTTTTGCTGAAAAAACAGGTATGCCGTCAGTATCAACATTGAAAGGCTTAGGTGCGATAAATCCTGATAATGAAAATTACCTTGGCATGTTAGGCATGCATGGTACTAAAGCCGCTAATATTGCCGTTCAAGATTGTGATTTGTTAGTGGTTGTCGGCGCACGATTTGACGACAGAGTTACCGGTAAATTAGATGAGTTCGCACCTAATGCTAAAGTTATTCACTTTGATATTGATACCGCAGAAATCAATAAACGTAGAAGTGCTGACGCACCAATTCTGGGTGATTTAAAAGGTAACTTACCTTTATTAACCATGCCGCTTAACATTGATGAATGGCAAGACAGAATTCAAAAAATGAAACAAGAGTCTTCATGGCGTTATGATCACCCAGGTGAAAATATTTATGCTCCTGCGGTATTAAATGAAATTAGCCAATTGATGCCAAAAAACAGCTGTGTTACCACCGATGTTGGCCAACATCAAATGTGGGCTGCACAACACATGGATTTTGACGATCCAAGCAACTTCTTAACTAGTGGCGGTATGGGCACTATGGGCTTTGGTTTGCCCGCAGCAATAGGTGCACAAATAAGCCGCCCCCATGATACAGTTATTACCGTATCTGGTGATGGCTCTATCATGATGAACATACAAGAGTTGGCAACGATGAAACGTTACAACATCCCAGTAAAAATCGTACTGATCGATAATGCTAAATTGGGTATGGTGCGTCAATGGCAAGATTTATTCTTTAATGGCCGCTTGAGTGAAACGGATTTATCTGACAACCCTGATTTTATTACGCTTGCATCTGCTTTTGATATTAAGGCTAAATCAATAAGTAAAAAAAGCGAAGTCACTGACGCCATTAATGAGATGTTAGATCACGATGGGTCTTATCTATTACGCGTCAAAATTGACGCCGCAGAAAATGTCTGGCCATTAGTACCACCAAATACGGCCAACGATAAAATGATGGAGAGCGTATAATATGAATCCTACAACGCTAAATAAATATCAATTAATTATCATGGCTGATGATAAACAAGTTGTGCTAGAGCGAATTTTACAAGTGACACGTTATCGTGGTTTCCTAATCAACGGTATGAATGCCGAAGTTAATACCGGTAACAATGTTGCCACAATTACTATGAGCGTCAGTAGTGAGCGCCCTATTTCTTTGCTTGTTGATCAAATCAACAAATTGATCGACATCAAGGGTGTCAAAGTAGACAATAGTGCTGTGCAAACAAAGCAGAAAACTGCTTAAACAACAAGCAATATAATAAATATTCGCTCTGTTTTAACTAAGCAAACTCTGACCTAGAGATCGGGGTTTGTTAGTTACACAAGAGCAACAAAAAAATAGGAAAAGAAAATGGCTAAAGTACATGCAGAAAAAATTTGGTTTAATGGCGAACTTATGCCGTGGCAAAACGCTACTGTTCACGTAATGAGTCATGCACTTCATTACGGTTCATCTGTTTTTGAAGGTATCCGTGCTTATGATACACATAAAGGCACCTGTATTTTCCGTTTGGAAGAACATATCAAGCGTTTGTTTGATTCAGCAAAAATTTACCGTATGAATATTCCGTACACGCAAGAAGAAGTTGTGCAAGCGTGTAAAGATGCCGTAGTGAAAAACGGTTTAAAATCAGCATATCTTCGCCCACTAGCCTTTTTAGGTGATATTGGTATGGGACTTCGTCCACCAATTGATGCTAAAGCTGATTTAATGATTGCCGCGTTTAGCTGGGAAGCATACTTAGGCGCAGATGCTATTGAAAATGGTGTTGAAGTAGGCGTTTCAAGCTGGAACCGTTTAGCGCCAAACACTATGCCTACAGCAGCAAAAGCAGGTGGTAACTATTTGTCTTCACAGCTTATTTCAACAGAAGCTGCTCGTCATGGTTATGCTGAAGGTGTCGCACTTGATGTAAATAACATGGTAAGTGAAGGCGCTGGTCAAAACTTATTCTTAGTGCGTAACAATATTATTTATACACCACCAGGAACAGCTTCTATCTTACAAGGCTTAACACGCGATGCTGTATTCTACTTGGCTAAACAACTTGGCTACGAAGTACGTGAAGAAGCTATTGCGCGTGAAGCGTTATACCTTTGCGATGAATTCTTTATGTGTGGTACTGCCACAGAAGTAGTGCCAGTAAAATCAGTAGATGGTTTACCTGTTGGTACGGGTTCTCGTGGACCTATCACTAAAGCATTGCAAGATGCTTTCTTTGGCATCTTTGATGGCACCACAACCGTACCCGAAGGTTGGTTAGACCCAGTAAAATAGTTAGTAACTATCCAACTCTTTGCCAATTGATACTGTAGCAGCACCGGAAATACTCACTTATATTCATAAGCTCCGTGTTTCCTCTTTGCTACAGTACCAACTGACTTGGAGTTAAGCAGTCACATGCTCAAGCTTTAGATAGAATAATCTTTATTTTAAAAGTTCATTTAACTTATTAATCACCAAGTGAATTTTCAAAATAAGCCTTTCTCAACTCATCAATTGGAATGTAAAAATCATGCCTAAATTAAGATCTGCAACTTCTACTCAAGGCCGTAATATGGCCGGTGCTCGTGCTTTATGGCGCGCTACAGGCATGACAGATGGCGATTTTGGTAAACCAATTATTGCTGTTGTGAACTCATTTACGCAATTTGTTCCTGGTCATGTACATTTAAAAGACATGGGCCAACTTGTTGCTGGCGCAATCGAAGAAGCAGGTGGTGTTGCTAAAGAATTTAATACTATTGCCGTTGATGATGGTATTGCTATGGGTCACAGCGGTATGCTTTACAGCTTACCTTCTCGTGACTTAATCGCTGACTCGGTCGAATACATGGTTAATGCACATTGTGCTGATGCCATGGTTTGTATTTCTAACTGTGACAAAATTACTCCAGGCATGATGATGGCGGCAATGCGCTTGAACATTCCGGTAATTTTTGTTTCTGGTGGCCCAATGGAAGCCGGCAAAACCAAACTTAGCGATCAAATCATTAAGCTTGATTTAGTTGATGCCATGATTAAGGGTGCCGATCCAACAGTAAGTGATGAAGACAGCGATAAAATTGAACGTTCTGCCTGTCCTACCTGTGGCTCATGCTCTGGTATGTTCACTGCAAACTCAATGAACTGTTTAGCTGAAGCATTAGGTTTAGCTTTACCGGGTAATGGTTCAATGTTGGCAACCCATGCCGATAGAGAGAAATTATTCTTAGATGCCGGCAAACAAATAGTTAACTTAACTAAGCGTTACTACCAAGATAACGATGAATCGGCATTACCACGTAATATTGCCTGTAAAGAGGCTTTACACAATGCTATGTGTTTAGATATCGCTATGGGTGGTTCAACCAATACCATCTTGCATTTACTGGCCACAGCACAAGAAGCAGAAATTGATTACACCATGGAAGACATGGATAAATTATCACGCATCGTGCCACAGTTATGTAAAGTTGCTCCGTCAACGCCTGAATATCATATGGAAGATGTGCATCGCGCTGGTGGTGTCATTTCAATATTAGGCGAACTATCACGTGCGGGTTTATTAAATACAGACGTGCCTAATGTTTTAGGTACGACGTTAGCCGATGTTATTACTAAATATGACATCACCTTGACTGACGATGAAGACATTAAAAAATTCTACCGTGCTGGTCCTGCAGGCATAAGAACAACACATGCGTTTAGCCAAGATTGTCGTTGGGATACCTTAGATGATGATCGCAAAAATGGTTGTATTCGTAGCATTGATAACGCATTCTCATTAGAAGGTGGCTTAGCGGTACTTTCAGGTAATATCGCCGTAGACGGCTGTGTTGTTAAAACGGCGGGTGTCAGTGACGATAACCTAGTATTCACTGGCCCTGCGCATATATTTGAAAGCCAAGACGATGCTGTTTCTGCCATCCTTGACAAAAAAGTCGTTGCTGGTGAAGTGGTTGTTATTCGTTACGAAGGCCCTAAAGGCGGACCAGGCATGCAAGAAATGCTTTATCCAACAACTTACTTAAAGTCGATGGGATTAGGTAAAGCCTGTGCTTTATTAACTGATGGTCGATTCTCAGGTGGTACCTCAGGTTTATCTATTGGCCATGTGTCCCCTGAAGCGGCTGACGGCGGAACAATTGCCCTCGTTGAGCAAGGCGATATTATTCACATTGATATTCCTACACGTGAAATTACTTTACAAGTATCGACAGAAGTACTTGAAGCACGTCGTGCTGCGATGATTGCCAAAGGTAAAGATGCTTGGAAGCCTGCTGATCGTGTTCGTCCTATTAGTTATGCATTGAAGAATTACGCAATGTTGGCAACAAGTGCTGATAAAGGTGCAGTCCGAAACAGAGCATTACTTGATGGTTTAGTCGATTAATAAAACTGAATAAATAAGCTGACTTTTATATTGTCATTCCCGAGTTCTCTGATCGAACGTAGCATGGATGCTATTTATTAGATAATGCAGGAGCAACTATCCTGAGCACATTATCCTGAATACAGCTTTTAGTGAATGGATGCTCGACAAGAGAACTCAAGCATGACGATTTAATATTTAGCGGCATAACTTCAAAAAATTTATAATAATTTCTAGGTAAATCTAATGACAGAAACACTCAAGCAAGCGTCACCACAAACACCATTAGATTATCTGCGCCGTATTCTATTGGCACCTATTTATGATCTGGCTATTGAAACTGAGCTAACATCGATGAATAAATTATCTTCACGATTAAATAACCAAATTTATTTAAAACGTGAAGATCAGCAAGCCGTGCATTCATTTAAGTTACGTGGCGCTTATAACAAGCTCAATAGCTTAACTGAAGAGCAATGTATTCATGGCGTTATCGCAGCCTCGGCGGGTAATCACGCGCAAGGTTTAGCATTAGCGGCAAGTAAATTAGGGATCAAAGCAACAATAGTGATGCCTAAAACGACACCAGACATTAAGGTTGATAATGTTAGACGTTTTGGTGGTGAAGTTCGTTTAGTGGGTAATAGTTTCAATGAAGCCCAAGCCGCTTCAATCGAATATGCCGCAGCAGAAAACAAAACGCTTATTCATCCCTTTGATGATGTTGAAGTTATGATTGGCCAAGGCACGGTAGCTAAAGAACTATTACAACAATTACCCCATGCTGATGTGGTTTTTATCCCGGTTGGCGGCGGTGGTTTACTCGCAGGCATGGCTGTTTATTTAAAACAGCTAAGCCCTAAGACCAAAATTATCGGTGTTGAAGCAGAAGATTCGGCTTGTTTGCAAGTAGCACTTAAAGCAGGAAAACCAGTGGATTTAGCTCAAGTTGGTTTGTTTGCCGATGGTGTAGCGGTTAAACGTATCGGTGAAAATACTTTTGGTTTGATTGAACAGTTTTGTGATGAAGTCATGACAGTATCAACCGATGAAATCTGCGCATCAATTAAAGATATTTTCGAAGAAACCCGCGTAATTGCAGAGCCTGCAGGTGCTTTATCATTAGCAGGTTTGCAGAAATATACGCAAACGAGCAAGGGTAATGAGTCATTAGCGGCGATACTTTCGGGCGCAAACATGAATTTTCATACCTTACGTTATGTCTCTGAGCGTTGCGAATTAGGTGAAAAGAAAGAAGCGATATTAGCGGTTACTATCCCAGAAGAAAAAGGTAGCTTTAAACGTTTTTGTCAGTCAATAGGTAACCGCGCTATTACTGAATTTAATTATCGTTATGCTGGGGAGCCAAGTGCCGAAGTATTTGTTGGTGTTCGTCTAGGCGGTAGTGTGCAAGAGCGACAACAATTACTGCAAGGGTTAGTCAGCGCTAACTATAAAGTAAGAGATTTCACCGATAATGAATTAGCCAAGTTACATGTTCGTTACATGATTGGCGGTAAGCACATTACGGACGGCCAAAATAGTAATGAGCGCTTATTTAGTTTTGAATTTCCTGAGCACCCCGGTGCGTTAGAAAAATTCTTGGCCGCTATGGGCGAGCACTGGAACATCACACTTTTCCATTATCGCAACCACGGTGCAGCTTTCGGCCAAGTATTAGCAGGTTTTGAACTTGATAAAACAAAACAAGCCGAGTTTTTTCAACATTTAGATGACTTAGGTTACCAATGGCAAGAAGAGACGGATAATTTAGCTTATCAAGCGTTCTTAAAATAACTACTTCACAGCTATAACAAGTACGACTGACTAGCTAAGTCAGTCGTACTTGCCCCTTTTCATTAATTCTGCACTTTTATTGATCTACTTTACGGTTTTATCTACACTAAGCTCCTAATATGAACTGAGTAAAAACATGTTAGTTAGCCATTTATTTCACTAACTGGCTTATGTACGATAACGATACCATAAAGGAAGGTTCATTATGAAAGCAGCCGTAAATCATCAGTTTAAAGGTCAACTTGAAATTCAAGATGTTGACATTCCTGAGATCTCACCAAAAGATATCCTAGTAAAAATTCATGCCTGTGGTGTATGTCATACCGACCTACATGCTTGCCATGGTGATTGGCCAGTAAAACCCAAAATGCCTTTAGTACCAGGGCACGAAGGTGTTGGTGAAATTGTCAAATTAGGCGAGCAAGTTACCCATTTAAAAATAGGCGATAGAGTTGGCATACCATGGCTTTATAGCGCTTGTGGCCACTGTGATTACTGTTTAACTGGTGATGAAAACTTATGTTTGTCTCAACAGAATTCTGGCTACTCTGTTAACGGTAGTTATGCTGAATATTGTAAAGCGCATGGCGATTACGTTGTTAAAATCCCCGATAATGTTAATTATGTTGATGCTGCTCCTTTATTTTGTGCGGGTGTTACTACCTATAAAGCGTTAAAAGTCTCTGGTGCTAAACCGGGTGAGTGGGTTGCCATCTTTGGTATTGGCGGCTTAGGTCATTTAGCTGTGCAATATGCTATTGCAATGGGCTTAAAAGTCGTTGCTATTGATACTGGCGAAGATAAATTAAAACTGGCTAAAACACTAGGCGCCGATCTGTGTTTAGACTTCAAAACGGATGACGTTGTTGCGCGTATTCTTGCAGAAACTACCGGCGTACATGCAAGCATCTGTACGGCAGTAAGTAAGGCTGGTTTCGAACAAAGTTATAAAGTAGTACGCCGCGGCGGTAAATGCGTATTAGTGGGCCTACCTCCTGAAGAAATGCCACTGCCTATTTTTGATACAGTACTTAACGGCATTAGTGTGGTTGGTTCAATCGTTGGTACACGAAAAGATTTAGAAGAATGTCTCGACTTTGCCGCGAGAGGCAAGGTAAAAGCGATTACCATTGAAAAGTCACTTGAAGATATTAATGATATTTTTGACGACATGGTTAAAGGTGAAATCACCGGTCGTGTGGTGATGAAGCTCTAATATTTTTCAACGTTTGTTAACAAAACCTTGGCATAGTATGCCGAGGTTTTTTTGTTATTAGCGAGATACACTTTAATTAATTGACACATTTTGAAAAGGTTAAACTTAAAAAATAGTTAGACAAAAGTCTTCAGTAACGCTAAAAATAAGGAAAAATGATACGCCACAATACTATCTAAACTGAATCAGCGCATCTTCTTAAATATAAAAATGGAATATATATGAATAGAAAACTAATAACCTCATTGTCGTTAATTTCTTTAACACTATTAGTCGGATGTGGTGACTCAGAAAAACAAATACTCGTTAAAAATTATTATGAAGCAATGCAGGCAAAAGATGTCGAAAGATTAAAATCACTGCTTAAAACACCTAAAAACGCAGAGATGTTTTCCCCTGAATCTGGCTTCTCAATGACCTCAAATAACTTTGAAGTACAAGACGATGTAGCAGAGGGTGTTAATGTAAAATATGCGCGTTTTTGTTACGCTGATTTAATCGTGCCAACGGTGGTTATTAGCACTGAAAATGGTTATAAAGTTGATCTCATGGCGACGATGAAGGGCCAATTCAAAGCAATGAAAGAAACTAAACCGCTCAAGAAATATTGTTATGAATTTGAAGATACCCCACTTAACGGGCAAATCAACGGCAAACCTTGGTCTTTTGTAAAATCGTACGCGAGAGAAATTAATTGGGGCACTGAAATTACCACAAGCACCTCATTTTATTCTGAAGATTGCGATACAGAAACCTATGGCAGCTGTAAAGCTCCTAGTTTAATTATATCCAATTTAGATTTGACATCGGAAGGCGGAAATTTCGGTGGTAAAGAAAATATTACCGTTCATATCCCACCGGGGGATAATGAAGTTATTTCTCAGGGTAGTTACCGTATATCCCATGTTGAACAAAATAAAGTGAAGGTTGAATTGAGCTTTAAGGCCGATAACGGAAATTTTGTTAACGGATATGCTTTAATAGATCAGCCAAAATAGAAAGCGAATAAAACTAAGCTTATACCTAAATCTAAGCCTAAGCCTAAAGAATATTCAGTGAATAGAAATCCGACAACTTGCGCGGATTTCTATTCATCCGTTATTCCTACTCCACTAACAGAACAAGCTATTGTGAATCAGGTAACTTTTCATCTAACGCTTTTAATGAACGTAAGAATAAACCTAATCCGCCAATCGCTAACACTAAGATAACGATTAAATCAAATGAAGTCATGCTTCTAAAAGAAAACCTAATTGACGAAATAACGCCAAAAATTAACGCACTAATTGAACCTATTGACAGTACCCAGCCAAGGATATTTTTACTATTGTAAAATATCAGCCCGATGCCAAACATAAAGGGGATCATGATCATACCGCTCGTTATATTATAACTGCCACCCATTGCCGACATACCATATAAGCGCGTGCCCATGCCAAAACTTGATGTAACGGTAATGGCATTTAATAACATATAAAAGCCACCACACATCATAATAAGACCAACAAAAAATTGACCTAAACCGCCTGAAGTACCGCCTGCTCCCTTCATAGTATTTCCTTGTGTTTTTTATTTATTAGCAGAGTATGGATCAACAGCCAAAAGATAAGCCCTTAAGTCGGCTTTATTAGGTTGTTGGTATAACCATTCTCTGAGCGCTTTAACTTTGTCGTAAGACTCTTTACCAAACTTATCACTGTATATTTCAGTAAAATTATCTTTAGTAGAGTTAAGTCGAATATTTCGTTGCCAGTGAGCGGTTAATACCGCATTTAATGAGCCAGCTAAACCTTCTTTTTTGAGTAAATCCCACTCACCTTTATCTAACCAAACACCACCAACACTAGCACTATAATCAATACGATGCTCTGTAGTAGTTGAAAGACGAAGCTTTCGCATAATTGCCCCCGTTACTGGGCACAGAAGAGCCTGTTTGCTTTCATCTATTTCACATTCAAGAGTTTCATCAAAGGAAAATTGAGAATTACGCTCTTTCCAAGCGACATAATCTTCGATTAAAAGCCAATTACCACTGCAATTAGAGCAAGTATGTGCTCTAAATTGACCATCGATAAAGCTTGGGATTAACTCGCCCTGCTTGCAACTAGTACACTTCATTATTATTTCCCTATTAAATTTATCATAAACATAATTCATCAAAACATCATATAATTATTGATTGATATTTGTCACGAGTAAAATCAATTAAATCAAAATGCTGCCAGTATTTTATTTAGGTGATTTTACTCAACTGATATGATAATTTACTTTTGTGAAATTTGTTATTTACCATACGCCATTGACATATTATGTCAATGGCGTATGGTAAATAACAATAAAAAAGGCGCATACATAATAATTGCGTTAAGACTTTGTTTAAGGATGAACTATGGAACAACTGCTTGCAGTCGCCTCACAATTTCCCACCATAATATTTTCCACACTGCTTGGTATTGTCATCGTTTACTGGGTTATTGGTATCTTAGGTCTTATCGACCTAGACTTTTCTGGCGATATTGAGCTTGAAATGGATACCGACATTGACGTTTCTGTTGGCGGTCTTACTGGCTTAATGCTTACTTTTGGTTTCACTGGTGTACCATTTTCCTTGGTGATCAGTATTATTATCCTACTTTGTTGGTTAATCAGCTTTTATCTACAATTTTACCTGCTGACTGGCCTGATTGATGGTTGGTTATATTATCTTGTTGGCGCAGTAAGCAGTTTTATTATTTTCTTAGTATCTTTGCCTATTACAGCCATTATTATTCGTCCTTTAAAAGGGTTATTCGAAAGCGCAGAAGCAACAACAAGCCAACATTTAGTCGGCAAAGAAGCAACGGTTGCCACGGGCACTGTTAGCGAAACTTTTGGTCAAGCGCGATTATTTAACGACGGGGCAGAGTTTTTACTCGATGTTCGCTGTGACCCTGAACACACATTAAAAATGGGCGATAAAGTACTGGTTATAGAATATATTCAAGAAAGTCATGCATATATTATTGCTCCCTATTCACCCTAATCAGGACATGAATCAGGACATAAAATAATAATCAAATTCACGATTCAAATGTACGATAAAAATGTACATTTAAATTAATAATTTAGTTAGTCACTGTTAGGTGACTACCGTTTTAAAAAAGAGGAAAAAAACATGGTAATGGAACCACTTTATTTTGGAATTGTCGCAGGATGTATATTCCTGTTTTCATTAATGATCATGGTCGCCAAATTTTATACAAAAGTAGAACAAGGCCAAGCCCTAATTATTAATAAAACCAAGGGAAAAACTGAAATAAGTACCACAGGGGGCATGGTTATCCCAGTGATTCATAAAAAAGAGGTTATGGATATATCAACCAAACGTATGATGCTTGAACGTAAAGGACGCTCAGGCCTTATCTGTCAGGATAATATTCGTGCCGACATTATTATTACCTTTTATATACGTGTAAATGAAACCAAAGAAGATATTTTACGTGTGGCTAAACAGGTAGGTTGTGAACGTTCCTCTTATCCTGAAACTTTGCAAGAGCTGTTTGAAGCAAAGTTCTCGGAAGCACTTAAAACCGTCGGGAAACAGCTTGATTTTACCGAGTTATTTACTCAACGAGATATTTTTAGAGATAAGATTAAAGAAGTCATAGGTCAAGATCTTTCAGGTTATGTACTGGAAGATGTTGCCATTGATTTTCTTGAGCAAACATCTATTCATGATTTAGATCCAAACAACATTATGGATGCTGAAGGTATTAAGCGCATTACCGAATTAACGGCTCAACAAAGTGTTGCAACCAATGACTTAAAACGCCAAGAAGAAATCCGTATTAAACGTCAAAACATTGATGCCGAAGAAAAAGGTTTAGAGCTCGATAGACAACTAGCTGATGCACAAGCAAAACAAGAACGTGAAATAAGCTCAGTCAAAGCTCGAGAAGAAGCAGAGACAGCCAAAATTGTTGAAGAAGAGCGTTGTAAATCAGAGCAGGCAAGAATTGCAACAGAGCAGGTTGTTGCCGTTGCCGAAGAAAACAAACAACGTGAGACAGATATAGCTCAGCAGAACCGCTTTAGAGTGGTCGCTATTGAAGAAGAAAAAGTAATTCGCGCTCGTGAAATTGAAGAAATTGACCGCCAAAAAGAAGTTGAAATACTACGCATTGATAAAGAAAAAGCATTAGAAGTTGAACGTAAAAATATTGCCGAAGTTCAAAGAGAGCGTATCGCAGTAGAAAAACATGTTGCGGAAGAAGAAGAGCTTATTAAAGATTTACGTGTCGTTTCAGAAGCCAACCGTCAAAAAGATGAGTTAGTGATAAAAGCAAAAGGTGAAGCAGAAGAGGCACTTGTTAAAGATATTGAATCAGCAAAAGCTCAAGAGCAAGCTGCAGAACATACTGCTCGTAAAATACAAACAATAGCTGAAGCGGAATTAAAAGCAGCAAGTAAACAAGCTGAGTCTCAGAAAATATTAGCCGAAGGTAATCAAGCTGAAGCAGCTTCAGTTGGCTTAGCTGAAGCACAAATCACACTTGCTCAAGCGGATGCTCATGAAAGACAAGGTGAGGCCGAAGCCAAAGCACTTGAACTTAAATTAACAGCAGAAGCAAAAGGTATTGAAGAAAAAGCCTTGGCTGAAGCAAAAGGTTTACGTGAAAAACAAGACGTGCTTAATGCGATGTCAGAACAAGCAAGAGAGTTTGAAACCTTCGGTTTACGCTTAAATCAAGAACGAGAATTAACCTTAGCGAAATTAGATAACAGTGTTGATTTAGCAGAGAAACAAGCCGGTGTATTAGCGACAGCATTAAGTGAAGCAAATATCAATATTATGGGTGGCGATGGCGAGTTCTTACGTCAATTCATGAACTCTATTACTGTGGGTAAATCTATTGACGGTTTAGTGAATGAAAGCGATACCGTTAAAGCCTTATTTAAAGATCATTTAAATGGTGACCGTAATATTATGGACGATTTAGGCGGTGTGCTTGCTGGTGCTTCACAAACCAGTGAAACCATGAAAAATTTCAATATGGCCAAATTACTTTCTACGTTAAATAACGCCGACGATACCCAAAAAGGTGCTTTGGCTAGCCTGCTAAGTTTAGGCGCTCAGAACACTTCAAACGCAAAGTAGCTTATTCATCACTGGTATAAATTGATAACCCCCCTCATTAATAAGTGAGGGGACGTGTCAGCTTCATGGAGTCTTACATGACAGAAAAGGAAAGTATTACTAATCAAGCAGTTGCTGAAGGAGGTTCATACGACCTCATTCAACGCCGGCTATCAGCTTTGGGCAGTGATCTAAACACACAGATTAAACAGCTAAATGACGAGCGTATTGCAACGTTTGGCTCCACTGATATGAAAGTTGATGCTCGAGTTCGTGTAAGAACTGAGCATAATTGTGTGGCAAGAGACATCGCTGCTATTGGTGATACTTTACTTTTTGGTTACAACGTTTTTTTAGGACTAAAACGTAATATTACTGTCGCCGATGTGTTCAGTTTGCACCAAATTAAAGGTGAAGCAGATGACATTGAAATTGTTGACCTGCCAATGCAGGGCAGCTTCCTTGAAAATCCTGAATTTGTCCGTGATTTTGATGAATTATATACCTACTATAAAAAGACATTTTTAGCTCATGTCTACCGACAAGGTAGTACAGTATTTGCCGTCTTTCGTATTGGTGAACGTCTTGATGATATACGCGTTTTTCGCTGGGCTATTGATGCTGAACAACAAGTTACCTATATAGATAATCGTGGTGAAAGAGACATAAAACAGCCGGAAAATTTTGATTTCGAATGGCATAAAGTGTCACGAGAACAGCAAGAAGAAGGTAAGCACCCACATTTCAATTTATTTGATACACTTTTTGTTGAGGCCATTGGCGGCTCAATAACGCTTAAAGTTGAAAATAACACCGAAGCAGGCCAAGGTATATACTCAGAGCCTGTGGATGATGAACACCAGTCACTAGACGATGCCGATATCCATTACGCCAAAGTTGGCGAACTCATTCTATTAAAAATAAAACCGTATCGAGAAACAGAAACGCGGCATTTAATTTTTAATAGCAAAACGCAGCAAGTACTCAGACAAGATGCCATTGCGCACGCCTGCATTCAGTTACCTGAAGATCATGGCATTATTTTCCCTGGCGGTTATTATCTGCAAAATGGTGAAAATAAAAGCTTTGAAGATAGCGCTGAAGACTTACAATTACACCGTATTGTGAAATCACCTAACGGAGAGGATTTCCTTTATATTTTCTATGAGCCTAATGAGGGGCAATACGCCTTATTTGGCTACAACTTGATCACTCGAACATTACAAAACCCTATATACGGCCATGGGCAAAGTTTATACAACAATGGTAGAGTCGTTGTTTTTAATGCCGAATCTGAGCCTTCACGTGTGCACGCAATGCAAATTTGGCAAACTCCCTTTTGCAGTGAAGAGCACGCGAGTAATCAACCGACCGACAGTAGTTTTTTTGGTAAAATAGGTAACCCTGATTTAGTGCGCGGTGTTTCCGATTTGTATAACGTAGCAAAATTGATTTCGGTTCAAGAGCCAAGCTCACAACATTTTAATGATTTAGTAAAAGAATCTAAACAACTTTTTGATAAACATCACTGGCTTAACGATACACAATTAACCTCACTTAATGATCTTATCAAACAAGTAGTAAGCACCTCAGAATTGGTCTTAGATGAGTTTGAAAAAGTCGCCAGCATTAAAGAAAATTCAGATAAGGTTATGTTGGCCGCTAGAGATAAACTTGCACAATTAAAGAGCCAGATACAAACAGCAGATTTTGATACCGCGAAACAGTTCGTTGATAATTTGGCAGAAATTGCACAATTTAGAGGCGAATTAATTTCACACAAAGAATTACGTTATGTTGATATTGATGAAATTGAAGCGATGGAAGTTAACCTTGATGAGTTAACTAAAAACCTTAGCCAAGCTACAGCGGATTTTTTACAGCAAGAAAATGCCCTTACCCCTTATCAAGATACCATTGTCGAATTAGAAAATGCCGTTGCAGCAAGCGAGTCTGTTACCGCGTTAAATCCTATCCGCTTAACCATTGAAGAACTCGTTCAAGGATTAGAGTTACTAAACCGCACCATGCTTTCTTTAGAAATTGAAGACAGCAGACAAAGAACACGTATTTTAGAAGATATTTCTGGCGTTTTTAGTCAGATAAACCGTGTTAAAGCAACTGCTGATATCGCGGCTAAAAGTGTTGGCAGTGAAGAAGCTCGCGCTGAATTTGGTGCTCGATTTAAGCTATTAGGTCAAAGTGCCACTAGTGGATTAAATGCAAGTAATACGCCGCAATCTTGCGATCAACAATTATCCCAAATACTTGTTCAGCTAGAAGACTTAGAAAGCCAATTTAGTGATTACGATGAATTTTATAATGAAATTCTGGCTAAAAGAGACGAAATATACGATAACTTCGAACAACATAAGCAACAGCTTATGGATGCTCAGCAACGTCGATGTCTCAACTTAATGACGGCAGCTGAACGCATTATTGAAGGTGTCATTCGTCGAAGTCAAACTTTCAATAATCAAGATAAACTCAATAGTTATTTTGCTGGCGATCCTATGGTCGCTAAACTCAAAAAACTGATCAAGCAACTGCAAGAACTTGATGACAATGTTAGAGCCGATGACATTGATGCACAATTAAAAAATGCTAAAGAACAAGGCATACGAGCACTGAGAGATAAAACGGATATATATTCTGCCGACGGTAGTTTAGTTAAAATTGGCGAACATCAATTTTCAGTTAATAGACAGAAGTTAGAGTTAACCTTGTTGCCTCGTGACAATGCCATGGTTTTGCATATTAGCGGCTCTGAGTATTTCGAGAATTTGCCAACTGAATTATTCGCTAATACCGAATACCTTTGGCAGCAAGCATTAATCTCTGAATGTGATACGGTTTATCGCGGTGAATACTTAGCAGCAACAATACTCTTTGATGCCGAGTCCAAAGGTAACATCGAGCTTAATCGTTTAGAAAATGCAGCGAAAGATAATACTTTAATTGATGTAGTGAAAAAATTTGCCGAGCCAAGATACCAAGAAGGTTATGATAAAGGTGTACATGATGCCGATGCTGCTTTGATTTTAACGCAGTTATTATCATTAAGAGAGTCAATCGGTTTATTGGCCTACCCTGCGGCCGAAAGAAGGCTTGCGTTATGCTTTTTCACAACAGAATTAACAAACAACCAGCAAAAAGATTTACTCCAGCGCAGTCATAATTTGCATTTAATGGAAGAAACCTTTGGTGCTAGCCAACTACGTCAACAACTTATCAATGAACTGGCAGAAACATTAGATCATTACCTTGAAACACAGCCATGGTTAAGTTGTGATACCGCTTTATCGGCAACCTACCTGTTGCAAGAGTTCGCGTTAGCCGAGCAAAATTTCATTATTAAAGAGAACAGCCAAGAGTTAGTTACATTATTAAAAACCCAGCTCAGACATAAAAGTTTAGATAAACAAATTGCTGGCGCATTAGCAGGTTGCTCAACTCTGGAGCAAAAATATCAACTTCACCTTGCGTGGTTACACTCTTTCGTTGGTCATCAAGATATTGATGCTCATCAAGATGTACTCACTGAAGCGGCAATAGTATTGGTTTTAGCAGAGCAATGTCAGTTCTATAGCTCAACCGCCAATACCGAGTGTATTGTTGAGGGTTTACTCGGTCAACATGCTCAAATTAATGACAGAAAAATCACACTGAACTATCAGGAGTTCATTACTCGTCTGCGTCAGTTTACTATTGAACATGTACCTGCATTTAAGAGTTTTCATCAGCAAAAACAGAATACTTTAGAGGCGCAACGTAAACGATTACGTTTAGAAGAGTTTAAACCCAATGCTTTATCTTCTTTTGTCCGTAACAAACTTATTAATGATGTGTACTTCCCTATTATCGGCACTAATTTAGCTAAACAGATTGGCGCAGCGGGAAAAAACAAACGCTCAGATTTAATGGGCTTATTATTACTTATTTCACCCCCAGGTTACGGTAAAACTACTTTAATAGAATATGTGGCCAGTAAACTCGGTATGACATTTTTTAAAATAAACTGCCCTTCTATTGGCCACGAACAGCTATCACTAGACCCTGCACAAGCCAATAATTCTACGGCGAAAAATGAAGTAGAAAAAATTAACCTAGCCTTTGAAATGGGTAATAATGTCATGCTGTATTTGGATGATATTCAGCATACTAACCCAGAGTTTTTACAGAAATTTATTTCTTTATGTGATGGCTCTAGGAAAGTTGATGGTGTCTGGCAGGGTGAAAGTAAAACCTATGACATGCGCGGTAAAAAGTTTGCGGTGGTCATGGCGGGCAACCCCTACACAGAATCAGGAGAAGCCTTTACCATTCCTGACATGTTAGCGAACAGAGCGGATATATATAATCTTGGTGATACCTTAAGTGGTCGTGAGCATGAGTTTTCATTAAGCTTTATTGAAAATAGTTTAACCAGTAATGCTTATATAGCACCGCTTGCCACTCGTGACATGGATGACTTGTATAAATTAGTCCAAATTGCCGACGGTGAACCTGTTGCAACTACCGAACTTAAACACGCTTACTCGCAAGCAGAAGTTAATGAAATTGTTGCTGTAATACAACGTATGCGAAAAATACAAGCAACAGTACTTAAAGCAAATGAGCAATACATTGCCTCTGCCGCACAAGACGATAAATATCGGACAGAGCCACCGTTCAAGTTGCAAGGTAGTTATCGTAATATGAACAAAATGGCTGAAAAAATTGTACCGGTTATGACCGACGAAGAAATAGAGCAGCTTATTGCTGATCATTATCGCGGTGAAGCACAAACACTAACGGTAGGCGCTGAAGAAAATTTATTAAAATTGGCAGAGCTGAGAAACAATCAAACCAGTGAGCAGGCAACACGTTGGCAGCAAATTAAAAGTGACTTTGTTCGACATCAAAACCTTGGTGACAACGATGATCCATTAGCGACCATTGCTAGCCAAATATCACTATTACAGCAAGGCTTAAACCACATTGGTGAAGCTTTAAATCAACCACAATCTGAGTCTGCAAATGATAGCTTAGCAACATTAAATGAAACACTGGCGAGTCTTAAGCTACAAGTGAATGTTGAAAAGCCAGATAACTCAGCCTTAGAGCAAACTCTATCATTATTTTCAGAAAATTTTGAATCGTTTTTAGCGCCACTTGTTACTGTGCTGCAAAGTAATAAGAGCGTTGTGCTTTCACTGGTGAATACCCTAAATAATATCAACATTAAATCAGATAACACCGTATCAAGCTCTGAAACGGAGATTCAAAAGATCAGCAGAGAAATATCACAAAATAGAAAAAATAATGCTGACGAACTCATTGTTGAATAAATTGAATAAGGTTACAGGACGTAATAATGAATAGAGAAGTTAACGCATTAAGATCAGAACTGGCACTGCTTAAACTTCAATTCAGTAAACGTGTTGAGGCAGTTGAGGTTCGATTAAATAATCTGCTTGAACAAGAGGAGGTGCATGGTGACTATCAAAATCAGCATCAAGTTAACGTTAAAGATCAGGCCGCTGAACATAAACTAGAGCTAAAATTAGAACAAGAACAGGTAACTTTTGAAGCGCCTTCACCTGAAAAAACAACGATTACCCCAGACAAAAATTCAAATCCTAAAGCGACATTATCGTCATCTATTTATAGTAAGTTTCCCTTTGTAGCGATTTTTTTCCAAACTGTTTTCTCAGCTTTATTTGAATGGTTTTCTCCTGCTAATAACATGTACCAATCGTATAAAAATAGGGGCATGTTGGGGATTTTCATACTCACCATCGTTGGTATCGGCCTAACACTCGCAGGCTTTGGCTATTTAATGCAGTTGCTCATTGATCAACTGGGTGCCGGGTATAAATCCCTACTCATGTGCCTTGCAGCTCTTTCCGTCATGGGCTTAGGTATTGGATTAAAAATTAAAACTCGCTTTAGTGAATTTGCTACCGCTATTGTCACCTTGGGTATTTTACTGTCTTACAGTACCGTCTATTTTTCAGGCAGTGTCTATACGATATTACCTGACATGGCCGTATTGTTTTTATATATCGGCATCGCATTACTTTGCCATATATTGGCATTGTGGTTAGACACCAAAGTGGTTGCCGCCCTTGGCATTATTGGCATAGCAACCATGCCTATATTATCGGGGGATACTCATATTGAGCCGCTTTACTATCTACTGTCACTCGCTTTTGTTGTTGGCAGTAGTTTGGTGTTGGCTTACCGACACCTTGGGCCATGGTTAGCTCATTTAAGCCTAGCGTTCGTCCTAATTTCCCTTGAGTGGATTATTGGCGTTGAAAACATCGTCGTTTCAGCTTGGCTTATTAACCTATTTTATCTACTTTTTTTCACCTACGTGGCAATGTGCCTATATCAAGAAAAAGAATCAACAAACAAGCACTTAATGTTTCTGGCAGCACTCGTTGGTTCAACCGTTTTAGTATTTTTACAAGCAAGCAATATATTCTCTACAGAGATAAGTATTAGTTTTGCCTTGAATACCGTTATTGCAACGGCTGCGAGTATTATTTTTTATAAAATAAAACGCAAACTCAGTCATTTTTTCATTTTACTCACCGCATCATGGGCTGTCTTAACCATAGTGAGTACTATCAGTGATGTTTATTGGGGCATAGCTTGGGCAGTAGAGGGATTATTATTATTAGTCATTGGCCGAAAATTCCAGTTTCCTGCTTCGATTAATCAAGGACAAATACTTACCGCAATAGCACTGTTATACACAGGTTCAGCCTTATTTATCTACTTCCCCTTACCGGCATTAAGGTCGGTTGATGGTTGGTTGTTATCTGTTGCCATTATTATCATCATTGCCATTTGGCAGCGCCTTATCAACACGAGTCAGCTATTTGATGAGTTAACACAGAAAAAAATCAAACCACTTTTACAGTTAACTGAAGTTGTATGGTTATCTATTTTACTGATTGCTAGTGCAAATATTTGGCTAGGAAACTGGGCCGGTGTTTTCGTTATTATACTGCAGCTTGCTTTATTATTTAGAGCCAAACACTGCCAACAAGTCACTATTGAGATATTGGCTGCCAGCCTTATTCTCGTACCGCTATATTATGTCAACATCGGTAGTTTACTGGTTGATAGTTACCGATTTACCGCGCTACCTCTCTTTGCACAATGTGCGTTAATTTCTGCATTTATACAGCTTTGGTTATGGTCTGCTTTTTATCGCAAGTACCAACCTGAAAGTACCGTTAAACACTATGCTGAATCGGTAAGAATTCTTTTTTACCTCTTAATTCCTGTGTGCTGGCTTGGCTCGGTAATTAATCGTTTTGCTGAAGCTTCGGTAATGATTTTATGGCTTTCACCACTATTAGCTTTATTACTCGCCAGTAAAGTTAAACAGCCATTACTTATTAAAGAAACTAAATTATTAACGGCTTTAGCCAGTGTGTTTTTTGCTGTAACAGTCGCAGAGTTACCCTTAGTAAATGGCATAATTGCCTTGATTGGTTTTTTAATTTTCTACGGCACGGCTTATTGGTTTAACCGTAAAGAATCAGCTCCTATTTATCAGTTTATTTGTAGTTGGGGGGTCTTAACGCTAGGCGTAGCGCTTCCTACTATGCTTGGTTGGCAAACGGGTGAGCTTTTTTACGGCGTGCTGTTTGCAATCATTTATTGGTCTACAGCATTTACTATGCTCAAGTTTTCAGAACATTTACAAAGAAATGAAAAATTCATCACTGTGGTAAACATAATATTGATCGTAATTTCATGGCTGCTGATGAAATCAAACATAAGTTTCGCTTTAGTGCCTACGGTATTCTTACTGAGCACCTTATATCAGAAAGAGCATAGATTTAAGCGAACACTGCTAAGTAAAGCGCTGAAACTCAATGGTGATTTGTTTTTACATTCGATACTCGCCGTAAGCTATGTCGTGTTATGTTATTCATTACCTGAATATCGTATTGAGTTATTAGTTTCGCCGATATTAGCAGTGCATGGCGCTTTACTATTATTCCTAAAAGATAGGCGACTCACCACAGTGAAATATAGCTTTGTTTTGATTCTATTGGCGATAATCAAATTAGCCATGATTGATGCTGCCAATGCATTACTTTGGCAAAAAGTGATGTTATTTATGGGTATTGGTATTTTTATTTTAGCAGCATCATTTTGGTATCAAAAGATTGTTACCCGTGTTGCAGCGACCAATTACTAAATACAAACGCCTATTGTCAATTTAATGCAAGATGGCGTTTAGTTTTTGTCAAATAAAGGTTATTTTCTGGTTTATATTATCGAGCCAATAACCTTTGCTGAAATGCACAGTCTTACTGCATTGTGTTGTAACTACACTGGTTAGCTTATTAGGAGCCTGTCGGCTTTGCACTAACTGACATAATCGTTAATAGCTGTGCATTTAAATCATTCAGTTGCCCTTGTAATAATTTGACTTGCTCTTTCGAGCTTTCATCATCTTGAGCTTTTAACTTTTGTAATGCTTCTGACACCTCTTTTATTCGCTCTTTTATATCATCTATCATTTTTTGCTTAATTTCTTCAGCAAGCTCCATTATCGATGTTTTCTTAGTGCTATCAGAGCCATCAACATTTTCTGTTCTTTTTTCCTGAAGCTGTTTTTCTGCCGCTTCAGCAGAGATCGAGACTTGATCTTTAGGTAAACCTTTAGCCGCAGTTTCGTCATTCTGGCTTGGTCTTATTTCTAGCTTGATTGATACTTCATTCTTACTTTTGGATACATCATTACTCCCTAAATGTAAGGCCGTTTGTAATGAGTAATTACCGTTAGTTGAGTTCATGAAAAATCCTTTTAAGTACGATAACTGTATATCGGCTTATTGCTAAAATTCTATAGCGGTATTTTTTAAAGGAGTTAATTTAGGCTGATGTATTTATTGATTCAAAACACTTAAATTCGCTAAGATATTGTTAAACTTCACAGTATATGAAAATATAGACTACATTCATTTCCCACTACTTTGAGTGGCATCATATATAAGGATATATTTATGATAAAAGCAATATGGATTGCTTGTTTGCTTATTTTTACCTGCTTCTTTGCAACTACAGCGCAATCAGCAATAGTCTTTGATTACTTAACCACATGTGATAACTGTCAAAATCCAGCTGAAATAGCTAAAAGTACTATTCCCTCATATGAAGGGCAATGGCATGAGGAGTCTGGCGAGACTGCTGAATATCGCGTTTTAGTATTAGATCCTGTAAGTAATATTTATTATTACTATGAAGTCTGGGTCAAAGAAAATGGCAAATACTCACGTAAATCAACACCAACTGGTTACGCTAAGGATGTAGCTCAACAGGCACTTTCTTATTATCATACTAAAGGAAAAATAATTGATGCTTTGAATCGTGGCCCGCTGTCAGCTCAATTAAGCTCATCGCAATCTCCAGACTGCTCAAATCCAGGTTTAGTATATAATAATGAAACCTGTAGAGAAATGTTCTACGCGGATATAAGTCAAAACGTTTTAACAGACAAAGTTGACGCTTGGTTAGTCTTGATGAACAATACGTCATTAAGTTTTGATTCCTCTGTTGGTGGTTTTAAATTAACAGCAAAGTATGATCAATCTGCAAATAAAGTTCATTATAATATGGCAAATGGCGTTATTATTACTTTTAACCTTAATCCGTTAGGAACATCAATACTTGGTGTAGATGTAATTGATAGCCGATTTTCAAACGGGGCTAGCCTTCAAAGTTACCTATCGAGAAATTCATTGTCTGAAGCATCAGGTTATTCAACCCAAAACTTTATGGACTCGCATCGCTGCCGAGTAAAAAGTGGTGGGAGAATTTATGCAACCTATACTTATACTATAGTCAAGGCTGCTGATGGTAGTGTACTCATAAAGGTACACACTAGTGTCTCTGAAACAGAAGATGGACCTGATATAGGGTGTGGCTTCTCATACTAGTGCTACTAAGATAGAAGAGATAGCTGAAATAAGACGTGGAGACTAATTAATTACCTAAAATACTACTTACGAGTCACGTTAAAGCGTAGCTCGTAAGTAAAATTAGTTGAGTTGTCGCTTTCGGCTTTTCCAAATCTCCAGTGACTTTAGAACCCCAACGCTGGTTAAGGGTGTCGTTAGTTTCACCTCTCAACGAGTACACAAAAGGAATATCAGAAATATGCTGCGTGATATTCATCATCTTCACTACCATCTATCTGTTTATAATGACCAGCAACATACCAACGGCCATTCCGACCTGTTGGCTTACTAACCCCCTGAGAACTACAGCCGCCATTACTACACAACTCTCTTAACTGCACTTCAAGCCATTCTATATATTCAAGAGTCTCTTCTGGCATAGGATATCTAGGTATTGCATCATCGACACCTGCCGCCATAGTGACAGGTGATAGTGACGGGCCTTTTCTTAATGAACTATTTACAGCATTATATTTTTTTTCTAGTGCTGAAAGAATCATTTTATTCATCTCTTCAGTTGACATTTTTTCCAACAGTATCCTGTCTATGGAATAACATTGGTTTCTCGTTGTTTTTTGTCCTAAACCAAAAAGTAAACAAAGACCGTAACCTTCATCATCCATTATTCTATGTATATCTTCTGAATCTTCTATATCTCTTATAGGAATGCGACTAAGAACAAAATTGACTCGGCCTTGAAGTGACGCTAACTGCTCAATTAACCAAGTAGCTTCCTCTTTAGTCGATAAGCGATAAACCTCATCACCATAATACTCTTTTATCATTTTAATAAAACTACCCCAAGACTCACCAGGAGGTAATGAGGTATCAAAAGAAGTTAATACCACTTGTCCAAATGCATCATAGCTAACTTTTATTTGATTGGCTTTTTCTTCTGCTCTCGAGGAGAGTGATAAAATAACTAGAGTAGACATTAAAAATAGTTTTAGTCGGGGTGTAATCATAAGTAATCCTTTATTTATAATAAAATGTTGCAGACATAACATTACATATAGCAATAACAATAACAATAAAAATGACAATTACACGATGAACACCGTAATATGTTCCGTTATTGAACTTTCAATATTTTAGCCATAAAAATTAAAATAAAGGCTTTGTTTATGTTGTTGAAAATTACAATGTCTTTATCTGTCATATTAAAAAACTTTAATAGTTAGGTTACATCAATAACAGATTTTCTTAAGATTTTTAAAGGGTATGAATTGTCTAGGTTTTTATAATCGAAAATAAAGCCAAACATTGCCTTTCAACATTGTATTTAATTCACTGGCTATACCAATGTAAAATTCACGCAACTGTCTGAAATCCCCCCCTACTAGCATCAAATGCTAGGTAAGGAGAAAAGGTAGGTACTTAAAATAATTATGTTACGCTAAGAGCCTGATTCAGAATAACTAATGAGTACCCTATCGACTAATTGTAATGCCGTCGTCAGATTATCTAGGTCAGTATATAACGCACCATCCTCACCTGAATGATGGCCTCGCCCAATCACTGTCATTTTTGATAAATCACTAGTTTTATTACTAAAATCAACTATAGATTCATATACTACAGAAGGCTGAGCACTAAAACCGTCACCAGAGTAAACAAGGTCATCTGGAAAACGATCACTCGAATAATATTCGTTATAATCAAAAGAGTGATTAAGTTCTAATCTCACTCGATATTTGCCAACAAGTGAATTATTTAACTTAACGCTATAAACAAAGTTATCTGTCATCGTTGCGCCTGAAAAGCCATCAATTTCAAGGCTGTTATCCGTGGGTACAAAAAAACCACTTTGTGCTTGTAGCCCTAATTTATGTAAAAACACGGGTAGTGACTCTGGTCTCATACGTGTATCTTTACTCTCGGCGTCTTCCCCGCCAGTTAATGCACTTTCAGCGATAGCACCTGGACCAATTAATAAGTGCGATGTAAAAACTTGATCAGGCTTTGTTTTACTCACTTTGTTAGTAAAATTGTTAGTTGCAATGGCATTAGTGACATACAACGGCTGAACAAAGTCGCCATCTATCGTTTCTAACCACATTGCGTATTGTGGCCACATAAAATAGGGACCTTTTTTAAGCTCAACCGTAATGGTTTGCCCCGTTGCATTCTCTGGTGAAACTTGGCGAGACACATATTTAATTTCATCATCTTGCTCACCTTGATCAGCTGCTCGCAGGCTTTGACCAAATTGGTAAACTTGCATCGCAGGTGACAATCTAAAAAATGGTGCAATGGCAACATAAGTAATAATGACTAATGCCAATGGCAACGCATAATTGTATTTACCTAAGTACTTTTTTAAAGGGTTAGTATAGATAATCAATGGGCGGTAGTTTTTGCATAAGTGCCACACCACAACGAGCAACATAACAAAACCAATCATGGTATGTAATAAAGCAATGAGTACATCATGTTGTTTACTAAACATCAGGATTGATGTTACCAACATAATTAAAAATGATAAGAATAAGCTAACACCAATAAAGGCGCGCACATTTAAAAACGACATAAAGAACTCCTAGTTAAGTTGCCCTTTTTTACGCGATAGTAGTGATAAAAAGCGAATAAATCTTTCTGAAATTTTCTAAAACCTTTGATTTAATTGATTTAAACAAATTGTACTATTGGCTTATTTTTTTAAGAAAATTGATCTGATTGGTTAAGTTACGCTTTGTTGCTATTTCTCTCGCTTGAGAAAATGCTCGATTTTGTTTGTCTTTTTGGTTTTGCTGTTTAGCAAGAAATGCTAAATTTATCCAAGAATTGGTTTCGCCAACGGGGCACTTTAAAACTTGATGATATCGCATCGACTGCTGAAAATGTTTTTCCGCTAAGTCAAAGTCGTGTTGCTCAATCGCTATTTGTGCTAGTAAATCACTCAGGTATGCTTGATAAAGCCAATCGTCATTTTGCTTTGCCACCTTAATAGCGGTGCTAATAACATTATTTGCCGCTTGATATTGTTCCTGCTTCATTAGGCTTATCGCTTTAAAAAACATCAGCCTTACCCGCTCATTACTATCTTTACTTTGATGAGCTAACGATAAAACAGTTTCTAACCTATCGACCACTTGAGCGTCTGAGCCAAGTGCAAATAGTGATTCAATTAATAACCGCTGTGCGGTAAGGTTTTCAGGATCTTTGTCAACAATACTTTGTAGCAATGGTAAGGCCGCATCGTGATTTCCTTCTAAGCGAAAGTCAATTGCCACACCAAGCATTTGATGATGGAAGTCGGCATGATATTGCTCGGCACTTAACGGGATTTTGTTACCTAACAAGCGTGCTAGCACCAAACTTAGTTCATCAACTAAGGTCTGTGTATTTTTACTAAAAAGAACACCTTGCTGCTTAAACTGCTGCCGAAAAACAGTGTAACTTAACTGATAATCATGAGGGGTTCCCGAGAGTTTAGTGCTGACAATTAAGTCAGCACCCGACACCTGAAAAATGTCACTAATATGGTTAATACCAACATTATTAAGCGGAGCTTTGGCTCGCTCTAAAACTTCCAACACGTAATCCGTCTGTAATACACCATAGGTTGAGTCATTGGGTAATCGCTGAATGATTTGATCCATAAAACCTAAGCGTATCCAGCTATGGTCATTACCTTCAATTTGGTTAGTGGTAGGTAAGATAACCACTGATCCAGTAACATTATCATGCCTTAATTGTGCAATTTTATTCGATGATATATCGTCCGAAAATAGAAAGTGGCTGGCAAGATAAAGTATGAAAACCAACAGTAATAGAACCATTAAAACGATTTTTTTAGGGACAAATTTAGCCAACCATTGCCTAATAACTGGTGCTTCGTTTGCTAAAATCATGTCGACATCAGGTAACCAAACATAGCCCTGTTTAGGAATAGTTTTAATCACCTCATTGCCGTGAAATAGCTGTCTAAGTTCTTTTACTGATTGAAAAACAACTTGCTCTTCCACCACAGAGTCAGGCCAAACTTCATCAAGTAGGGCTAGTTTATGTACGGGGGAGCCTGATTTATTCATTAATGCGAGTAAAAACTGGCATGTTTTAGGCCGAATGTTTAAGCACTCACCTGTTGTGGTTGTTACCGTTAATGCCTTCGCATCAACAATATAATTAAGCGTTTTGTACTGCAAACTTAAACAGCCTGCCCACAGGCATAACCACTCGCCCAGCAAAATTGAAAATTGAAGCCTCCTAACCAACCCGTGACATCAATCACTTCACCAATAAAGAACAAACTTTGCTGCTTTTTACTTTCAAAGGTTTTTGAAGAAAGCTCGTCAGTATCAACACCACCTAGAGTGACTTCGGCCGTCCTGTATCCTTCCGTACCATTTGGCTTGATCTGCCATTCATGTAAGTATTCACTTAATAGTGAAATATCTTGATGGTTAAGTTGTTTTATTGGCTTATCCGCTATAATGCCATCCTTAACTAACACATCAACAAAGCGTTTAGGTAACAAGGTTGACATCAGATTTTTCACTGACTTTTGTCCTTGCTCACTTTGCCATTGGATTAACATTTCATGTAGGTTGCATTCAGGTAATAAATTAATAGTAACCGCCTGCCCTGCGCGCCAAAAAGACGATATTTGTAATATCGCTGGCCCTGATAGACCACGGTGAGTAAACAAGATATTTTCTTTAAAAGTTGTACCATTTTCGCTGGTAACTTCGGTTAATAAACTGATACCAGATAAACCGTCAAAACGTTGTTTGTCGTGATCGTGCAAAGTAAAAGGCACTAATGCCGCCATAGTTTCCAATACGTTTAAATCAAACTGCTCAGCAATTTTATAACCAATAGGTGTCGCCCCTAGTTTCGGCATGGTTAAACCACCCGAAGCGACAACGAGTGATTTACATTGATAACTTTTATCACTGGTTGTTACGATATAACCCTGCTCACTCTTGTTAGCACTACTAGCTGCAATGTCATTGGGTATGTTGCTTTCTGTGCTATTTTTTATTTCAGCAACGGAGAGTACTTCCGTGCGCAAGTTTACTTGCACACTTGCCCATTCACATTCGGTCATCAATATATCAACCAAATCTTGCGCACTGTCATCACAAAATAGCTGCCCAAGGGTTTTGTGGTGGTATTTCAAGCCATGCCTGTCGACCAAGTCGATAAAATCTTGCGCGCTATAACGACTTAATGCTGATTTAGTAAAATGTGGATTTTGACAAAGGTAATTTTCAGGTGTTGCATTTTCATTGGTGAAATTGGCACGACCGCCGCCACTTATCAATACTTTACGCGCAGGCTTTTTGCCCATATCGACCACAACAACGCTTTTACCGCGATAACCTGCTTGTGCTGCACACATTAAACCTGCCGCGCCGGCACCAATTATTAATACGTCTGTTGTGATCACTGTTACACCTTAAGAAGAATAGCCATGAAGAAAGTTTGTTCATAGGCACTAAAATTTCACCACCATTATAATCGCTATGCAAAGAGTGCGTATACAAAAAGGTTGAGGAAGTAGTCTTATTAACATTAAAGCTTCTTAAATATTGGTGATTGCTATTCACAAAATAAAGAAGTGCAAGGTTGTGTAAAGATGGGAACTCTATGCCAATGCACTCATCTATCCTCTGTCGACACTTAATCACACTATTGCACTTTATTTGCACTTTTGTTCTTTAAACTTACCTATAAATTTTATTTACGGACTACAAATGATGATATTTACCCCCAAAAATACGTTAAAAACTTGCCTTGTTTCAAGCTTATTACTCTTAACCCTATTCGGCTGTGATTCTAGTGATGATTCAAGTGGAGTAGGTTACGTTAAACTTTATAATTTATCTGAAGATTCACCTATTATTTATTTAACAGTAGATGAAGATCTATCTTCAGATAGTGATGATGATGATCATTACGAATCAACCTACACAGGTGTTGGGTATGGTACGGCTCACAGCAATAGTGAATTAGATACCGCAATATATGAGTATCAATTAGCATGGCAAGATGATGACAGCACAGATGTTGATGATCTGGAGATAATTTATGAAGATACTTTCACTGTAACTGATGACACTATTCATATGTTAGTGCTAAACAATAGTGTATTGACTCCTCAGGTAACAGTTTTCAACATTCCTGTTATTGATGATGATGATGATACCGATAATGATCTTTTTAATCTTCGTATATTAAATATGCATACAAACGAGCAACCTATTGATGTATATCGATCTAAAGACGATGAAACGTTTAATGAAGCTTCTTTAGTTAGTCAATCTAGTTATCTGCAATTATCAGATAATCAAAAAGTTGACCAAGGTGATTATATTTTTTATATAACAGCAGCCGGTAGCGATGAAGTGTTATTTACCTCAAGTAGCATTCCTTTTTATTATAGCTCTCAAAATATTATGATAGTCAGAAAGAACACTGGTGCTGGCTCTTCATCTTATGTGTTAGATAAAATGTCAGATTCTAGTGTTATTGAATATGTAGACTTTGAGTCAGAAGCACAATTTAGAGCTTATAATGCGGTTGCAAATCACGAGAAATTACCTGAATATGAAGAAGATTTTTCTTTACATATTAACGGCGTAAGTGACACTCCTATTATAGACTCTTTAGCTTTTGGCGAAGTGAGTGAAGCGCTATTGCTCGAAAGCAGCAACTATAGTTTAGACCTCACCTATACTGCAGATTACACACCATTATTGAGTAACCATTTATTATCTTTACTTGAAAACACCAATAAAACAATATTTTTCTATGCTGAAGAAGAATATATTGATAAAGATGGCGATGGCGATATTGATGAAGATGGTAATGGTGAAATTGATGAAATTGAAGTAGGTATATTTTCCTTAATTGTTGAAAATAGCTCACTAACTGGTATTTATTCTCATGAGATTGAAGTGGTGAACTTAATTCAATCTGATGACTTTGCTCAAGTAGCCGTTTACTTTGTTAGACAGGACGAAATAATAGAAACTGCACTTTATAATAGTTACGTTAATTACAAAAGTAGTGGTTCACTCACTTTAACCAACAACACGTATCAAGTTTTTGTTCTCGCTGATGACAATGGTAGTGTGATCATATTAAATTCATTTGAATTGATATTAGATGAAGAATCTACTGAGCAATTTTTAGTACTTGAAGTCGATAACAATGCTCCTACAGGTTATAAAACCACAATATTTAGCCAAACTCCGGTTCAAGAATAAAGTTAATGTTAACTAACGAAAGCTACTTACACACAGAAAAAATACATATTACACAAATGGAATTAAATTTTTTAAATCGTTCGGTGCTGTTTTTTGGCGAGTCAATTACCACTACAGGGCTAGAGTTTAATTTACTGACGTTACTTATGGCTGATGCGGGTTCTTTGATTTCAAGAGAAGTTATTGCTCAGCGCATTTTTCAGCGTAAGCTTGGCTACTGTGATAAAAGCATTAATAGTCACATGGCTAATTTGAGAAAGAAGTTTCTACACGTTTCTACGCGGCCGGTTATTAAAACCGTGAAGGGACAAGGCTATATATTTTTAACGGTGTAATACATGCATTAAACAATTCCCCCGCAAAATAGCAGCGTATTTTGAGGGGGACATTTAATTTGACACTGCAGTTAAACGTTTATGCATTTGCGCCTGTCATGATGCTTGTACTGCCATTTTTAGCAAGTTCAGCTAAATCTTTATCAACGAAAAATAATGCATGACCGTCATTACCGACTAGGTTGATTTTATCTAAAATGCTTTTGAATAACGTTTCTTCTTCATGTTGCTCAGCAACATACCATTGTAAGAAGTTAAACGTCGAGTAATCTTGACTGGTAAAGGCTTCATGCGCCAATGAATTTATACGCGAAGTAATTAAACATTCGTGCTCGTAGGTTAGTTCAAATAACTGACCTAACGTTTCAAACTCGTGTGGTGCCGCTTCTATTGCACCAATAATTGGCAATGCTCCTGTTTCACTTACATAAGTGAATAAACGGTTCATATGATCCATTTCTTCATTCGCATGTTTACGTAAAAACTCTGCTGCGCCAGCAAAACCTTTTTCTTCACACCAAGCACTCATTTGTAAGTATAAGTTGGAAGAGTAAAACTCTAAATTAAGTTGTTGATTTAGCTTTGTTACCATTTCAGCTTTTAGCATGATTTTTCCTTAAATATTTTAATTGAGTGATTCTGCCTTTTTATCAGTTCTGATTCAAGCAATTAATTGATTAATTACATTTTTCACAGATAAAAAAACCTTATTAACCAAGTGGTTAATAAGGTATATCATTCTTATTCGTGTTCTTATATTTATTGCTTTTAGTATCAATTATATTGAGCGATTTTAGTATCTTAATGCTTAGTATTATTACTGATTTTTAGGCTAAAACTAAAGCTGCTCAAGAATAACTTCCGCTTTACTCACTTCAAACGATTTAGCTTCTTCTACTTGCAAGTTGGTTACATTGCCATTATCAATAATCATCGCATAACGCTGTGAGCGCACACCACCAAAAGTTGCCGTGTCCATGCTTAAGCCTAATGCTTTGGTATAGCTACCATCGCCATCAGCTAACATCATGATATTTTCAGCATTTTGAGATTCACCCCAAGCGTTCATGACAAAAGCATCATTGACTGATAAACAAATAATCGCATCAACGCCTTTCGCTTTTAACTCGTCAGCCGAAACTACATAACCGGGTAAATGAGCCGCCGAACAGGTTGGTGTAAAGGCTCCGGGAACAGCAAATAATACAATCTTTTTATTAGCAAAGAGTTCTTGAGTATTATGCGTGATCATTTCGCCATTTTTTAATTCTTGTAGTTGCCCTTCTGGCATCGCGCTGTGTTGCTTAATCATAAAACACCTCTTAATTTTGGTTTATCCTGTTTCTTACAGGTTATTGGCTTGAATAAATTTAACTGGAAACTTAATAGAATAAGGTACACGGATTTACTTAGACATCAAGTATATACCCAAGTTACCTCAAGATGCATACTTCAGCTGGAATTAAAACGCCTTTAGACAAGGCATTGATTGAAGTGACTTGGGAATAGAGTGTAATTTCACCTTTTCTTCTAGCGCCTTCATCAACCAAGAATACTAACGCATTAACCCTTGTTTTATCATTTCTTTTAGTCCGTTAGAGGTATTAGCCGTATGATTGCCCAACACACCTAGCCGTTCTTTGGGTATATGGCTATCAATGGCATCATCATCGGAGAATATATAATGATTGAAGTACGCTTGCCATGCTTCTTTTTTACCTTTAGGTAAATTTCGAATGCTCATCAAACCATGTAATAAACAGTCAAAACCAGAGCCGTAATGCCCGGGGGTAGCATCATGAAAATACGTTAGTAATACATTGAATTTTTCTAATGACTCTACGTTATGCCACCATAAAGACGGGATATAAATGGCATCTCCCGGCTCTAATTCAGCCGTTTGCGCATATTTTAATGCTTCTTTAAATTTAGGGTATTTGTCATAATCCGGATTATTTATATCAACAAGACTTACCGGAGGACCTGCAGGAGTAAAATCAAGCGGGCCAACGTATAGATTGGAGATTTGCTCTGGTGGAAATAGCGTGAATTTACGCTTACCACTAATACAGCAAGCAATATTATCAGGCACGTCAAAATGAGGCGCTATCGTTACTTGATTACCTATCCATAAACTTGGTTGAGTACCATGATTTAGAAAATCATTATAATTTTCTTGTAAGATTGTGGGTAAATATTGTTTAACTGACGCATTACCTATATAAAAAGCAGAATCCCCCTCCTGCGTACTTGACGTTAATACTTTATTAATCGCCTCTGCAAAACTCGCTTGCAGCGGGTTAAAATTCACGCCGTTAAATTCATCATTATAAAAAAGGCGACCCTTTTTATTTTCACTATGAATAAAGCTAATTGGCTTAACGTTGGCGGCTTTAGTTAAATAGTCACATAAAGCACCTGCTGAGTGTTGTGCTTGTTTTACTATTGGCCAATCTTTTAATAATCCCTTAAGAATAGCGGGGCGATGCAACGGGGCGATTTCATTTTTAATGGTATCAAAATCGACATCATGCCATTGAGCAATTTGAGGTAAAGCGTGCACGGTAATCCTTAAGGCGCAGAGCCATCATTATTGTGAACAGGTAAACTTGGTTATCACAAATTTTCAGTGACAACATCAACCACAAGTGGTGATTCTTTAAGTGCACAGAATAAAAATTTCTTTATTTTTAAGTGTTTTATTATCGTTAAAGAATCGACAAGAAAGCACTTTAACGACAGAAGCATAATGATGTCCTGAAATTAGCCGAAACTTTCCAAAAAGTTACGAATAACACCAGTAATCAATTGAATTTATTGAAAATAAACTATTTGGGATTGATTATATTTTTTAGTGCTGGGTGATTTCTTATGGGCGCATATGCGGGGTCAACATTAAACCAGAGCAGTGCCGCATCTCTTTTTATAAGTGCTTGCTGTATATATTCGACAGCAAGCTCAGTCTTACCTGCTTTAATAGCATAACGCGCAAAAGAAAGTGGTGGTTGATATTGTCCAATATAGGCGGGCTCTTTTTTTATTTCGAGCAACCAAAGGTATACGGCTTTAAGCCCTCCATGCTCGAACTCTTGTTTTACAGTATGCAAGTCGTGTTCAGAATATGCACTTTGTTCAAGTATTTTAATCATTTCATTAAATGAGGTCTTTTCATCGCCCATATTCTCTAAAATGGCTTGAGCAGAAATATGATATCCAAATGAGTCAGGTTCCAGTTCTCTCAGTTTAGTTAATTCTTGCAGTGCAACAGGGTAGTTTTCCATCATGTTATATACCCAAGCGACTGACGTTAGGGCATAACCTGTAGGGTCAAGTTCAATATAACGTTGAATATGCGCTATAGCTAAATCAAAATCTTGTGCGGCTAATAAAAATTGTGCGTACTTGCTATGTGTTAAGGCATCATCCTCTTTGAATGTTAATGCTGCTTGATAATGTTTTGCGGCTAACTCAAAGTTCCATTCAACTAAAAAAGCAACATCAGCCATTAACACGTGACTTTGCGGATCATCAGGTGCTAAAGCGAGTGATTTATTGAGTAAGTAATATAACTCCTCTAATTTAGCATTCGTTTTTTCGCCATGATGCCAACCAATCAATTTAAGTTTTACATCCGCTAATTCACGATACACTGGCGCATAATTAGGCTCTTTAATAATAGTATCTTCAAACGCCTGCTGTGCTTTTTCCCAACTACTCTCATCATCCTGTTTTAATAAATATCTGGCTTCTTGGTACTTTTCTATCGCCGCTTTAGATGAAAAATCTGTTAAATGAATGCTTTTTTCAGGCTGAAAATAGAAATAACTAGCGAATAAAATAATGAAAATATTAATAACAGCTGCATAAAATAATACTGATTTTTTATGACTTTTAATGGTGGGTATATCTGTTGCTTTCAACACTGTTTTTTCTGAGAAAGACACCGCAGTGTCGATAGATGCAGCTGTAGGTTTGTACTCTGCGATTTGAGTAGTGGAAGCAATAAAACGATAACCAATGCTTGGAATCGTTTTTATAAAAGTAGGCTTTCTAGCATTATCGGAAAGTGCTTTTCGAATTTGGCTAATCGCAACCGACAATACATCTTCTGATACGATTTTGTTAGGCCACACCTCTTTCAGCATCGTTTCCTTACTAACATCCTCTCCTTGATAACGAATTAAGCATAAGAGTAATTCTAATGGTGTATGGTCTAAAGTGATTAAAATGTCTTTCGGCCGGTGTTCATTGGTAAATAGAGCGCCTGTCGCTGTATTTAAAAACCACGGTTCTAATTTAACAATCATTTAACGACAACGTCCATTTACAAATGTAAAAAAATTGTAATCTTCTTATTAATTATTGTCCATGTGTTATCAATAGTTTTTGTTACTCCCTTATAACAAAATAGCGACGAAGTATGTCAAAATATTACTGTAATGGCATTAGAGTAGCTATTCACTGGTAAACTATATTTTAGGAATCGCCAACTTAACATACACATCAAAACGATTTTTCTTCATATTAATGCTCATTGAGGGTTTTTTATTCGCTAACGGCGGCGCATAACTTGGTCTTTTCACGACAACACGATACTTTGCTAACGCTAAAGCAGGTTCAAGTAAATCATCGGCATCTAAGTCTTCACCGACAAGCGACTGAAAAATACGCATTTCTTTTTTAACCGCCGCTGATTTCTCTCTATGTGGATACATGGGATCAAGATAAATCACATCGGGTGCAATGGCTAAGTCCATATTTTCAATAGACGAAGACTTAATAAGACACATGTTATTAGCTATCTCCGCAACATCACAGTTCAACTTTGCGCGTTCAATTCCGTCATCAAGTAAAGCAGCAACTACCGGCATACGTTCCATTAAGGTTAACTGACAACCAAGGCTTGCTAACACAAAAGCATCGCGGCCCAAACCTGCCGTTGCATCTAAAACATGCGGAGTAAAGCCATGTTTTAAGCCAACGGCTTTGGCAATATCTTGCCCTCGCCCACCACCAAATTTACGTCGATGGGCAACAGCACCTTCAACAAAGTCTACTTTTATTGCACCAAGCTTTGGCTCATCAAGCTGACTTAATTCAAGTGCTTGATGATTCATTTGCAATAGAAAATCAAGCTCAGGGTGTTTATTTACCGCCGCGATATCACCTAAGTAGTTAAATTTCCACTTCTTGGCAATGCGTTTAGCTTGATCGCTATCGATACTATCGATATAAGCGACGGCAATATTGTTTAAGTGTTCGTTGGCAATCAATGAGCTCATTAGCTTCCTATGTGTTTACCTAAAAAAGACAAGATTTTTCTATTTAACTCCAAAATATTATCTTCATTATAAAAGCCATGGCCTTCTTTGTCTTTCACTAACCACTCAAATGGGTAGTTTATTGCTTCTAAAGACTCTTTTAGCGCCAGAGCATGCTCAAAATGGGCTCGATCATCGTCTTCACCATGAACAATGAATATTGCTGCTTTTAATTTATCGACATGATGAACTGGTGATTGTGCTTTTTGTTTCGCAACATCCGTGCCCAATGTTTTATCTAGATAAGCATCACCCCATGTTAAGTCTTTAATATCACCCTCATTATATAACATTGGCAAATCGTACACGCCTACGTAGCCAATGGCACATTTGAACAAATCAGGTTTTCTAATCGCACTTTGCAAAGCACTATAACCACCAAAACTAGCACCAAAAATACATAATCTTTCCTTGTCACTGATGCCCTGCTGAATTGCGTAGTTGGTTGCTAAAATAATATCATCTTGTATTTTAGTTCCCCAATGACCATAACCCGCTTTCTCAAAACTTTTACCATAACCAGTAGAGCCTCTGAAATTGACTTGGATCACTGCATAACCGGCATTGGCTAACATCTGTACTTGCGAATGGTACCCCCAATAATCGCGCGCATGAGGCCCACCATGAGGTAAAACAACCGTAGGTAAGTTTTTATCTTTGCCCAGTGGTAGCGTTAAATAACCGTTAAGTACTAGACCATCTTTCGTGTTGATACGAAACGGTTCTGACGCAGCCATTTCATTACCTTTAATCCATGGCCTAGCATTAAATAAATGCCTTGCTTTCATATCCTTAGTATTAAACAAATAAAAGGCTCCAGGATTTCTATCACCACTCACATGCACAATAATTTGCCCACCGTCATCCGTTTTACTGGTGATAACAACGTTATCACCTCTAAATGATTGATATAACGATTTATGTAATTGTGCGTCTCGAATACTCTCATCAATATAGACATATTTAGGATAATCTTCATCAATACGTAGACCATAAATATCATTAAGACCAGATTTCATTTCATGAGTAGGATCTGCAATTTTGCTTTGATATAACAAGGTTTCTTCATTAGTTCCTAGGTGATATTTATACAAACCTTGCGGCCCACCTTGCTCACTTTTTAATGCATAAATACTATTATTGTCTTGAGCAAAAGAGATAGGAGTAAAGTTTCCTTCGATATCCTTACCAAAGGACTGCCAAGGTTGACCCTTTCCTTTAGAGTAAAAAAGTTTAGTCTTGTGGTTTTCATCAACACCCGTCACAAAACGTGGCTGCCCATTACCATCAACAAGAAAGCGACTATAGGGCATAGGAGCTCTTCTAATGGTTTTTTCTTTACCGTTATAAATGTTTAGTTTAACAATGCTTGATATGGTATCGGTTTTCCGAGAAAGCGCTCGTTTTTGAATGAGGATATGTTTGGGGTCTCCGGCTAATTTGGAAATTAAAAACCCACCATCGGCAGAGAAAACTATACCTCCTTTAGAGCGGTAACCGAAAATCATACGCTTCTTTTTACCATCATAATTTAACGCATAAATTTCACCCATATTAATCGGCGCCTCTAAAGCACCACGCGTTTGCTCTATTTGAATAATTACTCGTTCATTATTCGCCCAATAGTACTGCGCTGCTTGACCTTTTTTATTGGCACTTAAGGAATACGTTACTTTGTAGGTATCGGTTTCAAGAAAAACTAAATTTTTTGAACCATTAATGGTAGTTAAAGCTGCTAAGTGTTTACCGTCTGGTGATATTTTTATATTATGATATTGGGCATGACGAGAAAAATCTTCAACAGTGGCTGCAACCCCTATATTGGTGCAAAAAATTAGAGATAAGAAAATTATAGACATTATTTTTTTATTCATTAAAACCATCCTGATTTCATAAAACATATATTTATAAGCAACTTATGATTATATATTTTAAATTATCAATTGTAAATTTTTTGTAATATACAAGGGTAATTTGGCCCACTTATATTGTTTTATAAACACTTGCTCCTTTAACCATACAAAGAGATAATAAAGCACGAAATAATTTGTATGTAACACTTTTCTCTTGAGGACATTTTTTGTCATTACCTGATACTGCTAATAAACACCTAAAAACACCAAAGCCACAGTTGAGTGCCGTCACTTTATTGGGAAATTTGGTCGCTGCACCCGATATTCGTTATCGTGCGAACCCTGTAGTGGCGATAACAGAAATAGTATTAGCAACACATAGTAAGTGGCTTGATAAAAAAACAAATCAATATAAAGAATGGACCAGTTACCATCATGTAAAAGTTGAAGGAGAACTTGTCGAAGAAACATTACGTTATGCCAATAAGGGCGATATTATTTTGGTTCATGGTTATTTGGGCAATATGAAACCCAATAAGACGACCAGCAGTAGCTACCATCCTGATATAGTGCACGCTAATTTCGTACAAAAATTTGATAAAGGTTATACCCAAGCAATTAATCAAATTCATTGCAGTGCACAACTAACCTCACAACCACAATTGATGCAGACTGAACACAATAAACAACTCACTCAAGCAACAGTTTCTATTAATCAGCATATTTTCAACAATGACAAACAGAATTGGCAAAACCTAATCGTTGAGCGTGAAATACATATTTGGGGTAAACAAGCACAATATCTCGCTGAAAAGGCTGAAATAGGTGATGAACTCATAGTAGAAGGTAAATTAAGCTATGCAAGTAACGCCAACAAATCACAATTTATTGAAGTAATAAAAGTACACTTATTTAAAGTTTTATAGGCTTTATCTATAATTAAGTAACGCTAAGTACAGGATGACTAAAGACTCACTATGGATATTAATAGCTAATGACATTTGCCTTTCAGGTTCGCTCTCCCCAACAACAATCATTCTATGCAAAGCTAGCTAGCATATTAGTGTTATTAAGCTGTTTAACTTTCATCACACACAGTAGTGATGTGCAAGCCAATGTTGACAACTATGTCGTCGAGCAAAATAATAGTTTTTCATTGCAGCCATTTATGCAACTACCCAGCGTAACTAAAAAGAAAAACAAATGGCTACAACTTATTGCCCATCCGGTAAATCCACAACAATACTATGCGCGCAATAAACAAGGACAAATTTACCTAATAGAGCAAGAAACAAAGGGAAAAACTAAAGCACAAGCTCAGTTATTACTGGATTTTACGCAACAGTCATCCACAGACAATACACTTAAAACGCTTAATGCCTTTACCTTACATCCTAATTTTCATTTAAAAGAGCAACAAGGTTTTGTTACTTTTTATACCGCGCATACAGAAGCCACCAATAAGAGTTCTTCGACTAAACGCATACAAGAACGTAATGCCAAGCTATCAGTCAGCTTTGATGGCGTTATTACGGAGTGGCAGTTAGATTTAACCAATCCAAATAAACTGCATTTAAACAATACTCGAGAAATTTTACGCATAACATTACCTAACGCGCAGAATGGCATTAAACAACTCAGCTTTAATCCCTATGCAAAGTCATGGAATGACAATTTTTCTTTGTTATATATCGCTCTTGACTCTACTGACTCCTTAAGCCAATTCCCACTGTACTCTGGCGTTATACTACGTATAAACCCTGAAAAGTTTGGTATGAATGATTTTACTATACCCGCAACAAATCCTTTTTTGAAAAACAAACATATTCATAATAGTTTTTACCTTGTTGGCACACAGCACATTCAGCAATTTATTTGGCCAGATAAAAATAAAGAACAACTGTTAATTTCTCACCAATACCAAAGTAACAACAATACAGTGCATAACGGTCTAAAATATCAGTGGCTTTCTTTGAGCCAAGGTGGCGAAGACTGGCGAGAAAATACGCCAAAGAAAGTCATTTATAAAAGCAGTAAACAATTAAGTGACAATCAAATAATACTTTACCGTGGCCGTAATACTCCAGCGCTACACAATAAATTATTGATATTACAAAAAAGTAATAATCAATGGCAACTGAGCTCTTTAAATAACGCTAACTATGTAAATCAATCAAGTGAAAAAATTGTCTCTCCACAAATTGAATGGCCGCTAAGTAAAATGTTAACAGCCAGTAATTCATTACAGTTTTATACCAACAATAAAGCTGAACTACTTTTTCTCCAACAAGATATTGGCGCAATTTCCGAGCTATTCCAAGATAACATCCAACTGAGTAAAGCTGAAAAACCGAGCTCAAACACATCACTTTTTTTATTTATTATCATTTTATTTACTAGTATTGCTAGTTATCTATTTTATCAAACAAAAGTTAACAATAAATCGGCTAAGGCTACGGTACGCAGACAGTTTGCTCATATTAGTCTAGATGAAGAAAAACAAGCAGTAGACTTGTTTAAACGTCATCAAAAAACTGCCGAAAAAAGCATTGAATTGGAAGATATTAAACAGTGCCAAATTTTATTGAGTGACAATATCATTGGCACTATTGATGACGACGCAGGCAAAGGTTTTAGTGATCAACATGAGCAAACACTACGCGACATATTTAATAAAGAACACACTGAAAAAATGATTGATGGCAAAATTCGCCGTATTAACATGGTCATTACCGATAAAAAGCACAGTTATATTACTTGTTTGTATCTCCGTAAGGGCAGTGATCGCATAACCAAAAGAGGTTATTATCAGGTAATTGATGATTTGATTGACTGGTGCTGGTTGTTCGCTAATAAAATAAACCCGGATAATACCGGTAACAGGAAAGCTAAGCCTAAAATAAGTATTGCCAAACAAGCTCAGTCTGAACATAAATTACATGATGAGACACCGCTTCATAAACAAGCGGCAATTATTCGTCCCGCTACACATAAAGAAACCTCTCAAAGTAATGAGACCATTTTAAGTAAAGCAATTGAAAAACCTATGGTGGCCAGCACCACTGACTTGCCAAATGGCGAAACAAATAATGAAAAAGACAATGATAATGGCACTGAAAAAAACATTAATACCGGTTTAATAGACGCTGAGCTTGTCAATGCTTTAGAAAAATTAGTCAAATTAAAACAACAAGGTTTCTTAACGCCAGAAGAGTTTTCACAAGCAAAAGCGAAGTTACTTAAAAATTTGATTTCCGAATAGAGTACTTAGTTTGCCGACACTAATAAAAAAACTCCCGAAGAAATCGCTATTAATACTGCTGACATTAAGTTTATTAGCTGTATTATTTTATTTTTTTTTTCCTGCCACAGTCAGTAAAGACATAGACTTAAGCCAATACCTCGTATTACTACTTGAAAAAGTAACCTGGCAAACAGCGGAAAATAATGTTGCAGCAAAAGTATTTAATAGTGCAATATTATTTATCACTTTAGCCTTAGCAACAAGCCTTGGTTTACCCAGACAAATTGCGGCTTTAGTTGCAGGTATCAATTTAGGTGCATTACTCGGTGCAATCATTGCAACATTGGCGGCAACCTTAGGTTGCTTGATCACCTTTAGCGTAGCTCGTTACGCTTTCAGTGAAAAAATCAGTAACAAATACCCAAAACAGTTAACAAAGTTATCATTATTTATCAGTGAGCAAACGTTCTTGAAAGCAATAGTTATTCGAATTTTACCGCTTGGCAGTAATTTTTTGACCAATATTGTTGCCGGAGTAACCAAGGTATCTGCTAAAACTTTTGTTGCTGGATCTTGTGTTGGTTTTATTCCACAAATGCTCATATTCTCGCTTGCTGGTAGTGGTATTCGTTTAGGTGCAAAGAATGAAATGATAGCGAGTGCTGTATTATTTGTTATTGCTTTAGTTATAACAGCTTATCTAGTTAAACATTATAAGAGTATTCATAAGAGCAGAGAAAGTTAAGTGCCACATTGCATCATTGATTATTCAGCAACATTAGTAACAAAAGTATCGCCGAAAGCACTACTTAACGCGGCTTATATTGGCACGCTTAACAGCCAATTATTTATCGCTGACGATATTAAAGGCAGACTGGTACCCTTTCAGCATTTTACTTCAGGTACTAGCCAACAAGATTTTATTCATGTGGTGATAAAAATACTTTCTGGCCGTACAAACAAGCAACGAAAAGCATTATCAAATGCTGTATTAACTGAGTTTACTAAACTATCTCTCTCATCTATTTCATTAACGGTAGAAGTGGTTGAGATTGAAAAATATTCCTATAGCAAAATGGTCAACTAAATGAACAATAAGCTAAAACAAGTTTCTGAAATTATCGCTAAGGCAAATGATAACTTCTACGAACGTAATAAAGATATAGATACCTTAATGGGTATTATGGATAAAGTCTTACGTAAACAAGGCATGCCTGCCGATGCCATTACGATTGATTGTCTCAAATTAGATAAAAAAATAGTTTTTTTATTACATGATGCTAAACCAAATACAATTAATATCGCTTTAGGTAATAAAGCCGGAGAAATTGACTCGTCATATGATGTTGAATTGAGCCAGCTCGGTGTAACAAGTGCCTTGGCTTTGATGGAAGATGCTTTTTTGAAAAGCTAATTTGAAAACTGACTTTCAAAGCCTATTTTCAAAACTTCTTTTCAAAGTAAGTGAAAAATTAAAAAGACCGATTTGATCGGTCTTTTTTAAAGTAATACTTAGCTAGGTTCAAATATAGCAAAGGCTAAACTTACCTATTCACTTACGTATTAATTAACGTATTAAGAGCGCTTTAATTAACATATTAGTTAACATATTAGTTAACATCTTAATTAACGCGTAAAACAACGGGTAGTTACTAGTTGCCACTCTTGTCCGGTATCAGTGCGTCGCAGTAAACAATGCTCACCTTGTTTCATTAACTCAAAAACTAATGCGGCCGATTTATCCGAACGATAAATTTTAACGCCTTCTGGTGAGGTAACTGCCTTTTTCCCTAATAATAAACGGCTTGAGTGTTGAAAAACATCCTCAGCAATCGCAATGTTTTGTCCGCCTAAAGATTGGCTAACTAGCGCAATTATTTCAGCTCGCGCTTGTTTGTTATCCTCAGGCAACAAAGCCGCTTCTTGCTCATGCGCTTGCAAAGAACAAGCAGATAAAAGTCCTAACAGTGATAAAAATATTGTTTTTTTTACCACTGACTTTTTTATCGCAAAAATCGCATTAATTACCATGAGACTCTCCTTTGTTTACATGACGATATTTGTCAAAATATACATCCCGAAGAATAGCGTCTTGTAATGGTGAGTTAACCTGCAACTTAACTCCCTCTTCCGCAGAAACTGACTGTGCCGTGACAGCTCTCATTTTAAGCACTGATTTTTCAATGATATCAGGACAATCATTATTAGTTTGATAATAAAGTGCACTGGCAAGTAATATTTCTTGTTCGTCACCTAAAGCGTGTTGATAGTCTTCCGTAATAGGGCAGCCTTGCACTTGTGCTAACTTACCTGCCTCAGGAAATTTAGCAGGTATCAGACCATCCGCATAGTCACCAAAACCCTTGGCATTTTCACCTTTAAATTGTACGGTAAAGTAAGTAGCGCCACAATTATCTTCACTGCGGAAACCATAAGGTTTACCACAAGTCGTCGAGCCAATTTGTATCACTTCAACATCAATACCAATCAAAGAATTAATAAATGATTCACTTGCCGAACATGAAGACCCCGTAGTGAGTACATAAACTCGATTTAAATCGAGTGAAGGTAGTGTTTGACCTGCCTGTATAATGGAATCACCACCTATTAACCTTCTCAAGTCGAGCGTTTCATTAAAAAATGGCATGTTTTCACTGGCGATTTTATCATTGTAAACGGTTGTTTCGTATACTTTACCCGAAGTTGCATTTTGGCCAGCAACCATATAAGCCAATTGAGACGACAAGGCTAAATAACCACCGCCGTTATAACGTAAATCAACAATAAGCTCACTCACCCCTTGCGCTGCAAAAGTAGTAAAACTATCAAACAAGTCTTTTTCAACCGTGCTGTTGTTAAAGGAGTTCAGCAACAAATAGCCCGTTTTACCTTGCCCTGTATCGATCGTTTTTGCTATTTGTAATGGTACTCCGGTAATAGCCGCAGTTTTCAGCTCAACTTGATACTCTTCTTCATTGAGATCAACAAAGGTAAATGTATGTAGTTCACCTTCATTACCACTGAAAAGCGCGTTATTTATCGTCTCTATATCCGCTGCATTAACGCTATTAACAAAGTCGACACCGTCAATTTCTAGTAATTTTGAACCACGTGAAATTTCTGTAGTAAACGCTTCTGTATCTGGGGTTACGTTCTGAACAAACCACTGTCTTGGCGGTGAGCTTTGTCGCCTCTCATAATCAATACCGTAACCATAGCTAACACCTAATTGAGTGAGTTCCTCTACTTCGCTGGTAGGTTGTGACCAATGAAATTGGTCTTTAGCTCGACCAGAATCAGTCACTGCGGTTGTTTTCAGTTGGTCGAAATAATCAACTAAATTAAAATCTTTAGGATCTCTATCGATAACTTCTTTATACCAAAGGTAAGTTTCATGGGTAAAAGTACGCTGCCAGTGTTTTTCGATTAGTTCACTGCCGTCTTTGTCTGGGTAAGCTTTTCCGGTAATAGGGCTACTACCGACACGAGGAGTTTCACATTGGGCAACAAAATTACTCGATGCTATAAATTCATCTTTTACCCAAACAGGCTCACTGCCAGGTGTACTAACTGGAGGTAAAACCCATGGTTCTTTTGTATCCTCACTACTTGAACCACCACAAGCTGTTAACAGCGTTATCGGTATAAGCATAGTGAGAAATATTGAATTTTTAATCGTTATTGTCTTACTCTTCATCTGTTATAACTTCCATTCCATTGATTTTATAAAATTATAGTAACATGTAAACTATAGAATAAACTTTGTTAAGACTGGCAGAGAAGGCTAGAACAATGCTTCCTTTGGTCAATTAACATACTTCATAGCGTTATATTAACAATGCTTACAGTAATAAACTAGTTTCTATTTTGTGGTAAACATCCGCTGCATTAACAAGAGACTGCGCTGTTAAACTTGCTACGCCATATACCTCACAACGTACACCGTACTTATCACGCACCTTCATCAATAACTGATCAAAATCGCCATCTCCTGACAGCAATATTACCGTATCTACTTCGGCAGCAGCTTCCATAACATCAATGGTAATGCCAACATCCCAATCGCCCTTGGCTGAGCCATCTCGACGCTGGATATAAGGCTTTAGTTTGACGTTAAAACCAATATGTCTCAGTGCTTTTTGAAATTTATGCTGTTGGTCGTCACTACGCTGAATGGCATAAGCATTGGCAATAACAATATCCCCTTGCGCCATCAACTCCTGCCATAACAAACGATAATTAAATTGCTTAGCAAAAGCATCTCTTGTGGTGTAATAAATGTTTTGCACGTCAACAAATACGGCTATTTTTTTCAAAGCGACTCCTTTAGAGTGATGCAAGTTCATTATCTTAATCATTGTATCTTATACACGTTGCCATTCAAGATGCTTGTTTCAGAGTGCACTTGAATGGTAACGGATATGCATACATTTTCTAACGACTTGATACGATACTTGTTCACTAACGTTATGAGGCAATTAGAGGGTACTTTGATAGTAACAACTTTAGCGAGTAATCGAAAATACGACAAAATTAACTCACTGTGATAAACTTTATTTTTTCAAAATTTAATGAATATACTTTAATGTCTATTTTATCTTCTGCTTTATATTTCTTATTAAAATTACCGTTGCGTTTATTAGTACGCTGCAAAATAGTTAACGATATTCAGTCTACCGCTGAGCAACAGAGCCAGCCTATTTTTTACGTAATTCGTCATCAATCCGCGAGTGACTTAATTGCTTTACAATTTGCTTGTAAGCAACAAAATTTACCCGACCCGCTTGAACAAGTCACCATTAACGGTGAAATGTATCATCGCACCCTGTGCTTAGCAAAACCAACACCTTTGATGCCATGGTCTAAAAACAAAGAGACTTCTGCAGAGGCCCAAGGTTTGGCCTTATTAAAACAACATGCGCTAGATGAAAAGCTTGATGCGCAATTAATACCTGCCAACTTAATATGGGGTCGTGCACCCACCAAAGAAAAAAACAATGCCACGGTCGCTACCCTATTAACCGACCAAGAATCGCCAAGTTGGTTACGTAAATTTTTTATCGTCTTATTTACAGGACGCCACGCATTAGTTCGTTATAGCGAAGCACTATCTTTTAGAAATATTTCAGATAATCATGGTAATGATGAAGCCGCAGCACATAAATTATTGCGTGTCGCTCGCTTCCATTTTCACCGTCAAACTATCGCGGCAAAAGGCCCTCGGCTGATGCACCGTCAGCAAATGTTCACCGCATTATTTGCTAACCCATCCGTTAAACGAATGATTAGTGATGAAGCGAAGAGTAAAAAAATCAGCGAAGAGAAAGTAAAACAACAAGCACTCGTCATTATGAATGAAGTCGCTGGTGACTTTAGTGTTTCTTGGCTTCGTTTAGGCGAAAGAGTACTCGACTGGTTATGGAAGCGTCTATATAGCAATATAAATGTCAGTAATGCCAAAGTTTTACGTAAACTTGCTCAAGACGGTCATGAAATTATTTATGTTCCTTGTCATCGTAGCCACATGGATTATTTATTACTTTCTCATGTAATTTTACAAGAAGGCTTAGTTATGCCGCGTATCGCTGCGGGTATTAACTTAAATTTTTGGCCTGCGGGACCTATTTTCAGAAAAGGTGGCGCTTTTTTTATTCGTCGTAGTTTCGGCGGCAACCGTTTGTACTCTACTATTTTCCGAGAATACCTAGGTTTATTATTTCAGCGAGGTTACGCAGTAAAATATTATACTGAAGGCGGCAGAAGCCGTACTGGTAAAGTACTTTCCCCAAAAACGGGTATGTTAGCGATGACTATACAGAGCCTATTACGTGGTATCGATAGACCGCTTACCTTAGTGCCTGTTTATATGGGTTATGAACACGTAATGGAAGTTGGTACTTATCATAAAGAATTAAGTGGCAGTGCCAAACAAAGTGAATCAATTTTTGGTGTGCTTAAAGCAATAAAAAGTTTACGTAATTACGGTAATGGTTATGTTAATTTTGGCGAGCCAATGAACATAAATGACTTTTTAAACCAACAAGTCCCTAATTGGAAAGATGCTATTGATCCAATAGAGCCACAAAAACCTTCATGGTTAACACCGACGGTTAATGCTTTGGCTGGACAAGTAATGATGAACATCAATAAAAGTGCAGCCCTAAATGGAGTTGCACTTATTGCACTTATTTTACATAGCACAAAAAATAAAGCACTCGCTAAAGTAGAATTAGAAAGTCAGCTAGACTTCTTTTTAAATATACAAAGACAAGCGCCTTTCAGTAAACAACTGACATTACCGAGTGAAACAGGTAAAGAGCTACTTGCTCATGTTATTTCGTTAAATAAAGTTACGGTAACTGAAGATAGCTTGGGCAGTCTTATCTCTCTTTCTGATACCGCCAGTTTAGAAATGCGTTATTATCGCAATAATATTTTGCATACCTTTGCACTACCCGCACTGGTTTGTCGCTTATTAGATAAACACAACAAAATTAGCCAAGAGCAGCTGATTAGTAAAGTGCAAGCATTGATGGCGCTATTAAAACAAGATTTTTACTTATACCAAAATGTTGAACAAATCAGTGAACAAACGATACAAGTATTAACCGCTTTAAAAACAGCTGAAATAGTCAAACAAAGCAAAGCAGACTTTTGGTCACTTACTGAAACTATTTTTGAAAATACCTCATTACTCGCCAAAGTACATACCATGGCAGAATGTATTGATGAAAGCTTACAACGCTTAACTATTGTCGCCTCATTAGCTTGTCGTTTAGCGCCACTAAGTAAGCGGGATTTAGAAACTAAGGTCGTGGATATAGCTAAACGTTTATCCGTTTTAAATAATATTAATGCTCCTGAATTTATTGATAAAAGAGCACAAGCGACATTAATATCCAGTATGCGAGAGCAAGGTTACCTTGACCTAAATGATGAGGGATTACTTATTGCAACAGTCTCAATGACTGAACTAAAAAGCACCGTCATTAACTTAGTTGATATTGAAGTACTACAAAGCATTGCTCGTTAACAGGGCAAAGATAAAACCCATTAACTTGTATAGACAACTGAACTTATCAATACTTAACTTGTCTATACAATACATGCTATGTTAATGGAGTAAAATAGAGTGTTAAAAGGACGTTACACTGCACTAGTCATTTCAGTTATTGTTCATATGGTGCTATTTTCTGCGTTAGTATTATTATCAGATAAACAACAAGCTCAGACCAAGAAAGTAATTAAACGCCAAGAAATTAAAAGTTACTTATATCGCTCGGAGAAAAGCAAACCCATTCCAAAAGAAGTGGTTAAAATTAACAAGCCAAATGAAACCGAATTACCCGTCGTAAAACAAGTTCAGGCCAAACAACCCGTTACTAAAATAGAAAAAAAAACTCAAATTAAACCGCTAGCAGAGCAAGTAATAGCGGTGAAAACAGCAACCGAAAAACCATCACAAACAAATAATGCCACGATAAACAAAGCAGTAGCTCCTCAGTTACCAGGCTCAGCCTTTTCTAGCAGTAAAAATCGTTCACACGCGTTACACAATAGCCTCTCGCGTTTACGTAACTCTATTGATCAACAGTTAGTAAATGATGCATTTGATGAGCATACACAAGTTCGTTCCGCCTCAATAATGCATGGCAAACAAATACCTGTCCCTCATTCCGATGTAAAGCTAACTGATGAAGAAGAACAAAAGAAAAACACTAAAGAATCACACACAGAATCAATCACTAAGAATGATAACGGTACTTGTACCATAGTAAGAGAGCAAATATTGGGTAGTCCTGTAGAGGCTTCCGTGTCACAGTTTTCCTGTGGAGAAAGTAAATTTAATAAGAGCTTTCGAGAACATATGCAGAAAGTGCAAGCCAAACTAAACATTACAAACAAGTAGCTACGCTAGTGTTGCTGATAGGTATAATTAGTCTCATAAGGCAGTAAAGCCAAGCGAAGAAAAGCTTATATGTCTTCACTTTTTGTTATCAGTAAAGTAATAAAGTCTTGTTGCGGTAGCGGCTTGGCCCAGTAATAGCCCTGCCCCACTTCACAGCCTAATTGTGTCAACACCATGGCCGTTTCTTTGTCTTCAATACCTTCAGCAACATTGGTGATACCTAAACTTTTACTCATTTCTATTATCGCTTTAACTATTTGTAACTCATTGCTTGACTGGCAAACATTCATTACAAATGAGCGATCAAGCTTTAATGTACTGACATTAAACTTAGTTAAATATCCTAGATTAGAATAACCCGTGCCAAAATCATCGATTGCAAATGAAATACCAAACGTACGTAACTCATTAATTTGTTTTTGAATATAATTAATATCATCCATCAACATTGATTCAGTCAGTTCTAACTCTAAAAAATGTGCTGGTAAATCAGCTTGATGTAACGTACTCATGGTGTGTGCTGATAGATTACCGCGTTTAAAATCTTCTGCTGATAAATTGACCGCAATACACAATTTGTTGAAACCTAGTTTATGCCATTGCCGACATGCAATAACTGAGTTTTCAATCACCCAATGGGTAATATCAGTAATTACCCCGGCTTGTTCTGCTAAAGGAATGAATACCGTTGGCGGTACAAAACCATGCTCAGGACTAACCCATCGAATTAACGCTTCAGCACCAATGATTTGTTCTGTTGCTAAATCGACTTTCGGTTGAAAGTGTAATACCAGTTCATCATTACTAATGGCATTTTTTAATGCCTTGGTAAGTGCTATTTTTTCTTGCTCTTGCACCGCCATAACTTGGTCAAAGAAACTAAAATCTGCTTTAGAGCCTTCATCTTTGGTATGCATAGCTAAGTGTGAATTGTGTCTCAGTTCTGCCATTGAGCTACCATCAAATGGTGCAAGGGCAATGCCTATGTCTGGCTGAAGCGATACATCAAAGTCACTAACATGAAAGGTATGTGAACCAACTTGGTGTATTTTCTCTGCAAACTTACTTATGCTTCGATGATCAATGGAGTGCTTTAAAATAACAAATTCATTCTGCTGAAAACGATAAATGGTGGTTGTTTCATTGGCAAAAGGTATTAACCTTTTCGCTAGCAGTTTAAGTGTTTGATCACAAATATTATGACTATAGTTCATCTTAATTGCGTGTAGATTACTTATATTCAAAGTGATGAAAGCCAAAATATGACTGGAGGATTTTTGCTGTTGCAGCATTTTTTCCAGATCAGCTTTACAAGCATTTTCATTGGGCAGCAAAGTTAACTGATCAAAGCGACTGCGCTTTCTTAATTGGTTGATAGCTAACTCATGCGAGGCGTTTTTTTCTAAGATTTTTTTGAATCTTTTTCTTATATCAGCAAAAATATAAAACACACCCACCGAAAAAAAAGTCAATATTATGATATAGCTAAAAACCCGGCCCCACAAAGATAGTGCCTCAAAGGGCAATGCCTGAGCCAATAACCCTTGATTTTGTGCAAAAGCAAAAAAGCATAAAGCAGCAACAAGATAGGTAAATAAGGAAACAAAAATCAATTTTCCTGATAACACAATAGCGAGCATTAACAAACAAGGAAAGGCCAAAACACTAGCATCAAAGATGCCATTACCTAGCCAACAAGCATAAGTAATAAACACGGCTATCGACCACAACACCATACCGGCAATAACACTGCAAGTATCTGGAGAAGTCCAGAAGAAAAAAAATACTAAAATAACAATTGACGAAGACATTGCCAAAGCTAACGTTGAGAATCCGCCCAAAAAAAGTTCACTCATTAGTAGTAGAGTCATGATAGTAAGCAAAATTTTCAGCGTTACTTTAAGGCGATTAACTTTGGCTCGCGGTGAAAATAGCGTAATTGAAGAGCGCTCTAACTCATTAGTAGTGATCGTCATTGCGCTTTATGATTCTTTTTTAGGTTGGCGTCATCAGCAGCAAATGCTAAATAGAGTTCTTTATTAGCGCACTTTTCTTTTTTCACGAAATACATGGCTTTATCTGCCGCTCTGATTAGTTCAAGTAACTCCACTTGGTCATTCGGATAAAAACTAACGCCCATGCAAGCCGTAACAAAAACACTCTTATTATGCTGCGACAAATGATGTGGTTTACTTAGTTTTGCAGCCAATTTGGCACAAACATTAACAACCTCTTCCTTCGTTGCATGAGGTAAGGCAATTACAAACTCATCACCGCCCCAGCGCGATAAGATATCGGCTTTTCTCAAGCTCTTCATTAATTGACTCGATACATGAATCAATAACTCATCACCCGCATCATGTCCAAAAATATCATTGATTGGTTTAAAATCATTCAAGTCCATCATGATCAAGGCAAAAGGCACCCTAGTGGCGGTAAGTTGTATTAAGTGTTGCTCAGCAGCATGACGATTAAGTAAATTGGTTAAATTGTCATAATTTGCTTTTTGATCCAGTAATGATATTTGCTGTTTACGTTTTGAAATATCATGCAAAGTAATTTGATAGTTCTCTTGAAAATCATCAGTAATTAGCAGTGTTACCACGACTTGTACCCAAATTTGTTCTTCCTGATATGATATTAACTCTAATTCGGCCGTTGCTGATTCGTTATTAGCGAAGGCTATTTGTACCTGCTCATGCAACTCCTTTTTCATGATAAATAGATCTTGCAAGTAGTTACCATAATTCTTTTTCAATGGCAGACCCAGCTTTTCAACCAAGCTTTCGAAAGTCTCATTATAGAGCAGAATGTCTCCCTGGGGCTCGACTAGTACTATTGCTGATGTCGCATTTTCAAATAACATTCTAAACCTTGACTCTAAGACTTGTACTTCATCTCTTAAGCTTTTCTCTCTAAGCATTTGTTGCTCAGTTTTGTCTAACAAGCCATTAACATCATCAACTAATTGACCAATTTCACTTTTTTGATGCGACGTAGGTTTATCTATTCGCTCATCTGTTCCTGGACTAATCGAATGCAACGCTTTACCAATATTTATGATAGGGCGAGTAATCACATAATAGGTCACAAGAATTGAAATAATAGTGATAATTAGTGCTTCTATTGCAACAACAATGGTATTGGTGGTACTGATACTGTTTGCTTTAGCTCTAAGGTATGCTTCATTTTCCTTAATAAAAAGTAGCCCCACTCTTCTTTCTTTTTGAAAAGGGGAAAACAGCACAAACTCAAGGGTATTGCTTGATAGTTGATAATTATCACTTTTCACCATTAGCGTATCTGTTTTGATGGCCGCTGAAGTGACAATATCATTACTGATCAAACCATTAACTACTTCTTTGGCCAACTCTTCGTCGTCCAAATAACTGGCAATCGAGGCGGTAGGTGAAACAGTATTATATAATTGATGAATGCTTTGCTCACCAAGCGCCTGTTCATTAAGAAAAGTGAAACGAAAGAAAATCTGGGTCGTGATAAGCCCAACAATGACAGCCGTAAATACAATGACTATCGCCAATCGAATAACTAAGCCCGATTTATTCATTTAAAATATAAACAACCTTTAAGTCTTCAGTGATAAGTGACTGCGGCACATAACCAATAGCCTGTTCATTGCTGATGATAAAAGCAATTAACTCGTTTTCATTTGGCTTAAATACCGCAGCGCGTTTTCTACCTGTGAAGTGCAATCTTGACCAATAAGCGTTTACCCGGGATAAAGACATACCCACTAGGCTTTGATAAAACTCAACTTTGATCTCATGTTCTCCTTTAAGTTCTACCGGTATCGCCTTACTATCATCAGGAAAAGCGACATATTTTCCCATAAAGAGATCAATAAGTTCGGAGCGAGATAATTCATCAACAGGATTCGCTTTGTTAACAACCACCACAAGAGGTTCTGACTGTTGTGCTTGAACTGAAACATTAGGTAACGTCAGTATAAGTATGGCAAAGAATTGCGTAAAATATCTCATCAGAAAACCATGCTTAGTGTGAGTAAAAAGACATTAATATCTTCTGCGACATCTTGATGGTCTGATTTATTAAGCCATAAAGTACCACCGTTTTCCTCAATACGGGTATGATTCCATTGTAACGATGAAGCTATAGAATTGCTTATATCCCAACGCCAACCTAGAGACAATGTTTGCTGGTTGGTGGCATAAAAGTTCATCATCTCGGTAGTGCCATGAATAATTTCTGCTAATGCCACTTCATTGACACCCTGCTCATCAAAGACATAGTTATTGGACTCAGTAAAAGCATAAACGCCATAAAATTGGTGTCTATCTAGTTGGTAAGACAAAGCCGCATAAGCACTGGTTATTTTAGGGATCACCTCACTTTCTGAGTTGATATGTGATAATTCTGCGGAGGCTAACCAGTTTTGCCACTGATACTGTCCACTTACTGAAGAGTAACTCACCTCTTGCCCTGTCATCAAAACTGACTGAGCAAAAGCATCTGAATTAGGCCATAAAAAATCGGGAATTTCACCAATTGTATCGGACAAAAAAGCGTTAGTTGTCGGTTCATTAGCAATTTTAACTTGGGTATGTTTGGCGTGAACTATCCAGTTAAAATGATCAAACGATAACGAAATACCGATAATATCTTCAATTTTCACCTCTTCGATTACTGAGCTTGCCGATATTTCAGCCTCACTAACGCCAGTGAAGAACTTAGTTTTAAAAAGTCCGCCAAAGCCTCTCTGACTATAAGTAACATCTAGGCCATCAATACTTCGATAAGGGATAATGCCATAAACTTCATTGGGCGCGGTTGCCCAGACATAAGAAAAATCAACATCACGGTATTCGGTTAGTAAAAAAATATCGGGTGCGGTGCGACCAACTCTAATACTCCAATTGGTATTCACTTCATAACGTAAAAAAGCCAGTGTCGTATATCTATCAAACGATGGCTCTGGTAAGTCTCTGAGCACACCTTGATAAACCGCATCAAAACTGTCTGAAATAGACCAATCTGCTTGCAAACCAAGTAGAGTATGCTGCTTAAAATCAACCTCACCTGAATATACTGCTTCATCTGAATTAACCGTTTTTCGATAGCCATGATGATCAGAATCAGAAATAACGGCACCTAAAGTGGCAAAACCACTGAATTGCAATTTGTCATTAGCACAGGCATGTGACGCAAAGATCAAGAGTGAGAAATAGAGGAAATTTTTACATAAAGCTAAGCACATATAAGCTGAATACCAAATGATAATTGATACATAAAATATATATCAATTATCATGATTATTCAATGTAGAAACAAAAAAACAAGGCAAGGAAAAACAGATAAAAGCAATAAAAACAATAACTAACAACCATCAACCTTCACATTCTAGCAGCAACATATTTACATATTAGTTACAACAAGACACTTTGGCTAAGACCGTCGAATAAAAAATAAAACCCTCGATACAATATCAAGGGCTTATCACTAATCTAGCAATTTTTTCTCTTTAAAAAGCTAAGAAATAATTAAATGCTCAGGGAAGAGTATCACTAATAACAACACCATTATTTGCATCAAAATAAAGGGGATAACACCTTTATAAATAGTGGTCGTTTTCATCCACTTAGGCGCCACACCTTTTAAATAAAACAAACTAAAACCAAAGGGGGGTGTTAAAAAGGAAGTTTGCAGATTCATTGAAATCAATATGGCAAACCAGACTAAGTTAATATCTAAGGCAATGGCGACAGGCAATAAAATAGGCACAACTAAAAAAGCAATTTCAATAAAATCGATGAAGAAGCCTAAAATTAAAATAGCTAACATGGCTAAAATAATAAAAGTCCACTTTCCACCAGGTAACTCCATAAAGAAGTCTTCAATAATATATTCACTACCAGAATAACTAAATACCATCGCAAATGCCGTTGCACCAATAAGCACAGCAAAAACCATCGAGGTCACTTTGACCGTTTCTTTTGATACTTCATGCATTTTAGCAAAAGAAAAAGTGCCATAAAGCATAGATAACACTATCGCACCAACAGCTCCTATAGCTGAAGATTCAGTCGGTGTCGCAATACCCGCAAAGATTGAACCTAAAACAACAAGAATAAGCGCCATCGGAGGCACAATATCTTTTAACGCTTGCAATAACAGCTCACGTTTGTTTTCAGTGAGCTCAATAGGTGGCATAAGCTCAGGTTTGATTTTTCCCAAAATTAAGATATATAAAGTATAAATACCGACTAACATCATGCCTGGTATCACCGCAGCGCGGAATAAATCCCCCACGGGTACCCCCATGACATCACCCAGAATAATTAAGATGATAGAAGGCGGTATGATTTGCCCTAAAGTACCTGATGCACAAATAACGCCTGCAGCTGTAGGTTGATGATAATTATTTTTCAGCATTACTGGCAGTGAAATAACTCCCATAGCAACCACACTTGCACCAACCACACCCGTTGATGCAGCCAATAAAGCACCAACAATAATCGTTGAAACCGCAACACCACCAGCAATACCACCGAATAATTTTGCAGAAGACTCTAAAAGCCGTTCAGCCAAGCCTGTTTTTTGCAAAACAATACCCATAAAAATGAACATAGGCACAGCCATTAAAATGGTATTTTCCATAATTGCCATGATTCGATAAGGCATAAAAGCAAACAGATCAACGCCGAGTACAGCAACACCAACAATGAGCGATACACCAGCAAAAGTAAAAGCAACGGAATAACCTAAAAATAAACAAACAAGTGCAATAGCAAAGAGTACTAAGCCAGTCATTACGATTCTCCCTTGTTATCTTGCTCTGGTACTTGCGTACCTAGTAATATTTGAATGTTACTCAGTAAAACATGAACAATAGATAACACTAAGAAAAAAGAAGAAAGCGGAATAACACTGCGAACAATCCATCGATGCGGTAACCCACCAGGGTCGCCACTTCCTTCGCCTATTGAGTAAGCCTCGAACGCATAATCAAAGCCAAAATAAAGAATTAACAAGGTAATTGGCAAAGCTAAAACTATGGAGCCAAAAATATTAATCATCGCCTTCTTTTTCGCTGACATAACATCATAAAAGATATCCACTCGCACATGAGCATCTTCTTTTAAGGTATAGGCAATGCCAAACATAAACATCGCAGCAAATAAGTGCCACTCTAGCTCCTGCATACCAATACTAACGTCATTAAAAAAGTAACGCATAACAACATCATAAAAAACATTGGCAATCATCAGTAGCATTAACAAACTGCAAATATTGCCCAAGGCATCTATGATTTTAGTAATTAATTTCAAGCTAGTATTCATATTGTGGCTCATTTTTTCTATAAAAAAACGCGGTTAAAAACCGCGCCTATCTTATACCAAGTAGACTTGTTAATTGGTCCGATTGATATTACTTAAGCAATTATTTTATTTGCTATCAAAGTTATCAAGGTAAGCCCTGTCAGACAAATTAGTCCACGCACGCACTTGATGTTTATAATCGTTCAATGATTTCAAAATTTCTGCTGTCATTGGATCTTTAGCAGCAAATTCTTGTAATAATTCATCATTGGTTTTCTTAATGACATTCATGACACTATTTGGAAAAGAACGCATTTTCACGTTAGGGTAATCTTTTTTCAAAGTCGCTAAATTTACACCACTCGCATGCATAGATTGTGAATACATATCATACGCTGCTGTTTTCATCGCAACCGTTAATATTTTTTGTAAATCTTTAGGTAATGAATTGTAAGCTTTCTCGTTCACCATAAACTGTAACTCAGTACCCGGCTCATGCCAGCCTGTGTAATAATACGGGGCTATTTTATGAAAACCCATACGTAAATCTAAAGAAGGTCCAACCCACTCTAACGCATCAATAGTATTACGCTCTAAAGCAGTATAAAGCTCACCTGATGGAATGTTTGTCGGTTTAGCGCCCAATTTTGCTAATACTTCACCAGCAAAGCCCGGAATACGCATTTTCAAACCTTTAAGATCTTCAACGCTATTAATTTCTTTTTTGAACCAACCGCCCATTTGGTTACCGGTATTACCACCGGGGAATGAAAGAATACCGTATTGATCATAGACCTTTTTCATTAACTCCATGCCGCCGCCATAATAAAACCAAGCATGCTGCTCAGATGCAATCATGCCGAACGGTACGGTAGTAAAAAACATGGTATTGAAGTCTTTACCTTTCCAATAATACGAAGCAGAGTGACCCATTTGATATTGGCCGCTTTTAACAAAGTCAAAAATACCTAACGCTGACTTATGTTTATTAGAAGAATCAATACGAATATCTAAACGTCCGTTTGACATTTCCTTAACCATTTTGACCATATTTTTAGTGGCATCACCAAAAATAGGAAAATTAGGCCCCCAGGTTTCAGCTAATTTCCAACGGTATTTTTTACCGTCATCAGCCATCGCCATGCTCGATAAACCTAGCGACGAAAGCCCAAGCGACACCACAAGTGCCGCCTTTAAAAATATTGATTTTTTCATCTATTGTTTCCTTTAACTTGTTGTAATTTAATTAATTATTATTTTATAGTTTATTTTTTATTTATGTATATTCAACTACGTATGCTTTTTAGCATGACCCCAATGTAATGTAATTCTAATGATAAGGCTATTGGTACGAACACCTAAGACTAAAGTCGTACTCACAATCACTAGGCTAGTACTAGTGATTTAAGTCAAAATTTGTAATGATTTAATCACGCATCTTTTATTGGCTATTATTTAAATGATTCTGCCACTACGTCTGTTTTATATTGCAGTAATACAAGTCATTCTGACTTCTATTGTTATCTATTTTTTCGTCACCAGTGAGTACCGAGAACTCTCTAACCATAATTTGCAGACCTTAGAAACTTTTTTAATCAATCAAAAAAAGCAAGAGTTACAAAACTACACCTCACTGGCCGGTTCCGCTATTAAACACATTTACCCCGAAGCGGAACCAGAAAATGAAAGCAAGCAACTTGCCGTAGAAAGTTTACTCAATCAATTATTGTACAATGGCGACGACGGTTATTTTTTCGCTTATGATGATCAAGGCATTAATATAGCGCACCCGAAAGAGCCACTAAGAGTTGGGGAAAGTTGGTGGCATTTAGAGAATGGTAATGGTGACAAAATTATTCAAATACTCATTAACAATGCCAAAGCTGGCGGCGACTTTTTGCATTACCAATGGCGAAAACCCTCTAATCAACAAGTCGCTAATAAAATGAGTTACTCTACTTACCTCAAAGACTGGCAATGGATGTTAGGCACGGGTGTTTACCTTGATGACGTCAATCAACAGCTCGCTGTATTACAGCAAAAAATTGATCAACACATCAATAAAACTAAACAAATCATTCTAATTATTACCTTGAGTTCTATATTCATTATTTTTCTATTTGGCTTAGTGATTAACTTAAATCATAAGAAGAAGGCGGATAAAAAAATAAATGAATTAGGACAAAGAATAATTAACTTGCAAGAAGAGCAACATCGTCATGTTTCCCGTGAGTTACACGACGGCATAGTTCAAATATTAGTTTCAATAAAATATTCTCTTGAAGCCACCTCAATCTTTTTAATGCAATCAAAACAAGAGAAACCAAAACCCTTAAGCGATGCAGAAAAAAATCTCGGCACTGCCATACAAGAAGTACGACGCATTTCCCATCATTTACACCCGAGAGTGCTTGATGAACTCGGTTTATCTGCGGCAATCGCCAGTCTCACAGAGGAGTTTTCTAAACAGACCCAGATTGAAGTTAGTTTAACTAAACCCAAACTACGAAGACTATTACCCGATGATATCAATACTAGCCTTTATCGCGTGGTACAAGAGTCATTAATAAACATAGAAAAACACGCTAGAGCAACTCATGTCACTATTGACTTATCTATTGAGAATAAACGGCTTACCTTAACCATTACCGATAACGGCATCGGTTTTAGTGATAGTAACAAAAGTAAAAATGGCACTCCTATCGAATCTTTTGGCATAGGTTTACGTAACTTAACTGAACGTATTGAATACCATTGCGGACAACTTAATGTTGCCACATCAAATGAAGGAACGAGTATCAGCGCGGTTATTCCGAGTCATGTTTTTGCTGCTTATTTTAATCGCCATGCACAAAAAAATAACTTGAACAATGTTGAGAACAATAACACTTAATTTAATGATAAAAGAGGAAGTAGTATGTTAACTTCGGCACAAAACGTCCAAGCCACTTCGGTATTACTTGTTGATGATCACCCTATGGTTCAGGATGGTTTGACTGCTTGTTTATCTTATTATCATGACATTAATATTATTGGCTCAACACAAGACGGTAAAGATGCGTTAGCTCAAGCGCTTATTTTAAAGCCGGATGTTATTTTAATGGATATAAGCATGCCTGATATGAATGGAATCGATGCGACAGAGATCATTACCGAACAGTTACCCCGTACAAAAGTACTAATTTTTAGCATGCATGATAGTTTAGAGTTTGTTAACAGTGCTATGCAAGCGGGCGCTTCAGGTTACATTCTAAAAGATACAGGCTCCGCAGAAGTCTACTTAGCAATTAAAACTGTCGCCTCTGGCAAAACACACTTTAGTCCCTCAATAGCAGCAGCATTAATTGATAATCCATTAAAAGAAGAAAAGGAAAAATTAACCACCCGAGAACAGGTGGTTTTATCCTATATTGCCCAAGGTTCATCTAACAAAGCGGTAGCAAAAATTCTTGATATTAGCTGTCGTACTGTTGAAGCACACCGTCGCAATATAAAAGCTAAGTTACATTTAGATAACCTAGCTGAACTCATTCGTTATGCTGTTAATCATGGTTTAATCGATAGTTAATTTTCAAACAGCGCTGGTGTTATCACCATAAACTTGTTACCTTTTTATGCCTTGTTCGATTTAAGTGTATCTGTATGGATAACATATTATTTACTTGGCATAGCGACAGTAATTTACTTGCTGACTTTGAACATGGCCTTAATTTAGCGCAAGCAAGTGATGCAACAAGCTTATTACTGCTCGCATGTAATGATAATAATTTTTCTGCGCAACAAATCAACCCGATACTCACTTCTTGCACCTTGCCTGTTTTTGGTGGCATTTACCCTCAATTGATTTATAAGAAAAAACTGATGCAACAGGGCTGCATTATTATAGGTTTTCAACAAGAAATTGAAATAAGTCTAATCACACAATTAGCTGAATTAACTACTGATGAGCAACTTGAACAAGTTATAGAGCAAACATTATCAACGCAAAGCCAGTTACCAAACAATGACAGTTTTCTTATGTTTTACGATGCGCTCATTGACAATGTTGAAGGTTTCATCGACTGCCTTTTTGAATGTTTAGACCATCAAATAAGCATTATAGGCGGCGGAGCTGGTAATTTAGAATTTACCCCACAGGCTTGTATCTTTACAAATCAAGGCTTATTTATTGATACTATTCAACTAGTCAACTTTAAAAGCAAACTCACCACTGGCGCAACACATGGTTGGAAAATATTACAAGGGCCTTTTCTCGTTTCTGAGGCTAAAAAACAAATAATTTACAGTCTAAACTACCTCTCTGCATTTGATGCATACAAAGAAGCCATTGAAAATGAAAGCGATTATATTTTTAATGAGGGTAACTTTTTTGATATCGCTAAACACTATCCTTTAGGTATAGAAGATATTAATAACGAACTTGTGGTGCGAGACCCTATTTTAACATCCGAAGGGCACATTCAATGCCTAGGCAGTATTCCTGTTAACTCAATGGTTTATTTACTGAAAAGTAGTACAGAGTCTTTGGTAACCTCTGCTGAGCAAGCGGCAATATCCGCGACCAATAAAAACAATAAAGATAAATTTTCTGCTACTATGGTATTTGACTGTATTAGTAGGGCTTTATATATGGAAGATGATTTTAGCCAAGAAATTGATTTAATTGCAAAACATTGCAAGGAGCAAACTTTGTTTGGCGTACTTTCTTTAGGTGAAATTGCAAATAGCAAAAGTGGTGCGATAAAACTACTTAATAAGTCAACGGTTATCGGTTCTTGGTAACCTTTCAGGTCAGGTAAGACAATGAACAAAGCACTATTTATCATTTCACTACAACATGAGCTTGCCATGGCAATTGGTAATAAATTAGATCTAAAGGCCATGTTAAAAGTTTTTTTAAAAGTTTGCTTTAATCGCCTAGATTTAACAAGTGCACATATTTATACCTACACTAATGATAATGGCATATCAATCAAGTTAACAACACAGCAAGGCGCCCCCTACCAACATCTTTTAAGTTTGCCGAAAAAGAAACGCGGACAACCATGGCAAAGTAATTTGATTTTGACAAAATTTGTTAACGAATTAAATGTTCGGCAAAGCCTGCCTCCTTTTCAATGCGAAAATGGACAGTATTTATTTGGTTTTATTATTCCTCAGCATGGTCTTCTTATCTTTGAAACTCACTACTTTATAGAAGAGTCGATACAAAAAGCTCTTGCGCCTATTTTACAGAAGTTAGCAACGAGCTGTTATACCTCGATTGTGCACGACTCTTTTGTACAGGAGATTTATTCAAGGAAAGTGGCTGAAGAAAAAGTCGCCTTTCAAGCACAGCACGATGGTTTAACCGGACTATTTAATCGCCATCATTTAAACTCTTTACTCGTTAAAGCAATTATGGATGCTACCGCTTATAAACATTGTGGTTGCGTTATATTCATTGATTTAAATCGATTTAAACCTATTAATGACGCCATGGGCCATGCCGTTGGCGATCAGATATTACTCACGTTAGCAAATCGATTGCATAGTTTGCATAGTGAAAAAATTGATGTTGCTCGTTTTGGCGGTGATGAATTTATTCTATTAATAAAAAACCTCTCCATAAACTACCAAGAGGTTATTGAGGACACCATAGCCAAAGTCAATCAAATGATGGCTATTCCTTTTGTTATCGGCAGTAGTTCATACAAGTTAAGTTGCAGCATGGGTTATGCACTTTTCCCACAGCAAAGCAGTACCGTAAACAATATTATTAAGTTTGCTGACATTGCTATGTACGAAGCTAAAAACGCTAAAAATTTGCAAGGTATGCAATACCATAAAAGCATGTCAGAGAAAATTAACAAGCGTTTAGCCTATGTAGAAGAGATGAAACAAAGCTTGATCAATAGTGATTTTAAACTGTATTACCAAGCACAATACAATCACAACGGCGACATTATTGGCGCAGAAGCACTTTTGCGTTGGTTACATCCCATCCATGGCATGGAGTCACCTGCGGTGTATATTCCTATTGCCGAAGAGAGTGATTTAATTTTAACCATAGGTCAATGGGTGTTAGAGCAAGCTTGTCGAGATATCCATCAACTTGAACAACTTGGCTTACCAAAAACCTTTAAAAAAATAGCGATAAACATTAGCCCTAAGCAATTGATTCAACAAGACTTCCAAGAAAAAGTACTACAGGTCATTCAGCAGAATAATATTTGCCCTAATCACTTGGCATTAGAGTTAACCGAAAATTTATTGGTTGAAAACATTGAACATTCAATTGAGTTAATCAGTAACCTAAAAACAGAGAAAATTGATTGCGCCATTGATGACTTTGGCACCGGCTATTCATCGTTAGCTTACCTTAAACGTATTCCTGCGAGTCTTTTAAAAATCGATCGTTCTTTTGTTACCAATATTGATAAAAGCAGCGCTAGTGCCGCCATTGCTAGCATGATCATAAGTTTAGCAAAAACACTTAATATGCAGGTGCTTGCTGAAGGAGTGGAAACCCCAGAAGAGTTGCATTGCCTAAAAATATTAGGTTGTTATAACTACCAAGGCTTTTATTTTAGCAAGCCTCTACCATTTGATGGCTTTGCAGCCTTACTGGCACCATCACAAGTACTCAACAAAGATACCAAAAAAGATGGTCAAACCAACCCAATGGTTGTGTAAAAAAGCTTGAAAACAAGCATCTCTTTTTCTATCTTTAATGAGTAACTGTTGATAACTAAAAAGTCCAGCAGCGGCAACTAAACTTAGCTGATATGGCCAACCGAAAGCCAGTATATCACCTACTGTCCACAGAATAGCTAATGTCATCAACTGTAAAAAAGCAATAATACGCAAGTCATTATCACCAAATAAAATGGCTGTTGATTTAACCTCTATTTGTAAATCATCTTCTCTATCAACCATGGCATACATAGTGTCATAAGCGACAGTCCATAATAAGTTAGCACTAAAAAGTAACCAAGCAACTAGTGGAATTTCCCCTTGAGCTTCTTGAAAAGCCATAATCATGCCCCAGCTAAATGCTGCGCCTAATACAACTTGTGGTAACTGGGTATACCGCTTCATAAAAGGGTAAAGCGAAGCTAATAATAACGCGATAACAGATAAATAAATCGTCGGTAAACTTAACGTTAAAACTAAACCTAAAGCTATGCCAATTAGCACACCAAAAAGATTAATCGCTTCGGCGCTGCTCATTAGTCCTGAAACTAACGGTCTATTTTTGGTACGTTCAACCTTGCCATCAATTTTTCTATCGGCAAAATCATTAATAACACAGCCGGCACTGCGCATAATAAAAACACCTAAACTAAAGACTAATAATAAATGTAAATTGGGCCAACCATCACAAGCAATCCATAAAGCCCAATACGTTGGCCATAACAAAAGGTACGTGCCTATGGGTTTATCCATACGGGTAATAAGTTGAATCGCTAACCATTTTTGTTTTAACTTAGTTAACATCATGATCCTTTATATTCGCTTGAATGCTCGCTTGAATTTTACCTTGCCCTTTTGGCAATGAACTTTTTTTTGAATAAGCAAAAGCATCGGGTAAAAACACTTCCGCCACCATAAGTGGTTTATTTTCTAGCATAAAAACAGACCGTCTGCCCCATAGCGTCTCTCTACTTTTTTGCTTTAGTTCTAGGGCTAACTTAACGACATCGGTATCAATAGAAAAGCTAGCCAATTCTATGCGCTGACGAATTAAAGAGGGGTTATTAAAAAGCACTTGTCCTAAAGGTTGTGTTCCTAAGTTGGCAAGTTGTTGCTCATCACCCGTCAAACTTGATATCGGTAATAAACTGCGTGCAAAAACTTGTGCTACCTCATCGCAATATAACAGCACTTCACGCACCAATACGGGCTCACCAGCCTTTATTAATTCATTCGCTTCTAACTCAGAGCAAAATGATTGTTGTTGCCCCAATAGCTCAACTCGAAATTGCTGACAGCAACTTTTTAATCGTGCCGTTAAAGAGCCCTGATCAAGCAACCAATTGCTAAGATTAGGAGATAAAACGGTTAACAGCGCCTCTGAAGGGGCTTGCCATTGTCCTGCTAACGTTACCGGAAATAAATGCTGTTTAGTCATGGGGATTAAATAAAACTGGCTAAAATCGCCGCTATGATAACACCCTTTACTGTAGATGACAGTGACCTAACTACGACACAGTAAAAAATCAAAAGATTCTCGAAAATTCTGTAAAAATAACCAAGCAAAAACTATAAATCAGGTTATGATAAGAGATAATACTCATCACCATGCTACTTGCCTTATTTTATGTTTAAATTCTTATTTGCCTTTACTTTTTTATCTATCTTAACTTTTAGCAGTACCTCTGTACGTGCTGCTGATTATGCATATTACGGCTTTGAACCCGACATTGTGACTAATTACGTTGCGGTAAAAAAGAAAATGGGCTATGTGCGCTTAACAGTTGAATTGATGGTAGAGAAAGGCGATAACTTAACGATTGTTGAACACCATGCACCGTTATTGCGTGATGCCATAATCAACATTATTGGCCAGCAAGCGGAAGCTAAAGTAAAGTCAATAAAAGGCCGGGCAGAAATTCAATTGGCCTGTGAAGAACAAGTAAAAGAGTTATTAACCAAAGAAACTGGCGAACCTTTAATTAAAAAATTACTCTTTACTCAATGGTTAGATAATTAAGATATAAACTACTGGTTAGATCACTAACTAGCATAAAATTCCCACGCTCTTCCGTGGGAAATAAACTTAAAGACAACTAATGACTAACCTCACCTTTCCCTAAAACTTTCACTGTAAATACAGCCAAGAAACAACCAGAAAGCAGACCTAATAGATGTGCAGTATTGGCTACATTAACCGGCAGAAGATCAGCAAAACCTAAGAACAGCCAAAATAATAAAAAGCCCACTAACGGTTTTGATAAGGATAAACCACGCTCCGGCGCTAAATAACCAAACCACCAAACAAAGCCCACTAGGGCATAGACTACGCCAGACAAACCACCAAAATTAGCACCTGACACCAAATATTGCCCGACATTAGAAACAATGGCAGAAAGCATTAACAGATTAATCAGCGTGCCCTTACCTAAGATTTTTTCAACACTGCCACCGAGCTGCCACCACCACATGGTATTAAAAACAATATGTAGCCACGAAAAATGAAAAAATGCAGGGCCCAATAAACGCAAAGGCTGATCAATAAAAGCATCAAATGAAAACTGAGGGTAAAACTGCATGGCGCTAAAAATAGGCTGTGCCCAACCTAAAATGCTCGCTAAAAAAACAAACCAACATAAAGCAAAAACACTCAAAGTGATCATACCAGCATGGGCAAGAAAATTTTCTTTAAAGTTAGCAAGCAAGGTTAGATCATTACCCGTAACGTCAACCGTATCGCCATGCTGCCATGCAGCTTGTTGATACTTTGTCGCATGAGGTTGCTTAATAAACTCTGCGAACTCAGCCTTAGCTTGTTCAAGCTTATCTACCGTACAATAAACAACAAAATGTTTTTGCTGCTGTGCCCGTTCCTCTTCTTGCTTGGCCCCTTTATCAGCATCATGATCAGTAAATTGTTCAGTGGCTTTTTCAGTCACAACTTTTGCTTCAATGCCAATGCTAGCTAAATAATTCGAAAATAATAATGCGATATTATGCTCGGTTAGTTGTACCAAAGGCTGAAGCGTCTTTTCATTTTCCACTGCAGACTCTGCCATTAGCGTTCGATATGCTCAGGAAACTGCAACTGCCATTGAGTAAAACCACCATCAAGAGAATAAACATCGGTAAAATCTTGGCTCACTAAAAATTGCGCCGCCTGCTGACTAGAAATACCGTGATAACAGCAAACCACTACAGGGGCATCAGGATCTGCTTCGCGAATAAAATCAGCCAGAGATTCATTTGATAAATGAGTCGCATCAGTAATGCGACCACTAGCAAATGAGTTTTCATCACGAATATCAACAACAACATGACTCTTATCTGCTAATACCGCTTTTAGTTCATCAACCTTGATATGCTTAAAACTATTTTCATTATTTGACATTCGACTGCTCTTTTAAAGTTTATTTAGACTTGCTGATGCCCATGTTACCTCAAAATTCATAATTCAACGTGGATACCTGAAACTAGAATTTTAAAAAAATCATGGGAATTACACTACTCCCAATTCAGAATAACCTTACCTGACTGGCCTGAACGCATAATATCAAACCCCTGTTGGAAGTCATCAATATTAAAATGATGCGTTATCATTGGCGTTAAATCTAAACCTGATTGAATTAAACTTGCCATTTTGTACCAGGTCTCAAACATTTCACGACCATAAATGCCTTTAATGATGAGTCCCTTAAAAATAACTTGGCTCCAATCAATCGCCATATCACTACCAGGAATACCTAACATGGCAATTTTACCGCCATTATTCATATTTTCTAACATTGAAGTAAAGGCCATTGGTACGCCAGACATTTCCATGCCGACATCAAAACCTTCGGTCATACCTAACTCTTTCATGACATCTTCTAGCTTTTCTTTACTGACATCAACCGCACGTGTAGCACCCATTTTTAATGCTAAGTCTAAACGGTATTCATTAATATCAGTAATCACCACATGACGAGCACCGACATGTTTAGCAACCGCCGCCGCCATAATACCAATAGGGCCAGCTCCGGTAATCAAAACATCTTCACCCACTAAGTCAAATGACAGAGCGGTATGTACCGCATTACCAAAGGGGTCAAAAATAGCAGCTAAATCATCTGATATTTCATCTGGTAACTTAAAAGCATTGTAAGCAGGAATAACTAAATATTCAGCAAAAGAGCCTGAACGGTCAACACCGACACCAACCGTATTTCGACAGAGATGCGTACGACCACCTCGACAATTACGGCAATGACCACAGGTAATATGACCTTCACCTGAAACACGGTCACCAATACTAAAACCTTTTACTTCTTGGCCAATATCAACTACTTCGCCCGCATATTCATGGCCAACAACCATAGGTACTGGAATAGTTTTCTTTGCCCATTCATCCCAGTTATAAATATGGATATCTGTGCCACAAATTGCCGTTTTTTTAATTTTAATTAATAGGTCATTGTGACCCATTTCAGGCTTGTCGGTATCCGTTAACCAAATGCCCGTTTCTGCTTTTAATTTTGATAATGATTTCATAATTTGTCTTCTCGCCTTAGTCAATCACATTCATTTCTTTACCAATACGGATAAAGGCTGAAATTGCCTTGTCCAATTGGTCTTTAGAGTGTGCTGCCGAAATTTGAGTACGAATACGTGCTTGCCCATTAGGCACAACAGGAAAAGAGAAACCAATAACATAAATTCCTTCCGCCAATAAACGATTCGCCATATCACTCGCTACTTTGGCATCACCTAACATAACTGGCACAATCGCGTGGTCAGCACCTGCACAAGTAAAACCAGCGGCTTCCATTTCAGTACGGAAGTAACGCGCATTATCTTTCAAGGTTGTACGTAACTCTGTACCGTCAGCCAATAATTCAAGTACTTTAATTGAAGCATTTACAATCGATGGTGCTAAAGAATTCGAAAACAAGTACGGGCGAGAACGTTGACGTAACCATTCAACCACTTCTTTTTTCGCGGATGTAAAACCGCCCGAAGCACCGCCCATCGCTTTGCCTAATGTTCCGGTAATGATATCAACACGGCCCATCACATCACAGTATTCATGACTGCCTCGACCTTCTTCACCAACAAAACCTACTGCGTGAGAATCATCGACCATCACCATGGCATTATATTTATCAGCTAAATCACATATGCCTTTCAAATTGGCAATCACGCCATCCATAGAAAATACGCCGTCGGTAGCAATTAGCTTAAAACGTGCGCCCGCAGCATCGGCGTCGATAAGACTTTGCTCTAAAGCAGCCATGTCATTATTAGCATAACGATAACGTTTAGCTTTACACAAACGTACGCCGTCAATAATTGAGGCATGATTTAATGCATCACTAATAATTGCATCTTCTGGGCCTAATAGGGTTTCAAATAAACCAGCATTTGCATCAAAACATGAAGAATATAAAATGGTATCTTCCATGCCCAAAAATTGACTGATACCTTGCTCTAAGGTCTTATGAATATCTTGTGTACCGCAAATAAAGCGTACCGAAGCCATACCAAAGCCGTGCTCATCTAGACCCGCTTTCGCTGCTTTAATGAGTTCAGGATGATTTGCTAAACCTAAATAATTGTTCGCACAAAAGTTGACAACTTGCTCGCCACTACTTACCGCGATTTCTGCTTGCTGCGCAGTGGTGATAATACGTTCTGCTTTGTATAGGCCATCGGCTTTTACTTGTGATATTTGGTTTTGTATATGACTAGAAAAATTTGCTGACATGTTATGCCTCAACGGTTAATTGAATAAGTGTTAGAACTAGCAAGTTAACTTTACTGCGAATTAACTCTGCTGCTAGCCATTATATATTTTTTATTTTTTGTACTTGGTAATATTGTACGATAATAGCAAAATAAATTCCGCCAAAATTCGAATCATATTTCGATACAAAAGTAACTTTCTGTAAAAAAACGCTTACTCTTCTTTTGTAACTGTTTTTTATACTTAAAAACAAAGCTATCGCAAATTAAATTTTAGCCATCTTGCTATATCACTCACAACGTTTAATTTCGCTGTGATTAACTGTCTATCACGGCGATTTCCTTTAAAAGTTTGTATTTTAGAATAAGCTGCGCCATTCCACGCAAAGAGTTCTTGTGCAGTACTGTAACTGGCTAAGTGATGAGCTGAGCTAATAAAATAACTCGGGGTATCAATCAAATTCTTATAACGTTCTTTATCCGCATATGACATTTCAGGGGTAATAAATATCATCGCACTTAAATGAATTTTTTCTGCCAATGCCACGGCATAACTTGCTGAACAGCCACTTGCTACCACTGCAATACCTTGACTTTTATCGACCTTAGTACGTAAAAAATGATGAGCGGCCGTGAGATCTTCAGCCCAGTACGAGGTAATTAACGCAATTTCACTTTGGTAACTGACAATGTCTTTCGAATGTTTTTTTATTTCTAACTGAGAAAATCCAGCCGCAACACTGTCGCCGTAGCCACGAAAATCAAGCGCTAATACATGCATTCCTTGCGCAGCAATTGTTTTAGCAAGCTCGCTATATTTGCTGCGATCAGAACGACAGTCATGTAAAACAATGACACCAGGGGATTTATTTTTATCAATATCCTTACCAGCATAGTAATAATCAGCAAATAATAAAAAGTCGTGGTCGCTACGTGCTTCAAACGTTACCATCGCACTGGTTTTTTCTTTGACTACTGCAGCAAGCTGCGGCTCACTTTCCTGTACAGCTAAGTCTTTTGCAAAAAGCGCTTGGACCGAAAAAGAACTAAAACTTGTGATAAATAGTAAAATAAATATAATTTTTTTATGTGCTTGGCTGATTCTATTAATCATTTTTCATTACCATTTTTGCTAAAGTGATATACCCGTACCACTTCAATAAACATATTGCTGTGGTACAGGTATATATATTCGACATGCTTGAGTATAATCTACCGATATTCCTATTATAGAGCAATATCTAACCTTATGTTTGCCCTACTCATTTATCGTTTAGCACTCTTTTCTCTACTGCCTATAGTGCTTATACTCTTGCTTGTTCGCTCTAAAAACAATAACGCTTATCGCCAACGTTTATTAGAGCGTCTTGGGTTCTTCCCTACCCCCCCAACACAGGCCGGAACCAACTCCATTAAACAAGGTGGCATCCTAGTGCATGCCGCTAGTGTTGGCGAAGTCATTGCTTTAAAAAGCTTTATTGAAAAATTATTAACGGCTTACCCACAAACGCCAATCACCATTACCACATTTACCCCAACAGGCTCAGAACAAGTCAGCAAACTCTTTGGTGATAAAGTTCAGCATGGTTATTTACCGCTTGATATTTATCCTTGCACACAATTATTTTTACAGCGCTTACAACCTAAGCTGGTTATTTTCATGGAGACAGAGTTGTGGCCAAACTTAGTCGCACAATGTGTCAGTAAAAATATAAAACTTTTGTTAATTAATGGCCGTTTATCAAAAAAATCATTAAGAAGTTATCAAAAAATCAAAGCCCTGATAGCACCTTGTTTAAACAGCTTTGATAAAATATTGATACAAAGCCAAGAAAACTTAGCACATTTCATTCAACTAGGTGCTCACGCCACTCGTTGTAACAATGTTGGTAATTTAAAGTTTGATATCAGTATTAACGATGACATTCAGAAGAAACAAACTGAACTTACACAGCTCATTTGCGTTAATGATTCTCTTAAAAGAAAGGTTTGGTTAATTGCGAGTACTCATGAAGGTGATGAAGCCATTGCCTTAAAAGCCTTTAGAGCAGTATTAAATATATTTCCGCAGTTATTATTAGTGATAGTTCCGCGTCATCCAGAACGGTTTGATCAAGTAGCGACATTATGCCAGCAGCAAGGATTTTCATTAGCCAGGCGCAGTGAAAACACCCCAGTAACTAACCAACAGGTGTGGTTATTAGATAGCTTAGGTGAACTAATGGCGGGTTTTTCTTTAAGCGATATTGTTACTATGGGCGGCAGTTTTAGTAATATTGGTGGCCACAACCCATTAGAGCCCGCGTTATTTAAAAAGCCGGTTATTGTTGGCGCTGACATGAGTAATTTTAGCGAAATAATGCAACAACTAAGTAACGAAGAAGCCTTAATTCAACTAACAATAGACAAACCAGAAACGCAACTGTCCAGTGCAGTGATATCGTTATTAAAACAACCAGAACAACAAGTTACCTTAGGTGAGAAGGCGCACAACGTTGTCTTGACAAATCAAGGTGCTAGCAAAATAACATTAGCACAAGTTCAAACGTTATTATCAGCTAAAGGAGCTTAAATACGATGAATAATTCTATTGAAAAAAAACTCGTACAAGGCAATAGCTGCAGCCTTTATAATGCTGAGTTAATTTCTGAATTTAGCCCCAATATGCTAACCCCGGACTATTGGCAAAGCCAAAATGCCATAACAGGCACCGCCCAAGGGCGAGGTACAACGTGGTTTATTCGTTACCTTCCTGACAGCCACACAATTAAAGATGAAGACGGTAAAACACAACAAGCCCAACACTGGGTTTTACGCCATTATTATCGTGGCGGTATCATTGGCAAACTTATTAACGACAGCTACATTTTCACAGGCATTGAGAGTACTCGTGCCATGCGTGAGTTCGCTTTACTAAAACAGATGCAAACATGGCAATTGCCTGCGCCAAAACCGATTGCCTGTCGCATTATTCGCCATGGTTTATTTGGCTTATGTTACCGAGCCGATTTATTATCCAGTCGCATTGAGAATGCTCAAGATCTGGTCGCCATATTAGGCAAAGACTCCATGAGTGACAATTTATGGCGAAAGATAGGAGCCACCATCAAGCGCTTTCATGATCATGGCATTTATCATCATGACTTAAATAGCCATAATATTTTAGTTGATGACCAAGAGGATGTTTATTTAATTGACTTTGATCGCGGTGAATTACGTCAAGCAGATAATGTGAATAACTCAAAGCACTGGAAAGATAGCAACATGTCACGACTGCAACGTTCTTTCTTAAAAGAATTAAATCAGTTATCCAGTTTTCATTTTACTGATAAAAATTGGCAAACATTACTCTCTGGTTATGCAAACCAATAAAATAAACAATCTGATAAGTAATCTACTCTCACTCAATAAGAATAGCGGCGATTAAATATGATAAGAAAAAAATTACAACAAAAAATCATCAGCGTATGTAATGATAAAATAGCGAAAAAAGGTGATAACGTCGGTTTATCTTTTTATGCTTTTTTTGCCAATAAAAATGATGATGCTGAGTTATTAATGGAAGCAGCCACTTGGTGGATACAAACCCATAAATTAGATCACTTTGAAAAAGCCGTTAAAATAAAAGCCATGGTTGAATCACTGCAACCCAAATAAACCTTTAATTAAATATAAAAAAATAGCGCTAACCTTATTTGGTAGCGCTATTTAATTTAAGAACAAATATTCCGTTTAAATACTGTCTTTATATACCAAAATCTTGACGGTATTTATTAATGCTCACTAAGTTAGCCGCTAAATCAGCTTGCTCAGCATTCTGTGCTAATTTTTCTTCAAGCTTCTCTTCTAGATAAGTAACTACATCACCCAACGTCACAATCGAGACAACTTGGGTACCAAAGTCACGTTCAACTTCTTGAATGGCTGATAACTCACCTTGACCTTTTTCTTGTCGGTCAAGCGCAATCAAGACACCGGATAATTCAGCGCCGTGTGTTTTAATGATTTCCATTGACTCACGAATAGCCGTACCCGCAGTAATTACGTCATCAACCAACATAATTTTACCGACTAGCTCAGCACCCACTAATGAGCCACCTTCGCCATGCGTTTTTGCTTCTTTGCGGTTAAAACAATAAGGCACATCCAAATCATGATGATCATACAAAGCGACAGTCGTCGTAGTCGCAATGGGAATGCCTTTATAAGCAGGTCCAAAAACCACATCAAAGTCGATATTGGCATCAACTAACGCTGCCGCATAAAATCGACCTAAACGAGCTAAGTCACCACCGGTTTTAAATAAACCCGCGTTAAAAAAATAGGGACTTGTGCGGCCAGACTTTAAAGTAAACTCACCAAAACGTAATACTTGTTTTTCTAAAGCAAATTCAATAAATTCACGTTGATAATCTTTCATCTCATTGTTTCCTATTTATTGAATAACTTAAATTAATGCTGTTTTTTGTATTTCAAACAATTCATTTATACTGTCTTTAGCCAGACCTAACATCGCATTCATTTCGTCAAAGCTAAATGGCTCTTCTTCTGCCGTGCCTTGTACTTCAATTAGCTTACCAGTGTCCGTCATTACAACGTTCATATCCGTTTCCGCATTAGAATCTTCTGCATAATCTAAATCAGAGACAGGTTCACCTTTATAAATACCAACCGATACGGCAGCAATCATGTGCTTAAGTGGATTAGTTTTAATAATATCTTTTGAGCGCATATAGTTAAGTGCATCAACAAGTGCAACACAAGCACCAGTAATAGACGCGGTACGCGTGCCACCGTCAGCTTGAATAACATCACAATCAACTGAAATAGTATTCTCACCTAAGGCTTTTAAATCAACCGCAGCACGTAAAGCGCGCGCGATTAAACGAGAAATTTCTAGCGTACGACCACTTTGCTTGCCTGAAGCGGCTTCACGGCGCATACGGGTATGCGTAGAACGAGGTAACATACCGTATTCAGCAGTAACCCAACCCTTGCCTTTGCCTTTTAAGAAACGTGGTACACCGATTTCAACAGTCGCAGTACAAATAACTTTAGTATCACCAAATTCAATTAATACTGAACCTTCAGCATGGGTAGTAAATTGTCGAGTAATGGTTACTGGACGAATTTGCCCTAATGTTCTGCCGCTTGGACGCATGGTACGCTCCTGTTAATAAACCTAAAGAATTAATTGCCGACATTATAAAGCTTTCTTTGTCCTATTGAAATATAGTTAGGCAAAGTAAGGTCATCTTACATAAGCAAAATTTAAATCCCGATGAGAGCACCCAATGAAAGTTGTTATTACGCCATCACTCAGTTTAGTCATTTACCTAGTAACTTACCTAACAATGAGTCTATTACTCTCTGTTAGCCACCTTTCCCAAGCGGCTGATATGACAAAAGACTTACCTAAATACAGTAAAGTTTATGATGATAAAAGTGACCCTTTTAGCGATGCGAATGCGGCTTTGGTTTTAGCAAAAGCGACTAACCGCCAGGTATTAATTGAGATTGGTGGCAACTGGTGTAGCTGGTGTCACAAAATGGATGCTTTTTTGGCTAAAAATGATGACGTTTATCAAGCCTTGCATAGTCAGTATGTTTTATTAAAAATCAGTGTTAGTGACAGCAATGAAAATCAAGCCTTTATGGACTCATTACCCCCTGTTTTGGGTTATCCACACATGTATGTTTCAACAGCTAACGGTACCATGCTGTTATCCAAAGACACCGCTGAGCTTTTATCTGGCAATAATTATTCCCGAGAAAACTGGCTTAACTTTTTAGAAAAATGGTCTCTCTCTACAACTAACGTCACTACGCAGGCAGTTCAAAAATATCAAGACGAAGCTAAGTTAGTAACCGAGCAATCATCCAAGTTAACCATAGATAATGGAGAATAATGCCCTTGTCTACTATCACCAAACTAAGCTCTTTTTTTGATAAAAAATTTAAAACGCCTAACTTCATTATTGAAAAAGAAAAACAACAATACCAACAACAGCAACTCAGTCGTCGTGGTTTATTAAAATCGGCCGCGGGTATCGCAGCTATCAGTGCATTACCTTCGTTTCACCTAGCCGCTAAAGAGCTTGAAGATTTAGCCAAATTAACCAGAACAGACCCTTGGCTAACCCTGCATGCTACGTTGAATCACTTATTACCTAAATCAGCGGATAGTACTGAAAGCACTGAAAAAAAAGGTACTGATGTTAGCGCGCAAAGCATAAACGCCTTAACTTATCTTTACCAAATAATGACAGTACAACCTACTGAGCAAGATGAAAAAGACTTTATTCTAAAAGGTGTTGGCTGGTTAAATAGTTATGCCAACAGTGAAAAAGACAAAAAATTTGTCGAGTTAAACCTTGATGACAAAGAGCTGTTATTACGTGGCATCAGCAAGTCACGCGCAGGTGAAAATTGGTTAAATACGCTGATCGGTTATATTTTTCAAGCCATGTTAGCACCACCGAGTTATGGCGGTAATACCAATGGCATCGGCTGGCAATGGCTGGAACATCAGGCAGGTTTTCCTTTACCCGAAAAAGGACAACGTTATTTTGAATTACCACCGCGTGCTAAAGCGAGAAAAATTAACGGCTCTGACTCCATTCCCATTAAAACCGCTGCCATTAAAACCGCTGCCATTAAAACTGCTGCCATTAAGTCATCCTCTTCTATGAGAAACCACAAAGCATGAACCTAAATAAAAATAATAAAGCCGACTATGACATCTGCATTGTCGGTAGTGGTGCCGGTGCTTCCCCTGTTGCTTACTCGTTAGCAAAAGCTGGCGCCAAGGTACTGGTATTAGAAAAAGGTCCATGGTTAACCGAAAAAGAATTTTTTAAAGACGAGTTAACCATTAGCACCCACGATGCATACAATCCGAAACTTGAGCATGAACAACACGTTATTGAAGAACTATACCAAAATGAAGAGGGCGAAACATTTTGGCAGGGTGAAGCCACCAGTGAATCAGGCTGGAGTTGGTGGAACGGTACGGTTGTTGGTGGTTCATCTAACTTTATGAGTGGTTACTTCCATCGATTAAAACCGATAGATTTTCGTCTAAAATCAGAATTTGGCGAAATAAAAGGTGCTAACGTCGCCGATTGGCCAATAACCTATGATGAGTTAGAACCTTATTATGCACAAGTTGAACGTGAAGTTGGCGTTTCTGGCCGAGTAGTTGAACACCCACATCAAGAGCCAAGATCAAGTGACTTTCCTTACCCCCCCATTGCTGAATTACCAGTATCATCTTGGATAGATGCCGCAGCTGCAGAAATTGGCTATCACGCTATTCCCGTACCACGCGCCATTTTGTCAAAACCCGCCATGGGCCGACGCAGCTGTGAATATTCAGGTTATTGCAGCAGTTATGGTTGTTCTTCTGGGGCAAAAGGTAGTGGCAGAGCGGCATTACTCAATCACGCCGTTGCTAGTGGCAACTGCACAATCAAACCCAACGCAAAAGTTTTTAACATTGCCACTGATGCCAAAGGCGAAATAACAGGTATTCATTATTACGATAGCCAAGGTCGTGAAAAAGTAGTCACCGCTAAAATTTATGTTGTCGCTTGTCAGGCGGTAGAAACTTCGCGTTTATTATTGGCCTCCAAAGGAGAAAAATTTCCGCAAGGATTAGCTAATAATAGCGGTCAGGTTGGTAAAAACTTACTCTTTAGTGGCGGTGGTACTGGCCAAGGTGATTTTCTATACTCTGAATTAAGTGAAGAAAAAGTTAAACAACTAAAACAAGTGGGACCCTTTATTAATCGCGCTTTGCAAGATTGGTATCAAATTAACGATAGTGCTTTTGAGGGTGATATAACTAACGCCTTCAGTAAGGTAAATAACGGTATCAGTAAAACGGGATCAGCCAAAGGTGGCACCATTGACTTTTTATTCCATCAAAATCCAATTGCTCGCGCTCGTGGCACACAATGGGGCGAAGATGAACAAGGTAACGACAAGTTACTTTGGGGCGAAGAATTAAAACAAAGTATGCGAACCGAATTCACCTCATATAAAACCTTACGTTTTGAAGTGTTTAATGATTGGCTTCCTACCAATGACTGCTTTGTTGCGTTAGATGAAGAAGTGACCGACCAATGGGGTGATCCTGTTGCCAAAGTTCGCATTGGTTATCATGATCATGACTTAGAAGTGGGTGCATATTTAGCTAAAAAAGCAGAAAAATTACTTGAAGCGCTGGGCGCAAAGTATATCTCTTCTTCTGTTAGTGGCGCGCCATCAACTAATTTAATGGCTGGTGGCTGTCGTTTTGGTAATGACCCTAAAACATCCGTGCTGAATAAAAACTGCCAAGCACACGAAGTTGATAATCTTTACGTCACTGATGGCTCTTTCATGCCAACAGGCGGCAGCGTACCTTACACTTTTACTATTTACGCCAACGCCTTTCGTGTCGCTGATCATATCAAAGCGCATTTGAAAAAACTCAGCGTCTAAATATATATAATCGTGATACTTCTGTGATCAGTTTCCCTCAGAATATAAGCCTAATATCGATAACTTAGCTGAAATATATGTTAAAGAAACTACTAATAAGCGGCGCTATAACTTTAAATCTTACGGCATGCGGTGGTGGTAGCTCACCCGAAACAGTAACCGACAAGATGAATAATGAAACGCCACCGGTATCCGCATCACCAACTCACACCGGTATATTTTTAGACACTGCTGTTGCAGGGCTGAATTATGAAACATTGAGTCAACAGGGTAAAACTAATGTTGATGGTGAATTTATATTTCAACTCGATGAAGAAATTATTTTTTCAATTGGTGATATTGTTTTACCGAGCGTAAAAGCTGGAAACTATATAACACCACTGGAAATTTTTGCTACAGAAGAAGTTACTCAACTTGAAGTCGTTAATTTATTACGACTATTGCAAAGCCTTGATGTTGATGGTGACACAAGTAATAACATTCAAATTTCTGATACAAGCCACCAGCTAGCAACAGGGCTTATCGTTGATTTTTCCGCCAGTAATTTTGAACAACAAGTTGCCGATTTAGTTGCCAATAATGGCGCTATTAACACACAACTTATTTCCGTAGACATGGCAGTTGATCACTTTCAGCAAACCCTTTATACACTTAACAACCAAGGTGTTAGTACTTGTGGTACAACTCACGAAAAGATAGGTTATAGCGGTTTTTTTGAAACATTTGCCCATAATGTCGCAGGTAAAGCGACTATTATTGATGACTGTACCATCGAAATAAGTCAATTTACCTATGACGGTGGTGGTCCGGTTGTCTATTTCTATGGAGCTAAAGATCATGATTATGCCAGTAGTGATGCTTTTTTACTCGGTCCAAAACTAAACGGTCAAACTTACAATAATGCTAAATTCATTATAAAATTACCCCAAGGCAAAACGTTAGATGATTTAAGTGGTTTAAGTGTTTGGTGTATTGATTTTAATGCTGATTTTGGTCATATGGAATTTACCCCCTAATGACAATCCTAAAGATAAGCAAAGATAGTCACAGTCCCTAAATCTGTGAATTTCTAGCTAGATCAAACAAGCTCAGGCATAATTCAGCCTTATTAGTAACAATATAAATAAGGTTGAACCATGATCTATAGTATGACTGCTTTTTCTCGTGTCGAAATAAAGGGCGATTGGGGCAACGCCGTCTGGGAAATTCGCTCGGTTAATCAACGCTTTTTAGAAACTTATTTCCGTTTACCTGAACAGTTTCGTGGCATAGAGCCGGTATTGCGCGAACGATTCCGCAAGCAATTAAACCGTGGCAAAGTAGAGTGTAACTTACGCTTCAATGCCAACCCTGCAGCCAAATCAGAACTAGCCCTTAATGAAAAACTCGCTTTACAGTTAGTGCAACATGCTAACTGGATTAACGAACAAACGTTAAATAGCCAAGTAAATCCGTTAGACGTAATGCGTTGGCCTGGCGTAATGGAAACACAAGAAAGTGATATGAGTGCAATTCAAGGCGAACTATTATCCGCATTTGATACCGCATTAAAAGACTTTATCGCTGCTCGTGCTAGTGAAGGCGAAAACCTTAAAGCCATGATCGAACAACGCCTTGATGCGATCAGCAGCGAAGCAGACAAAGTACAAGCCTTTATGCCCGAAGTTATCGAATGGCAACGTAAACGTATTACCGACAAATTTACCGATGCGAGCATTGATTTAGACTCAACTCGTGTTGAACAAGAGTTGGTATTGCTTGCACAGAAAATGGATGTTGCCGAAGAATTAGACCGCTTAAATAGCCATGTTAGCGAAACCCAAAAAATCCTGACAAAAGGTGGTGCCCAAGGCCGCCGTTTAGATTTCATGATGCAAGAATTTAATCGTGAAGCCAATACTTTAGGCTCAAAATCAATTAACACTGACATCACAGCTAGCGCAGTTGAGCTAAAAGTATTAATTGAGCAAATGCGTGAGCAGATTGCAAATATTGAGTAATTATTCTAGACCATTAATAAAGGGTCATAACGCTTCATTTTCAATGAGTTATACAAAAACCTCAAGTCATAAAACTTCTTGAAAAGTCAGGTTCGGTCACTCAATGGGTGACCGAACTGGTGACTTATTCCCGGTAAATTTTTACACTTACACTTGTTAATTTTTAAACAAACGTGAGGTAAAAAATGAAATATTCAAAAGATGATGAAATAAGAATAAAGGAGGATGTTGATAAAGGCGAGCCAATTTTCAAATCAATTTCAGAAGGGTTATATCTGGAAGTTAAGAAAAATGGTACTGCTAATTTTGTTAAACGCTATCAAATAAACGATAAGCGTAAACAAATGAAAATCGGTGTCTATGGTGATAGAAAAGAAGGATTAATGTGTTATGAAGATGCATTAATTAGGTCAATTCAACTAAGTCAGCAAATCCAAGATGGGATTGACCCAAAACTTGAAGTGGATCGAAAAGCCCGTCAAAATGTGAAAACAGTAAATGATATAGCTCAGCGTTTTATCGATAGAAAATCACAGAAAATTAAAACGGGTTACATTTTACAAAGAAATTATGATAAACGCATAAAACCTTATATTGGCCACTTACCAATCGAAAGAGTGAACCCAATGGATATCGAAGATATCTTCATGGATGTTGTTCATGAAGGATATCCCACCGCTGCTAACAAAATCCTTTTTCTTTGTAAAAACATCTTTAAATCGGCAGAAAAACTAGGATTAATTGACAAAAATCCGGCAGCAGCATTTTCTGCAACAGAAGATGCTGGTGGTTCGGAAACCTCACGAGATGTAATACTAAGCAAGGGAGATATTAGAAAAGCATTTTGTGTCTTTGACCAGCACACAACAAAAGTTCCATTAAGCACGAAAATAGGCTTCATTCTTTTATTTATTTTAGGAAACAGGAAAATGGAGCTATTTTCGGCTAAATGGGCAGATATAAAGATGGATAGCCAGATATTTACTTTACTCGAAGATAAAACTAAAACAAAAAGGCCCTTAGTAATCCCTATCCCTGATCTAGCTATGCCATTGTTAAGAGACCTTAAATTGATAGGAAATGGTTCTGAATACCTTTTTCCAGCTCGAAAAAAGAGCAGCAGAGGTTATATCAGCGATGATACAACCAATCATACTTTGGCAAATTTGTTTGGTAAAAAAGTAAATAAAAAGGCACCTGGGCCAAACTACCTTGGTGATGCAGGGATACAGTATTTTACAGTGCATGACCTTCGCAGAACGTTCAGAAGTTTGCTAGCTCATATTGGCATATCAGATGAAATCTCCGAGGTTTGTATGAACCATTCAAAAAAAGGAACGACTAAAGTATACAATCGATATAAATACTTAAAAGAAAGAAAAGAAGCATTAAACAAGCTGGCGGAATTAATTTTGCCACTAGCAAATTACAAGACAATACAATAAGTTATAATTAAACTCTCTGTTATTAGTGTTTTAGTATTCAAATTGTGGTTCGATTAATATCTAATACGTATGCATACCAACAACAGGAGAAATTATGCAAATAAAAGAACATGAAAAACTTATGACATCGGCAGAGACCTGTGAGTATTTTAACTTATCAGACTCTACTTTATTTAGATTAAGACGAGATGGGGCATTCCCAAAACCGTTACAATTGGGAGCACGTACTATTCGCTGGAAAAGAAAAGATATCGATGATTATCTTACGAGTATTACACCGGAGCAGCCAACTCCAACCAAGTATAAAGTTAAAAGCAAAAGATCGCTTAATTAACTACAAGTAGTGTTATTTATTTTTTTGGGGAAAAGTAATAAATAATTAATTTTAAATTTCGGGGGAAATAACTAAAAAGTAATTATCGTGCTAAATCGGGGTAGCACTTAATTATAAATAACTAAGGTCAAATCATGTCTTATCCTGACATTTCAAAAATTCATCATACATTTATTGATTTTGAAGCATCAAGTTTAAATCAACAAAATAGTTATCCAATTTCTGTAGGTATTGTCCATCACGGAAAAGCATATTATTGGCTTATCAAACCTAATAGCGGTTGAATTGATTGGGATATTAACGCTCAAAGAATTCATAATTTTTCACGTAGTCATTTAAATTCTCATGGGAAAAAATCGAGCATAGTTGCTGAAGAAATTAGGCAATTACTCGGCAGAAAGTCCTATGTGTACAGTGACAACCCTTTCTGGGAAAATTTATGGCTTAATAAGCTTGGTATTAGCAATATTCAAGTTGCTGATGCTTATGATCTAATTGTGCCCGGAAATGAAGAGCATGTAGAGCCTACCCTTGAAATCATACGTAAAAAGCATAGCTTAACTCACCACAATGCGCTTGATGATGCTATCGCGTTAGCTTTAACTATTAATCAATTACGGTGATTATAGCTTTAGCGTTATTCTGTATGCTGGCACAATATTCAGATCCAAAACATAGAGTAGGAGTTTTGTAACCTTTATAATAAGTTACAAACCTTCACTTACCGTCAAACGCATTTATTTAAATGCTTTGACGGTACACTTGAACCTTCGCAAGCCTTTATAAAACCTCACTAACAGCCATTTTACCAAATCGAAAAACGAGTCAAATGGCTAGTTAGCCTTTTATTCACTTTGCTATTCCATATTCTAGTATATTATTTTTTTTCTTAAAATTTATTTGATAAATATTTTCGTTAATTTGCACAATACTACGCTAGCGACTTTGACCTTCCCTGTTTAGGAGAAGTGTTGGAAATGCAGAGCTTGCTACACCAATTAGTAGGTATTCAAGAAATGTAAGTCTTGTCTCACCAAAGTCATGCCAAATGCCAATACTGCTTTTATCCCAGGCTTTGCACCAAAAATATACTGGTTTATTCAACTTTGGTTTGAAGCTAGGAAATTCTTGAAATAAAATATTAGCCCAATCCAAATATTTTAATTTTGATTCTTTTAAAGGGTGGTCTGGTATTACTACAGCACTCAAATCACCAATATGGTATTGGTAATTATCTCCCCAACGAGCAAAATTACTTTTATTGTTTTTGATATTCTTAATATTTGCAGAGATGTTGTTTTTTCGTCCTTGAGATTCTGTTTTTCCTATATAGAGAGGCTTTACATCTCCTTCTTCTATATAAAACATTAAATATATTAAACCATCATAAATGTTGTTGGCGCTTTCCTTGTCTGCGATCAGTAGTTCCACTTGCTTAATGACTAATAATTCCATATCGGCACTTCTTGATAGTACTTGTCGTTTATTAGTTTTACCAATTTGATGTGTAGCGACTTCTAGTGAATGTGTTACTTCAAATAAAGGAACTCCTTGTTTTGCTATATTATTTTGTGTACAAAACTCATCCCATATCTTTTGATGTTTCATTATTGCTTTTCGATTAATATATATTAAAGGTTAACGTAGCTAAGCTAGTTCAAAATGGCTAGTAAATTGTTTAATAATTAGAAAAGGATTTTCATGAATCAAACGGGTATCTACGAACAGCTAATAACGCAGTTAGTTGAACAAAACTTAGATCGCGAATCCTTTCATGTTGGCGAACGAGCATTAGAAGCTGCTGAAGCGGCAACATGGCTGTCTCGTTTCTTAACTCGCATTATTGAAATTGCTATGGATTCTGTGCCAGGTGGTGATAATCGCATTAGTGAACAAATAAGCCTCGCCAATACCATTGTTCAATGGCTTAGCAAGCATATTAGAGATGAAGAGCTAATCACTGAAAACTTGCTTGATAGCCAAGGAAAAATCCTAACTGCGCTATTTGATAAAGCCAACCCTATTGCTGCTGATTTACCCAAGTACGTTGAATCAATAATGCCAATAACAGGGCTAACGCAGAGTGAGTTGTTCTGTGGTAGTAATGTTGGCGTTTCGTTAGAAACGGAGATAAAAAGAGAAATCCAGACTTCCGATAAAATATTTTGGCTAGTATCGTTTATAAAGTGGACTGGTATTCGAATATTTAAAAAAGAGCTAGAGTCTTTCACTCGAAGTGGCAAGCAATTAAAAATAATTACTACGTCATACATGGGCGCTACTGATGCAAAAGCAGTAGAATTTTTAGCATCATTACCCAACACCGAAGTAAAGCTTAGTTACAATACTAACCGTGAAAGACTTCATGCAAAATCTTACCTGTTCATGCGAAATACTGGCTTTCATACGGGTTATATTGGTTCATCTAACTTATCGCATTCAGCCTTAACTAGTGGCTTAGAGTGGAATCTTAAAATCACCTCTCAAGAAATCCCACATATTATTGAAAAATCGCTTAGTACGTTCGAAACCTATTGGGAATCACCTGATTTTGAATACTTTGATGGCGAAGTTGAAAGTCGTGAGAAGCTAACTAACGCGCTACAAGACGCAAAAGGTAATTTTAATAGTTCAGCACCTAGTTTTTATTTTGATATCAAACCTCATTCTCATCAGCAAACCATATTGGAAAAGCTACAAGTAGAGCGTGAACTTCATGATCGTTATAGGAATTTGGTAGTTGCAGCAACGGGCACTGGCAAAACTATAATTTCTGCTTTTGATTTTTCTCGTTTCTATAATAAAAATCCAGAAGCAAAGTTTTTGTTTATTGCACATAGAGAAGAAATATTAAAGCAAGCGTTGGGTGCATACCGTGGCGTATTAAAAAATAGCTCTTTTGGTGAACTATGGGTTGGTAATAACAAACCGAGTAAATATAAGCACCTATTCGCCTCTATTCAAAGCTTAAATAATCAAATTGATACATTAGCCCTAAGTGAAGATTACTTTGATTATATTGTCATTGACGAAGTCCATCATATTTCTGCGAGTAGCTATCGCTCCGTATTAAAGCACTTTAGCCCTAAAATATTATTGGGACTAACAGCAACACCTGAACGACATGATGGCACCGATATTTTAAGCGACTTCTGCAATGTTATTGCAGCGGAAATCAGGTTGCCAGAGGCTATCAATCAACGTCATCTTTCACCCTTTCAATACTTTGGTATAGACGATGATACCGACTTAACTAAAATCCCATGGTCTAAAGGCCGTTATGATGTCGCAGAATTAACAAACCTTTATACACATAACGATCAACGGGTCATGCGTATATTACAAAGCCTTGATGAAATTGTTACTGATATAGCTAAAATACGAGCACTGGCGTTTTGCGTAAGTAAAGAGCATGCAAACTTTATGGCTCAAAAGTTTACGCTACATAATATTGCTTGCGGGGTGTTAACGAGCGATAACAGTAAAGACCGAGAAGTTCAGCAACAGCGACTGAAATCAAAACAAATTAATGTACTTTTTGTTGTTGATATATTCAATGAGGGTGTAGATATCCCAGAGTTAGACACCTTACTGTTTTTGCGTCCTACGGAAAGTTTAACCATTTTTCTTCAACAACTAGGTCGAGGGCTGCGATTAACCAACGACAAAGAATGTTGCACTATTTTAGATTTTGTCGGCAATTCACGCCCTGAATATGACTTTTCACATAAATTTAGAGCATTAGTTGGTAAAACAAATCAGGCGATAGCAAAAGAAGTTAAACAAGGTTTTCCTCACCTTCCTTTAGGATGCCGAATTGAGTTACAAGAAAAGACTCAAGCAATGATCCTAAAGAATATCAGCCAAGCAACACTTAACAAAAATAGGCTAATTAGCTTAATAATTAATTTCCCTCATGCTACGCATTTGCCCTTAACACTAAGTAATTTTTTACATATTCACCCTAATATTTCATTAGAAGATATCTACAAAGTTAAATGTGGCTTTTCTAACAAAGTGGGTGGATGGACAACGTTACTTGCTGCAAGCAAGGGGAAAGAAATTGAAATAGGTGAAAAGGAGCTTTATACGGCCTATTACAAAGCGATTAATAATAGATTGATGAATTGTACGTCTCTCTCATATTTACGGTTTATTAAAGCGCTTTGTGATAATGGCTTCTCGATATCAGATGCCTCTGAAGGAACCTCACCAAGCAATAGTTCATCAGAACAGCAGCACCTTTGTGCTTTGATGTGCCATTACGATTTCTGGGATAAAACAGGTAAACAATTGGGCTATGACAAACTAACCGAAAGCTTAGCTGCATTGAAAAACATAGCATTGCAGAGTGAGCTTAATGAGGTTATAACGATTCTTATTGAGCGATTAGATGTAAGTGAATTTGATATGCCACCAGTTGGCAATAACAAGGTAGATACATCACCACTCAACATGCATGTTCGCTACCCTAAAGAGCATATACTTGTCGCTTTTGGTGATAGTACTTTTACTAAAAAATCATCTAGCCGTGAAGGTGTATTAAATATTACTGACGCAAACACCGAACTGCTATTCGTAACATTAAATAAGTGTGAGAAGCAGTTTTCAGCAACCACTATGTACCATGACTATGCGATTAGCTCCACCTTGTTTCATTGGCAAACCCAAAACAGTGCTAAGCCAAGTTCCGGCAAGGGTCTAGGCTATATAAAGCAAAAAGAAAATAAGAAAACTTTCATTCTATTTGTACGTGAGCAAGCAAAAGATGAAAATGGCAGAACAATGGGGTTTGTAAACTTTGGCCCTGTTGATTTCGTTAAACATGAAGGTAGTCAACCGATGAATATTACCTGGAAGTTAAAACATCCCATGCCAGCATATTTATGGCATGAGACAGCTAAATTGGCGCTAGGTTAATTTGTTATTAAATTTATTATTGAATCAGCCATTTTATCTATACTCTCTGTATTAAAAGGTATAGAAATGGAACCTAGTGAAGGCACAATAAAATCAGATGAATTATTATTTCTTGCATTAGTTATTTCAGATGAAACTTTAGTGTCTGGGTACATAGCAAACACATAATCTAAAGGGGTATTATCTGGCTTATGGAGAAATAATCCATATTTATAATATATTTCGGGACCTAACACTTTTTTTATTTGGCTTAGTTCTGCAAATTTTGAATCAATAACACCACACTTTATTTTTTCAAAGTGCTTATAAACAATGACAATGTCGGGAGTATAATGTGAAACTAATTTTGAAGTTTTTAAAGGTTCGACAGATCTCAATCCAATAACCGGTTCATAATAAATAATAATCTCTTCATTATTATTTATTAAAGTAACAGAGGATGCCTCATCTGTATTTTTTATATCCAATTCATTTATCACAAATTTCTTCTTGATGAGGCACTCAGTTATCATTGTAAAACAATAGTGTTCAAATATTGTAGTTATTCCCATGATTGGGCTTCTTATTTCATTACCAAAAACTAAACTATTCAAACTATACCAACGAGTTATTAATTCAAATAAGTAGCTATATCTCACATCATCTAAGTATTTATTACTATGCTCTGGATAAGTATTAAATGGAGGGAGTAATTGAAGTTTTGAGTTTGTATACATAAGAGTATGATCAATTTTAGAAATTAATTCGTCCAAAGATGAATGAGGAAATAGCCTTGAATCTTTATATTCTTCACAAAGTTCTATTAATTCAAACTTCATGGAATACAAACAAGTTTGCAATAATCTATTTTCATATGTATCAAAATCAAAAAACATTGAGGATTGGCTAAACCGATCTACTTCATAACGGAAGCCATTAAATAATAATGGGCCATCACTAGATAATCTTGTTCCATCTGGATTTTCAATAATCCACTCAATATCTTTCTCTTCTATATGTGAGATATTATTACTTTGACAGGATATTTCAGACCTCTTATTTATTTTACTTGTGAATTCTAATTCACCTGTAACGAATTTTTGCATTTCTCGAATGATTTCACGTGCTATCGCAATTTTTAGCCAAAAATGCTTATTTTCGCCATCAATTTCAGCTTCTTTAGCTAAAGCATTTGCACTACAAAATTTACTTATATATAAATTAAAAAACTCAGAGCCTGCAACGCTCTCATACATAAAGTTTAATTCATTGTTACTCAATGCACTTTGTTTATTATTTAATGTTGTTAATGGATATATGCTTGATTCATATTCACATTGCAACTCAAACAAGCCTAAATTAAACCCCAAAAACCTACTAGCCTTAATTCTTCTTGTTTTATAAATATAATCTGAATTATCATTAGAAACCAAAATAAAAGTTATTACTTCAAATTTATTTACAAAAATTTTTAAATCATCATATTCTCTAGTCGTCACAATTTGAAAAAAATAAGATTCTATATTGAAGTCAGGCGTTATTTTTTTTGCTTTCTTTTTTGGTGGCCATAAATCCAAGATATCAGAATCATTTTTAACACCTTTATCTTTAAGAATTGAGACTAGCTCTACCGATTTAATCATGAGAAGTACGAATATGAATCAAATAAACTATTCTGAATTATAGTTGTTAACTTTTCTTCAGATTTATTGAGGCCTTGTTTTTTCAGGAAGACTTGTAGTTTTTCTAATTGCTGTTTATACATTCTACCTTGTCCATTAATAAGTGGTATTACATTTACTAGTAGAGATAAATCATATGCTTTCAAAGGGCTAGAGTTATCGTCCAAAAAAACATCACGTAGGGTATGAGTAAAGTTTCTAATCGAATTAATTTTACGATGATTTATTGGTAAAAATTGGTGTTCATCCAAAATTTCTTCCATTATTCTAATTTCATCACCGGTGAATTCTGCCACTTTTTCATTTTCAAATAATTCGATAAGTGCTTTATATGAAAAATGAGAATCTGAATAATTAACTTCTGAAATATCTTTACTCTTACTTAAGAGAGAATCAACTTGATTTTTTAGGTATATAACTGGGCTTCTGTCTAAAAACCTTGCTGATAATGGTTCAGTGGTTCTATCGTAATTAACGGTAGAAATAAATCGAAGTCCTTCCGGTAACAATAGTTTATTGCCCTGTGTAGCAAAGCACTTATGGTCATCGTTTGCTCCCATAAACCCCGACCAATAGTGTTCTATTGGGCTTAAATTAGCTTCATCTAATAAAGCTAGCGAAAACTGATTAGATATATCAATTTGTTGTAATCCGTTGATTAATTTATAGAGTCCAAATCTATCAGGTTCATAAGTTTGGCTGAGTTTATTGTAAAAACCGAGTATATCCCGGTCAGAACTCCACCCCCGCTGTACCTGAAGATGAACATATTTTCCGTTCTGTTTTATTGATAGAATATCGGCAAGTTCACTTACCATTGAAGATTTACCTGAGCCTGGTTTACCTGCTAAGGTGACAATTAAATTTTGCATTATGCACGTAATTAAAATAGCTACTTCGTCAAAATTAACAATACGCCCTTTAGCTTCTAATGCAGCGTGAGCGCGGTTTATAACATCAAGTTTACCTTGTGTGCCATTTCCCAATTCGTGAAACGGCATATGAGTTCTTACATTAGCTTTTAAATCAGTTTCGCTCTTAAAATTACCGGATATAGCATCTAACCCCCTCTTCAACTCTATTAATTTGAGTTTGTTACTTTCTTCAGATACATTTAATTCCTGCTGAATACTTGATAAAAGATTTTGTGCGCTTTTTTGATCTACCATTAAAGATTCGATGTCTTGAAGTAGATTTTCCTTTTCCATTTTTAGTTCATTAAAAGCGAATGTTATTTGATGCTCCTCTCTTAAAGTGTCTATTTTAGACTGGAGTTCGCTTAACTCAATTCCATGTTTAGACGATTTAATTTCTTCTTGTTTTTTTTCTAGATTTGAAACTTCGTCATTTAATTGAGATATAATTATTTTCTTTTTTGAAACTTCTGCTTCAACAAAAGCGTTTACTTGAGAGAATACTTTCCCAACTTCATCTTCAAAATACTTATCTAACAAACTGTCCCTGTTAGCTTCCACATGCTGTCGAATCGTAGTTTGCCCCTCATGACTATACATATAATCAGATAATATTTGCCCAAACCCTTCAGTTTTGCTTAACTTCTCTGTTAACAAGTTAATCCTTTCCTTACGGGATTTCCATATGGATAAAGGCAACTCGGAGTCTTTAGGTATTTCTTGTAACAAGGTTTTCAGGTTAGATAACTGACTATTTGTTGCGGCTCCGGTAATTCGAATTAACTTAGAGGCCCACTTAACTATATTTTCATCGGTACTTATATCTAATAATACTGTCGATTCAAATGGAAGATTCTCATTATTGATTAAATAATCCTGTTCATTGTCTGTGACAATTAAACCTTTTTTCAAGCTCGTGATATCAAATTGCAATGTACTATGAGACACCTCATTAATTTTTTTCCATTTCCCTCCAAATGGTTTATCTGGTGCATTGTATGAAAAACTGTGCATACCATCTGATGACTTAATACTTTTAGAATCTATATCTAAAGGCCCGATAAGTACTTTTAAATTGTCAGGAGTAGTACATCGAATAAAGAATCCATCTGTTGGCAGAACATTTAACCTACAACTCATCCCTCCCACTTTACCTGGTTCAGGGTAATCGGCATCAACAACCATTGATATATCTAAATATTTAGCTTGTTCGACAAGCCTATCGTATGTAACGTATTTGGCAATCCCAGGTCGCTTCTCTGAAGGCCTCCAAGATCTAGAAACACTTACCGTCACTTTGAAAAAATCATTAAATCCAGAACTTGAAAATTTAGACTTATAACCTTTAGTGACATGAATACGCTTATTATTTATGTAGCTATCAACATCAGATAAAACCAATTCTCCGTTTATTTCTTCGAATACTGGTCTAATTTCCCCTTGTTCAGGATCATTGTATTGTTCTCTATCCGGTACACAATAAACTATTTTCGATTCATCATTATATAAAGGCATTCTTTATCCTATGTATTTGTTCAATTTCATAATATTCTGCAACGTTTAAAAACGTTACCAATCTCGCAATTGCTGCATTTCTTTCAGTCGTCCACGTTGTATAACCAAAGCTTCAAATAAATCATCAATTGAATCGTTACTAGAATCTAAGCCCGGTAAGGCAATATTTGCCTCAGCAAAAAATCGTTGTTGGCTATCATGTGTATTATCCAACCAAGCTTCTTGCCACCAGTACTGAATTCTTTCTTTTGAGGATTTTAATTTTCGTTCTGTTGGTAATCGGTCACTTTTTTGATTATTCACTTTGCTATCTGTTGGTAATAAATTCCAAAGATCATTATTAGGCCAACGGGCAAATGGCATGCTGTGATCAATATCGTATTTTTGATTAAGTGATTTTGCTGACCAAACACATTGCATTAGCTCACTGTTAGATTGTTGTTTTTTAAGTTGTTCAAAGCGGTTACGCACTTCGGTGGTTGTTCGCTTAGGTTCTAGCCAGTTTAATGCTTGGTATAAGTGAAACTGTTTCTCAGGAGAGCTATATTCAGCATTACCTGAATAACTTGCCATTGTTTTAACCCACTCGCTCACGAGTACAGGTTCTATCCAACACGCATAGCGATTGAAGGCCATCCATGTAGATTCGGGCAATGAAAACTCGCCCCATTGCTCCAGTGTCTTTAAATCAAGGAATATACTGTCTTTAGCTTTTACTGATTTGCTAGCAACCTCAAATACGGTTTCATCACTATTAGTTTTTCTATTAGGAAACGTAATGAAACGACAAGGCATGGTTTTAATATTACTAACGGCTGCTGAAATTGTTTTATGCAGTGCTAAAGCATCATCACCCGTGAATAAATTCCCAATACGATAATCTGAAGATGTACGATGAGTTAACTTATGCCAGCCATCAGGCTTCATAAAGCCCATGTTAGGGCTTTTATTAGGTGTTTGATATAACTGGTGCGTATCTATTAAGTCTTTGTACTGGTGACACCAATAAAGAGCAACTAAGCCAACAGGTAATATAACCCGATCACCAAAAGGTGATGATTCTCTGCGTAATACCGCGCCAGGATGACCGTCAGCAATACGAAGTAAAACCCTCAGTAAGGCAAGCTTATGAGTAGCCGCTTTACCATCATTAATTGCTACATGGCGAATAAATGGGAATGCACCAGTGCCATCATCTGGCATTTGTAATACAACAGTTTGCCAAGAAATATGGTTTCTACCTAGCTTATCTTCTTCTTTTGGCGTTTCTAATTTGGTGAATAGCCCAACATCTGTCGCTAGTTTCTTTAGGTCGTCAGCACAAACATGATGCATTTTGCGTTGCTTACATTCTTCATATGTTTGTCCATGACGAAGAGATATTACTAATTTACCGCCAGGCTTAAGTAAGTTAGCTAATTTGCGAATTGAGCGTGCTCGGTCACTCGGTGGAATATGCATCCACACAGCGCTTAATAAGATTAAATCAAAGCTGACTTCTTGCTTGGTAATGATGTTTAATCCAGGTAATGAGTCTGTTAACCATTTAACGTTAAGCCCTGTGGTTTGGCGTGCGCCAAGCTCTGCCAGTAAGTTTGCTGGTTCAAGGGCAAATATTTGCGTATTATTATCACTACCATGAGTTTTTTCGGAAAGCTGCGCTATGTATTTAGCATCACGACCTGATCCTGCACCAATATCTAGAATACGCGCATTAGGGTTTTCAATAATTGATGGCAAAAATTGAGACCAGCTTTGATGTACCTCTTCAAACGACTTTGAAAGGTATTGCTGTGCTAACTCTATAGCATTGTCGTTATAAAACTGAAGTGCCAACTGCATCATCCTACTTGCATGTTTAAACATGCAACTTCATCCATGTCGTTTTTCTTCTGCTTAAAGTAATTTATTAATTAGGCGAAAACGAAAAACAATCCTAATTATACACATTGGTATAATGCAGTATTTATATTTTATTGTATGTAATTATTTGTACTATAAGACAATTTAGTGATCTTGAACAAATATCACTCAAGAGAGTAACTCTAGATATTTAGCGCCAGTTGATGAATGCAGCCAAGTTAATGCTCCTAAGTTAACTATTACAGTTAACCAGAATGCATTTCTAAATTCTTGCTTTGCTGATTTATGCCTAAGAAACTGTTGCGCCAAAGCAGCCCCAGGCCATCCACCGAGCAATGAAAACAGGTGTAGGGTGCTTTCTTGAGTTCTCCATGAACCTCTTTTGGCTTTTGATTTATCAATGGCATAAGCGAAAAAAGTAATCACACTTAGTCCAAAATAAACGTACAGCAATTTTTCAGGTAAGTTACCAAGAAAAAAGGTTATGCTAATTACTGTTAGGAATAACAGAGATAGATAAACAGAAAATTTACTGACTTTTTTGGCTTCCTTTTTCTTTAGTTTTTCACCTGAAAAGGTAGCATCACACGCACAATATCGACCGTCTTTATCTTTTGTAATCGAAAAGGTAATAACATCGTTATTTTGCGGAGTGCGACTTCTATTTTCTAATGCCGTTTTATGAATAAAAACATGATCACCGCCACCATTTGGTGCAATAAAGCCAAAGGCTTTATCAATATTCCATTTTATTATTTTGCCCTTTAGTCTCACGGTATCATCCCTAAATTCAACTGCTACTGTTCTTTAAATATTACTATTAACGATCTCATGGTTCAAAGTATTATTTCTCATGTGAATACGATCAATTAATTTTGAATTATTTTACACCTTAATTATTTGGAAAATTTCACTATATTTTTTGACAAGTATTACCCATTGATTTTATTAGCGTTTTAGTATTGATGCCTGCTTCAATATATGGAAAATATAAGGTGCTTATTCGAAATAAGAATCAGCTTAAATTCAATAATCTAAATAAAAGTTAAGGTAAAAAATTATGAGAAAACCAGAGGTATCAACAGAAGAAATTATTAATGCAGGGCATGAAATTAAGCGTTCAGGCTCAAGTATTACGGGATATAAACTTAAAAAATTTATAGGTAAAGGGCGCCCTGATCGCCTACTTGAAGTGTGGGAGCAGGAGGGAGATGGACATCTTGTAAAGGAACAAGCTAATGATCTTCACGTTTTGGAGCCAGAGGTAGAGGAGCTACTTACTGAGCTTAATGAACAAATAGGAAATCAGCTACACGACATACTGGTTAAAGTAGATAAGAAAGTTCGGAGTATGGCTGACAAAAAAGTAAGCCTAATTCAGCAGGATTTTGAAGTAGAAGGTCATAATTTTTGCGCTAGAATCGATGAGCTTGAAGAATTAATTGGGAGTCTTGAAATGGATATAGATAAACTTTCTATCGAACTCGATCATGAACAATCAAAACCTAATGATCAGTTTGAAAATGAAAAAACTATTTTAAAACTTAGAGTTAGGCTTCAAAGTAAGAGTGAGCTTCTCGATGAGCGTCAACTGCGCATAAGTGAGTTAACTCAAATGACCAAATTGCTTAAGGAGGTGACAGCTTAATAGGTTTAACACTTAAACGAATACAATCTAGCAGCTAAAATGGAAGCTGTTATTTTGTAAAAGATACTTTTAAACCAGCTCAATACTTTTTCCCATTTGTTCACAATAAACTCGCTACAAACAAACAAACAAACAAACAAACAAAACCTTCTACTTTTTCCAACGCTTGGAAAATGATATTTTGAAATATAGTGGTTCCATACATATCTTTCCAATCATTAATTTATAGATTTCATATGCATTCAACTTATAACCCAACAACAAATCATCGATATCGGTGAATTATACCAATTCTTGTCTATCGCCCCTAATTAATCACTAATACTGGTGAATAAACTTGATGTTCTTCAAAAGTACATTATAATCACCAATTGTGGTGATTAATTTATTGTATAGGCTGATAAACCATGGCGAAGAAAGTAAAAATATCTAAAATGCCAAACACAGCATTTATCGACAATGCAGAGGTTTTGGGGCAATTAATAAAAGCAAAGCGAACTGAGCTTGGTATTAAATTAGCCGATTGTGCAGCATTATGTGGGATCGGTATAAATACCTTATCTCGTATTGAAAACGGTAATGCTAACTGTACCTTATCTGCTGTTTTTTCAGTTTTAAGCGGTTTGGGTATTAAGCTGACATCAAAAGAGTTGGCATCAGCAGAAACTATCTCAACGCCTGATGAAGAATGGATTTAACTTCTATGACTAAGACATCTGAATACAGACTCAATGTAAATTTCGGTGATAACGTTATTGGTACTTTAGAGTTAGATCGCGCTACCAATTTATTACAGCTTAATTATAGTGAGCAATGGCAACAAGAAGGCTTCGCCATATCACCTAGCTTACCTTTGAACTCTCAACATACACCAGAAGTCGCCTACAACTATCTTGATAATGCCCTACCAGAAGGAGAAGCAAGGAAGTTACTTGCTGAAAATCTCGGTGTGTCGGAAAAAAACGTCTATTCACAAGTTCGTGCTATCGGTAACGACCTTGCCGGGGCGATAACCTTCACTGGTCAGCAAAACAATGATCGCGAACCACTACTACCCCAATTTAGAGTATTACGAGAGGATGAACTCACGGAGCGTCTTGATCATAAAGAAGAGTTTGGCCTGCTTACATGGGATGATAAGCCTCGTCTCAGCGTGGCCGGAGTTCAAGATAAGCTAAATGTATTTATCAATGATGTTAGTGAAATTGGTTTTGGTGACGGCTCATTATGCTCTACGCATATCCTAAAATTTGAAAAGAAAAATTGTCCTAATTTAGTCTTAAACGAATTTTTCTGTATGAAACTTTCAGGTGCTATCGGTTTACCTACAGCCGATGTGGAATTTACACGATTTGGTTCGCATCCTGCACTCATTGTAAAAAGGTTTGACCGCAAATATATCTCTGATATCAATAAAGTAATGAGACGTCATGTCATTGATGGTTGCCAAGCGTTAAATTTACCCAGAGATTACAAATATGAGCGAAACCTCGGTGATGGAAGAGATGTTAAACACATTCGAGATGGAGCCAGTTTAGAAGGGCTATTTGAATTTTGTAAAGGCATGTCTTCGCCTGTCGAAAGCACACAGTGGCTTATAAACTGGCAGTTATTTAATTTGATGATCAGTAACTACGACAGCCATGGAAAGAATGTTTCGTTATTTTTTGATAAGAATAACGCTAAGTTTACCCCTGCTTATGATCTAGTGAATGTCGCCATGTTCCCTCAATTTAAGCACATATTAGCTATGGCGATGGGAGACGAGTTTGAACCGGATGACATCCATTCATATCAATTAGCTGATTTCGCAGAAACATGTGCTATTGATAAAAAGTTACTTTCAAGACAACTGGTATCTTTAGCAGATAAGGTCATTTATCAACTTAAT
>Ga0209292_1000140_pt1 | contig 102736 bp, 87 predicted proteins | sample GOMGulsemesocosm_2_FD_184634 | JGI IMG/M metagenome (GOLD analysis project Ga0209292, IMG submission 184634) | Methane-oxidizing microbial communities from mesocosms in the Gulf of Mexico - GOM9C Gulf of Mexico (SPAdes) (version 2) | ecosystem: Environmental > Aquatic > Marine > Cold seeps... | reverse complement strand
ATGTTGCCAACATAAACGGCGTATTCCATGGTGTTATAATGCCGACAGGACCAATAGGAGAACGTACGGTAAAGTTAGTATGTTCTTCTTGATGAAGAGACAAACCATTCGCCGCTTCAGGCGCTTTGTCAGCAAAAAATCTAAAGTTTGCGGCACCACGTATCGCAGCTTGCTTCATAAAGCGGATAGGTTGACCACAATCCATTGACTCTACTAAAGCTATTTCATCAGCACGCTCAACAATTTTATCTGCGAAATGATGTAATATTTTTTTACGCTCGGCACCTGGCATATCACGCCAAGCAGGAAATGCACTTTTTGCTGCTTCACATGCTTTATCCATATCCGTCTCAGTACCTTCTGAGACTTCACCAATAGACGTGTTATCTACTGGTGTTAAATTGGTGAAAGTTTTCTCATTTGTATAAAACTCACCACCAATGAATTGACCTAAAGGTGCATTTTTAAATCGCGTTAAATATTGCTCTGCTCTACTAAGGTTTTGTTCAAATTCAGACATTGGCCGCTCCAAGTTGTTTTTGGTTAAAAGTTTTTATGTTCTTAGTCATGAGTAATTACTAACGCCTCTAATTAAAAAAGAACAAGATATTTGATTAACATGTTAACTACTCTCCGTGATGCATGTCAAGTATCAATCTAAAAAATCCACTTAAACACTAAATAAACAGAAAAAAACAGACTCTTTATTGCGACAATATACTTAACGTGTTATATATATTGCTTCATAATAGAATTTTAACGATTTAGGATATATTAAATGCGATTTTTAACGTTTAACCATGCAGGAAAAGAGTCATGGGGTGTTATCACCGATGAAGGAGTTATTGATTTAGGTAACTTAATAGGCAGCAGCTTATTAGAAGTACTACAGCAAGACAGACTAGATGCGATGAAAAAGCTAGCCAACGGTTTAGAAATTGACTACCAAGCTGAAGATGTCGAGTTTTTACCACCAATCAGTAACCCAGGAAAAATTGCTTGTGTTGGCGTTAACTATGCGAATCGCAATGCTGAATATAAAGATGGCTCTGAAGCACCTAAATTCCCAAGCTTATTTATTCGTACACCAGATTCATTTACTGGTCATGACAAGCCACTTATTAGACCACCAGAATCTCATAAGTTAGATTATGAAGGTGAAATTGTTATTATCATTGGTAAAGAAGGCCGTCGTATTGCTGAAGAAGACGCTTATGATCATATTGCTGGCATAACAATAATGAACGAAGGCACACTGCGTGATTGGGTTCGCCATGCCAAATTTAACGTAACTCAAGGTAAGAACTTTATTGAATCAGGTTCAATTGGCCCTTGGATGGTAACGGCTGATGAATTTACCCCTGAGCAGTTTGAAAACATGCGAGTGACTACTCGAGTTAACGGTGAAGTTAGACAAGACGATACAACTGCGAGTATGATGTTCCCTTTTAAATATATCATTAGCTACTTTTCTAAGTTTTTCCATTTAAAACCGGGTGATGTTATCGCTACAGGCACTCCAAATGGTGCTGGCGCCCGTTTTGAGCCACCAAAGTATTTGGTACCCGGTGATGTGGTTGAAATAGATGTTGAAGGTGTAGGTACCTTAGTTAATGGTGTTAAGGACGAAGTTTTATAGTTATGACCAAAACACTCCGTAGTTTCGAACGCTCACTGCCAATGACCTTGTTGCAATCAAGAGAAGCAGTGATGAAGAAGTTTATTCCGTCACTCAAGGCACATGATTTAACATCACAACAGTGGCGAGTGATTCGAGCTTTGGAGCATGAAAGTAACCTTGACATGAGTACACTGGCGCTACGTTGCCATTTACTTATGCCAAGCCTTTCTCGAATTATTAATCATCTAGATAAAAGAAAACTAATCGAACGTCAGGCTGTTGATAGTGATCAGCGCCGTTCAATAATATTATTGACCGAACAGGGCCTAGCCTTATTTGCTAAAGTAGCGCCAAAATCTGTTGAAAGATATGTTGAAATAGAAGAAAAATATGGCGTAAGAAAGTTAGAGTTACTTTACGAACTATTAGATGATCTAATTAATACTTTGGATGAAGAAGATGATTCATAAATAATCATTCATAATAGTAACCTTGCCTTTAGTGTTACTTATTGCATGTACCATGATGACTGTAACTAGGCTGCTAATAATTACAGTCATAAATATTTATACCCGTTCCACTTGAAGACGTATGATTCAGCTGTCATTCGAAAAATCGTAGACACATTGCTACGTATTAACGGTGATTCGCTTGTTCCACAATATCTTGATATCGATTGTTACCAAGGCAACAACGGTTAAGTCGCTGTATATCATTAGCACTTCCTGATAGAAACCTTTAACTACCCAACACCACAAACTTAACACGTTAACCAAAACACCCCCATTTCAAAGTTATCATGACTTTTATTGAGACAATTAACGTTTGTTATTCAGCTATAAAATATAACTTTAGTTAATACATTAGACACTACACCACCAAGCCTCCCCAACAACAAACCAACAACAAACTAACAATAATACAAGATCTTACACAGAGTACTCTAATTTCACGTCATTATATCCTTACACTATTTTTATATGTGAAATACTAAAACTTAAAAATAAGTTGGTTCTGAATAGCATTAAAACTTAAATTTCCATATCAATATTTATTTAACGTGTTAACATAATAAATATAATTAACATATTAAGTACAACCCATAAAACTAACGTTTAGTTTTATGGATTAAGGCGTTCTGAGCTTATCACTCTTAAAATTTATAAAACCAATAAGGTCTAAATAAAGGAAAATAACATGAAAAAGAATACACTACCTCTTGCCATCCTAGTCGCATTATCAGGCACAACATCAATACAAGCCCAAGAAATTGAAGTGGGTAAAACCACCATTAATTTTCATGGTTTCATTAAAGTTGATACCATGTTTACCGAATACAATGACGGTATTCCGCCTGTTAGCGCAATTGACGACTTTTATATTCCAGCATTGGTACCAACAAGAGCACCTGGGTCAATAAACACAAGTGAAGGGGTTCAATTCAATTCGCATGCGAAACAGTCTCGTTTCAATATCGGCACATCAACCGTACTTGCCAATGGTGAAAAAATCACCGGATTTATTGAAATGGATTTTGGTCCTGGAAATGCGCCCTCTAATGGTGAATCAACGACAAATCGAAGTGGTGTGGATTTACGACACGCTGTCATTTCATATGGTAAGTGGAAATTCGGTCAAACCTGGACTAATGCCCTTAATGGCTCTGCTATTGCTGAAACACTCGACTTCTTTGCACTGTCTGAAGGCATGATTGATACCCGTCAAATGCAAGTGCGTTACACCAACGGACCACTATCAATATCACTTGAAAACCCAGAAACCACGGTTGGTCGCATTCAAACCAATGACAGTAGTGTCCCTGATTTAATAGCCAGATATAGCTTCAAAGGTGATTGGGGTAATGTGTCTGTTGCCGGTATTGCGCGTCAGTTGAAATACAAGGATGGTGTAAATGTAGATTCTTCAGAAAGTGCCGGCGGTATTAGTATTTCTGGTCGCATAAATGCTGCTGGTAAGGACGATATTCGCTTTACGGTTACTTCGGGTAAAGGCCTAGGTCGATATATTGGATTAGCCTTAAACCCTGATGCATATGTAGATGAAAACAACGAGCTAGCAACTATTGACCAAGCCGCTGCCAACATCGGCTATCGTCATTTCTGGAGTAAAACGACTCGTTCTACTATAGGATATGCCATTTATGATGCTGACGCCGATGCAGCCGCAGGTGTTTATAATACAAAATCACAAAGTATTCATGCAAACTTGCTCTTCTCACCAATGCCGAAGCTTACCTTAGGCGGTGAATATATCTACGGCAAGCTTGAAAAAAGCAACGGTAATACCGGTGATATGAGCCGTCTTCAGTTTTCTGCCAAATACTCTTTCTAAGACAAAAACTTATAAACAAATGCATCCATCATTGATGGATGCGTTTTTTTATTAAATTTATTATGCCTGTTATTTTTTACTAAAAAATTAGCGTTGTAATCCACCCATACAGATATATTTAATTTCTAAATAGTCGTCTAATCCGTACTTAGAGCCTTCTCTGCCCTGGCCTGATTCTTTAACACCACCAAATGGTATAACTTCAGAGCTAATCGCTGTCTCATTAACACCGACCATACCATATTCAAGTGCTTCTGCTACTCGCCAGCTTCGACCCATATGCTCAGTGTAAAAATAAGCAGCTAAGCCAAACGGAGTGTCATTTGCCATAGATATCGCTTCTTTTTCAGTGGTAAATTTAAAAATTGGTGCAACAGGACCAAAAATTTCTTCACTAAAAATACGCATTTTATCGCTTACATTCGTTAGCACTGTCGGTTGATAAAAACACTCGCCCAGTTCACTGAGATCACCACCCGTTGCAACAGTTGCTCCCTCTGCTATAGCATTTTGCACCTTAGAATGAATCTCGACCGCTGCTTTTCTTGTAATCACCGGTCCGTGACTTGAATTATCGTCCATACCATTACCGATATTGAATTGATTTACTGCAGCGACAAATTTTTCGACAAACGCATCATAAATCCCTTCCTGTACGATAATCCTATTCGCGCAAATGCAGGTTTGACCGGAGTTGCGATATTTTGATACAAGTGCGCCAGCGACCGCTATATCGAGATCAGCATCATCGAAAATAATTATGGGTGCATTACCTCCTAGCTCCATGGAGGTACGTTTTACCGTATCGGCACATTGTTTCATCAAAAGCTTACCAACCTGTGTTGAGCCTGTGAAAGTAACTTTTTTGACAGTTGGGTTTGAGGTCATTTCAGAGCCAACCGACGCTGCATTGATTGTTGGTACTACACTAAACAACCCTGGCGGTAAGCCTGCTCGGTTTGCCAACTCTACCAATGCCAACGCTGATAGCGGTGTTTCTGCCGCAGGTTTTAATACTATGGCACAACCAACCGCGAGTGCTGGAGCCACTTTGCGCGTAATCATTGCATTAGGAAAGTTCCATGGGGTAATAGCTGCAACAACTCCTATTGGCTGTTTTATTGCGATACTACGTCGATCACTTGTAGCAGGAATAGTATCACCATAGACGCGTTTTCCTTCTTCGGCAAACCACTTAATGAAAGAAGCCCCGTAACCAATCTCACCGCGAGACTCAAACAAAGGCTTACCTTGTTCAGCAGTCATTAATAGCGCCAGATCTTCGACATTTTCAAGCACTAAGTTGTACCAACGCTCTAAAATATCTCCGCGAGTTTTGGCTGGAAGTTCTCGCCAACTTGCCATTGCTGTTTGCGCACTATTTATTGCGCGCTGAGTCTCATTTACCCCAACGCTAGCTACCTCAGCTATAAGCTCTCCAGTTGCAGGATTATAGACTGGAAATGTTTCATCTTTATCACTATCAACCCACTGGCCGCAGATAAAAGCCTGAGTTTTTAAAAGTCTTGGATCTCTAAGTTGTATTGTCATATATTCCTCTATTTTAATTAGGGGGATGCACCGTTGAAATAAAGCTGCAATTTTTTGTTTATAATCTGAGTAACCGTATTTACAGCAGTTGTTTTCGCCACCGCCGCCATATCTCAATATATCAGAATTTTCATATACTATAACACAACTTACTTAACACGTTAAGTAAGTTGTGTTAAAAGAAATGCTCACGTTAATCCAACAGCGATATTTGTGGTGATCAATGCAAGTGAACATTCAAGCCAACAGATTTGATACGTCAACCGTCAAGGTGAAATAAGCCAAACCACCAGATTAATGGTGATAAAAGAAACCAAAGTTGTTGGTAGCAATACTGCTGAGCAAAAAGTACCATATTGATATCGCATACCAATAACAGCGTAAATACTAAACATTGGCATACAGGCAAGAATGATAGCAACGTGCTGAAATAAGGGGGGAATTGCAGGAAAAAATAATAACAATGCAAAAACAGCTAAAGGGTGAATAACTAGTTTTCCCACTACAATGCTACTTAAATCAGTAATCATACCCTTCGTTTTCAATCCAACTAACATACCGCCAATTGCAAATAAAGCAACGCCACCAACCGTTACCGCTAAAGCGTCGATCACTTTACTTGGTAACTCTGGAAGCTCAATGCCGACAGCAGCACTGCTAATACCAAGCGCTATGGATAAAATGATTGGATTTTTAAGCAGCTGAGGTAATGATTTAGCAAAAGCAGTAGTAAAAGTACTACTTTTTTGTTGTCCTGTATCAGCTAACGCTAAAGCTAACGGTAAAATAAACAGATTTTCAACAATTAACGTTAACGCAAAAGGCACTAAAGCCTGATCGCCAAACAGCTGAATGATAATGGGAAAACCGACCATTAAACTATTTGAAATACTAGCGCCTAGTCCAAATAGTGCACATTCGGTTATAGATTTTTTTCTTAAGCGCGCCAAAGTGAATAAAAGCGCAAAGGATAACAATGAACCTAAACCATACACCAACAAGTAATCGTAATGTAAGATATCTTGAAAAGAGCGAGAGCTTAATGCCTTAAACAAAGCCGCTGGCAAGCCGATATTAACCACAAACCAAGCCAAAGGACGAACGTTTTCTTTTGGCATCCACCCTGTTTTCACCACAATGTAACCAATGGAAATGAGCATAAAGGTAGGACTAGTTAACGATAAAATATAACTAAAATCTTGCATAAACGGAATTGCCTTTTGAAAACTAAAAACGACAAAGCCCACAAACAGTGGGCTTTAAAACGTAATGAGGATTATTGAACCCTAATGATGGATATTAAACCATAGTTGGATCTGGATCCATTCCCATCAGAGAACGACCAAGAACCTGTTTACACACATCATAGTCAGTGTAAGCATGCGCCGCTGTCATATTACAGTCACGCCATAGTCGCTGAATTTCGTTATCGTGAATCCAGGTAGAGCCACCAGCAACTTCAAATAAACGATTAACCGCTTCACAACACATTTTCACAGCATAAGCTTGGTTTGTACGCCAGAACGCTAACTCTTCATCTGTTGGATATCGCTTCTGCTCACCAAACGCTTTATGCTCATCCCAGGTTTTTTCCATAAACGCACGGGCTGCAGATACTTGATGAGTCGACTCAGCTAAACGCATCAATGGTGGAATCTCTTTACCAGAGGCTGCCATAGTATATGCGCGTGTTCGGTTCTTAGTAAGCTCCTTATAAACCTGAAGCATACGCTCAGCAATACCTAATGCCATTGCAGCAAAACCACAGGCAAAATAAGGACGATATGGCGTATAAAAAATATCACTATCAGGGTATAAACCAAAACCTGAAGATGTACCTGTCATCATTCCTTTAGCTGTCTCGATACGGTGCTCAGGAATAAAAGTATTTTCATTAATTTTAAGTGTTTTTGTGCCTGATGGCTTCATGCCCGCAGAAAACCAGTCATCTTCTATCACATAGTCACTGGCAGGTACTACACCGAAGCAGTAATCCTTTGCACCTGTCTCAGGGTTAAGACGCAAAAAGCCTAAAATAGCCCAGTCTGCGTGGTCACAACCTGAACTCCAGCGCATATCACCATTAAAGATCACGCCACCTTCACATGGTTCGGTTTTACCAAACGGTGCGATAGAGCTACTGGCTACTGCATCAGGATTTTCACCCCAGAATTCATCTTGAGCCTGCTTTGAGAACATAGCCATCTGGTGATTGTGAGTAACCAGCAAACTAAATGCCCAAGCAGTACCACCACATGCACCGGCAAGTGCAGCAACACAATCAGTAACTTGAGGCAATGACAGCTCTAAGCCGCCGTAAGCCTTTGGTTGAAGAGCACGATGAAGATTAATTGATTTTAACAGACGAATATTCTCATCAGGTATTTTACGCTCCTGTTCTGCGGTCACTGCATTAGCAGCAATCTGCGGAAGAATTTTCTTCAATTCATCAAGCATAGGATTAGGTCTAGTCATTATTCATTACCTTCTTTATTATGATGTGCAACTTGTTAGCCAATCTATATTAAGACATAAACGAAGCTGTCTGTAACACCGGTTTATTTAACGTGTTAACAGTATCATAGATTATTTGGTAATAATAAATGGACCTTTCACAGCCTTTATTGTACTTTACATAGAAGATGTATCTATTTTTACATATAAAACAATAGATATTTTTTCTACACATCAATTGTAATGGATTGATTTTAATCGCATAAATGCACACATTAAAACTTCGTCCAATTTATTAATAGTACAAAGTATAGAAATATTTCAATTTCAATAAATAAATAGTACAGCTAGAGTGGGATTCAATGAAAGATAAAATTCAACTGTCAAACGTACATACTGATGACTATATTCCTAATATAGATTTAGGCCAATCCTACGATCAACGTTATATAGATACGGATATTCATTACGAAAGCCTAGAGAAATTGGCTAACTTTTTTGGCCGTAATATGCCAGTTCATCATCATGACCGTTTTTATCAATTACATGTGATTCTTACTGGCACTATTCATGTAAATTTAGATGAAAAGAGTTATGTTGTACAAGCACCCATGTTTTTTTTAACGCCGCCAACAGTACCTCATGCCTTTATTACTGATAATAATGCAAAAGGACATGTTATAACCGTAAGACAACAGCTAGTGTGGCAGCTAATGGAAAGCATGATGGCAACAGGATGGGATAAAGGCAACTTTATGACAAGCCCTCTGTGTGTTTCACTAGTACCAGAGAATAATAAAAATGCTGAGCATTTACTTCAGCTACTCTCATTAATCGCTGACGAAAACCAGCAATCAGGGGTAGAAAGAGACTTCGCTTTAAAGGCATTACTACAGTTGATTTTAATAGATATTTTACGACTTGCAGATCAAAGCCAGCCTCAGCAAAAAACGCGTAAAGAGGATATCCGAATTTTTCACCTTTTTAACCAGCTTATAGAAAGCCACTACAAAGAGCATTTAACCTTAAGTCAGTATTCAGAAAAAATAAGTATCACCGAAGCCCGCCTTAATGAAATTTGTCGAAGATTAGCAGGGCTACCATCAAAACGCCTAATCATGGATAGATTAATTCAAGAAGCACGACGGTTATTATCCTTTTCATCGATATCTATTACTGAAATAGGCTATGAACTTGGCTTTAAAGACCCTGCATATTTTGCACGATTTTTTAGGAAAAATGCAGGTGTAACGGCAAGTAAATATAGGAATGGTTAATAATTTCTGATTACTTGCTCAATAATAGTTAATAACTTTCCTATGAAAAGTACCATTAAAGCAACGAAAATTATCTTTCCACAAAATTATCACCCTTTATAATTAGTTAACACGTTAAATTTATCTACGCGTGAAAATTAAATAGATGAAACCAATCAACCAAAGGTGATACCTAATGTCTAACACAGAATTTGATGCTAAAGACTTCCGTCGTGCCCTATCGCAATTTCCAACTGGCGTAACAGTAATAACTACTATAGATGCAGAGGGTAATCCAATTGGAGTTACAGCAAGCAGCTTCAATTCCGTTTCTATGGATCCTACATTAGTACTTTGGAGTATTGATAAAGGCGCAAACAGCCTAAGCGCTTTTGAAAACGCTGAATTTTTTGCTGTAAATGTGTTAGCAAGTGATCAAGTGAGTACTTCAAATAATTTTGCTAGCCGAGGACAGGACAAATTTGCCAATGCACAATATTCATCAGGCTTAGGCAACGCACCTATTCTTGATCACTACGCAGCACAATTCGAATGTAAAACCTGGGCCGTATATGAAGGCGGCGATCATTTAATTCTCGTTGGGGAAGTAAAAAAATATCGCTCTAACGATAATGCAGAGCCATTAGTATTTTCACGTGGTAGCTACGCTATTTCAGCACAGCATCCTGAAATGGTTAAGTCTTCAGCGCCAGATAGCAACGACAATGATGATGACTTTGTTAATGACTACTTACTTTATTTATTACGAGAGACTTACCAACGCTTTAGTGCCAATTTATACCCAAAACTGAACGAGCAATGTAATGTTACTCCTGAAGAATGGCGAATTTTAGCTAGAATGGTTAACGCATCTTCAATTGAGATTAGTGAACTCACTAATATGGTTATGCAACCAGAGTTAAATCTTAGAGAAACAGCTGACCGAATGGTGACAAAAGGACTGATCGAATATAAAAATGAAAACATACTAGAAGTAACAGAAAAAGGTCAAACAATTGCCAAAGAAATGAAAGAAATTGCCTTAAGTGAAGAGAAAGCATTGCTAGATCAATTAGATTCTGGACAATCAAAGTTATTGAAAGAAAGCCTAATATCACTTATAAAAATGAATTCCTAATAATTCATTACACTAGGGTCTATTGACCTATCGAGATTGTTTTTGCAGCGAGTTGTTGGGCATTTATACAAGGCAGAGCCTTTATCATGTGGTTGTTCAGGACAATATGCTCCTGCATTGTCTAATAAGCTACATCCATATAGCGTCACATAAAAAGGCGATAACGCCGTAAAAGTGACCAACAAACGCTGTCCGAAGGATTCGGCTAAAAGCGTTTTACTCATTGTTGAGTAGTATTTGCTTAGAGTGACTAGGCTACACACTACTCGCCGCGATTAAAACGCTTTTATCTCGAACAAAACTTAACCGCGAAAGGTCAATAGACCCTAGAGTACAGTTAGCGCTATTTCTAGCTGTACTTTAGGGTATTACACATTATATGGATGCATTGAAGGTCGATCTTATTGGAAATTTAGAGCCCATGAAGACCGGCACAAAATTGAAAAAGGTATCCTTATTTACTCCATTAACTATTTTATTCACCCCGGAGTCAAATAATGACCGATATCAGCCAAGCGTTTGCAGAACTTAAACGCGGCACAGAAGAGATTTTGCTAGAAGATGAGCTGTTAGAAAAGCTTAAAACGGGTAAGCCTTTAAAGATTAAAGCGGGCTTTGATCCCACTGCGCCTGATTTACATCTTGGTCATACGGTTCTAATCAACAAGTTACGTCTATTTCAACAATTAGGTCATGAAGTCATTTTCTTAATAGGTGATTTTACTGGCATGATTGGTGATCCTAGTGGCAAAAATGTTACCCGTAAACCGCTAACTAAAGAACAGGTATTAGCCAACGCTGAAACTTACAAAGCACAAGTTTTTAAAATTCTTGATCCGAGTAAAACGACGGTAGCTTTTAACTCAACCTGGATGGATAAACTTGGCGCCGCTGGCATGTTGCAACTTGCTTCTCGACAAACGGTTGCTCGTATGATGGAACGCGATGATTTTAAAAAGCGTTATGCTAATGGTCAAGCTATTGCTATTCATGAATTTATGTATCCGTTAGTGCAAGGCTGGGATTCTGTAGCGCTTGAAGCAGATGTAGAGTTAGGTGGCACAGATCAAAAGTTCAATTTATTGATGGGGCGTGAATTACAAAAATCTGAAGGTCAGCGACCACAGACCGTAATGATGACGCCATTACTTGAAGGTTTAGATGGTGTACAAAAAATGTCTAAATCATTAGGTAACTATATTGGTATTACCGATAGCCCTGCTGACATGTTTGGTAAAATAATGTCTATTTCAGATGAGCTAATGTGGCGTTATTATGAACTATTAAGTTTTAAATCCATTGAACTAATTGAAGGTTATAAAATTGACATCGCAAATGGAAAAAACCCACGTGATGTGAAAATTGATTTAGCTAAAGAATTAATAGCGCGTTTTCATGATGAAGCATCAGCAGAGTCAGCACACCAAGAGTTTATAAATCGTTTTCAAAAAGGCGCTATACCTAATGAAATGCCTGAGTTCGATGTTAAGACAGCAAATGGTGAAATTGCCATAGCCAATTTACTTAAAGAAGCAGGACTCGTTACCAGTACTTCAGAAGCATTTCGTATGATAAAGCAAGGGGCAGCTAAAATTGATGGCGAAAAAATCACGGATAAAAGTTTAACTATTGCCAGCGGAACTCAAGCAGTATATCAAGTTGGTAAACGAAAATTTTCCCGAGTAACGATTAGTTAATTAATAAAGTTAACTAACAGAATTGATGAAAAGCTAATATACATTAAATGGTCTATTAGCTTTTTTTATTATCTAATCCAAGGGGACTTCTCAGTAGAGTATTTTTTTAAAAGCAGCTAAATTGTGAGCTATTAGTTTGAGTTAAACTATAATGAAACCAACATTAAAAAGAATAGTTGTTCCCTTCTCGAAATCAATAACACAGCATAAAACGTTTCTAAATCAGCCCTCGGGGAAGGCTGAGCAAATCATACTCTACGTTGCATTTCTTTTTAAGGGATAACCATTAATACAAAAATGCGCCTTGATTATAACTTGCTCAGGCTTCCTGAAACTCGCATCTTCAAATGGCTTGGGTATACATTCAAAAGAAGGACTTTAGTGGTATGGCAAATATCTTAAACACTCGCGAGTATAGACTCGATAATATAGATATGATCCGTGGTCTGGTGATTGTGTCCATGGCGCTAGACCATGTTCGTGATTATTTTATGGCCGGTACAGAACAGGATCCTATGACTGATCCTGACGTTAGTGCAGCGCTATTCTTTACCCGGTGGATCACCCATTTTTGTGCTCCTGTGTTCGTTTTTCTCTCTGGAACTAGTGCGGGGTTGATGCTCGCGCGCAAATCTAAATCCGAACTGGGAAGTTTTCTTTTCAAGCGCGGTTGCTGGTTAATCATTGTCGAAATATTGCTGATTTCTACAGCATGGACATTTTCACCAGGGGGGATAGCACAAGTGCAAGGGCTTGTACTCGTTCCCATGCAGATCATTTGGGCCATAGGTGCTAGCATGGTAGTGCTTGCAGCCTTTCAGTTTTTGGGTGCGCGCATATGTCTTATCATAGGCTTAGTCATCATTACTGGACACAACACACTAGATTGGATATGGCCAGCAACAAAAATTTTTGACCAAGATGCTCCATGGTGGGTTGCACTCCATGGTCAAGCTTCTTATGCTTTAGGACCAGTTCTACTGGTGTTCGCTTATCCACTATTACCTTGGATTGGTGTGATCCTGTTGGGCTTTGGAACTACGGAAATGTTCGAAAAAATACCAGAGCAGCGTGACAAGCAGCTTATCCTTTTCGGGATAGTTTTTATTGCCTTATTTATCTTATTGCGTTCAGCTGATGTGTATGGCGATCCAAACCCTTGGGAATTCCAAGGGGATCCTATACGCACCATAATTGACTTTTTAAACATTAGTAAATATCCCCCAAGCTTATTATTTCTGTTGATAACGCTAGGGGGAGCAGCCTTACTTTGTGCTTTCGCAAGCCGTATACCTGCTGTAATCAAAAAGCCACTAGTAACATTTGGTAGAGCACCATTTGCATTTTATGTTGCTCACCTCTATTTAATCCACGCACTCAGTGTTGTCCTTGGGGTGTTTCAGGGCTTCGAAGTAAATCAGATGCTCACCATAATGTTTTTCTACCCTAAGGGCTTTGGTATTGGCTTGTTTGGTGTTTATGTTGTTTGGCTAAGCATAGTGATTGCACTCTATCCTTTTTCAAGGTGGGTTGTGTCCGTTAAAATGCGTCGTAAAGATTGGTGGCTCAGTTATGTGTAGCGAATGGCTATAGGTTTAACGTATAGGGATGGAGTATTAACAGCTCCTTTGAGCTTGTTGGAGTAAATTACAAATAGTGATAGGCTCCTGTGCCACCAATATAGTCATAGATACTTTTTATCACAGCGACGGCCGATCCGACAATGCGGTCATTAGCAAAAGACAAATTAAAAGGCAGACGAGAGGAAATTTCCTTAATTCAACAGTCGACTATTTACCGTTTTACGTTATACTGCCGCGCTCAAAGCAAGTATTAATTAGCGGAGTTCACCATGCACGATCTATATTATAAAGGGCGTATCCACACCAGAGTAAACCATGTAAGAACAGGTTATAACTCCAAGCGTACCGTTAAGCTTGGCACAGAAAAACAGCCATTAACTCTAGTGGTTACTAGCGATGAAAAAAGACTAGAAGTAGAGGCGTTAGTTGCCGATAATGGACTATTTGCCGATATTACCGTAGATAGCGCCATCGATGAAAATATCAATGAACTTAACGCCATACTAAACAAGCCAACCACCACTACGTTCGACAAAACTCCGAACCGTAATGATCCTTGTTCATGTGGTAGTGGCAAAAAATATAAAAAGTGTTGCGGCTAACAACATTCTATTTTTCCGTAATTTCTTTAAACTGATGCTGCTCTATATTTTCCGAGTAGCGTTGGTTTAGCCAATCCGTATTTCCACGCATAAATGTTGTCAATCGATTCACTTCTCCATCACATCGACCACTTTGTGAAGGTTTGGTAACGTTCATAGACCGAATGTTAACTATATTGAGCTTTCAGGAGGCATAGACTTGTATTATTCCTGACAGACAACTGATCCACCATAGCTGTCATAGATCTGATACTTTAAATCACAGCGACTGCTGATCCGACACTCGCCACAACCAAGTTTGGTGGTTATGGGCTGAATATGCTTTTACTGTTTTTTAAGTAGCCATTTTGATAACTGGTTATGAAGTGCTATGAGATTGTTTTTTTACATGCTCAAAAGCTTCATCAATGGAATTGAAGTGCTGTAATATCTTCTTATGAGCATTATCCCGAGCATAATGAGAGCTAGGTGATTTGTTAGTGTAAATGGCAAGCCAAGATACCAAAAGGGATTTGTTCACGGGGTACGTTCCTTGTGATTAATTTTTTACCTACTTTAATAGTTAAAGTACAATCGATAATACTTGTATCTAAGTTCACATTAAACCCAAAAATGTTTCTTACTTAATAAACTTAGACTCAGAAAAAAATTAAAATATATTTTAAACTCGAACTCATTGTAAATAAGGTCTGTTCTGTTTGCAATGAACTTTTCTCTTATTCCTTAAGCTTTTGATAACATACTTGTTTTAGTTAACAGTGCAAACAGGTTGCGGTGTGTTAAAGGTAATATATTGTTAAATATATTGCATAGCCTTTCAAAGATTTATGACTGCAATATGTTCGAATTTGAATCAAGTGGAAGGCCAACGGCAGCAATGTTTCAGGTGATATATACCCGTTATCATTCAAAGTGCGTGATTTCAGTGGGAATTAAAAGCCATTTAGGCAAGGCATTAAATTGATAGAATGGTTGTTCCATTCTTTAATTTAATAACGCAGCATAAATAACTTTTAAACCCATCGAAGAAGGGCTTGAGCAATATCACTTCATCGTTGTTGTGATTTATAATGGAATAACCATTATTACATCACAGCGCCTTGAATTGAAATCGCTCAAGCACTCTGAAACCTGCATCTTGAATGGTAACGGGTATATAGCTCATTTTACCCAATCTTAAATTTTCAGGCTGGCAAAAAAACCACCATAGCTGTCATAGAGATCTTTAATCAAAGCAACAGCTCTCAGACGACAAGTTGACGCAGCGAACATATGAACTACCGAGTGAAAGCTGAGCAACAATATTTGTGCTGATTGATAAAGAATTATGGAGTTATAATGCTAAGGGGCAGATTATATGATGCTCTGCTCCTCTGCATTTTGTTATCCAATCGAAATAGAGGAATCAATAACTCTGTGCTCATTGGTTGCTCAATTATCTAATTAGATAATTCTGCTTCTTAATCTGCGGCATAGAGTATCTTAAAATTTTTTAGATTCCAGCCAATCATTACTTCATTACCAATTTTAAGGGCTGGTACAGAGCTAGCCCCTATAGCGTCAAGCTCTTTTCTACCGCGCTGCATTTTCGCATTTGTTAACCTGTATTTAATGCCATTATCATCCAAGTATTTTTGAGCTTCACGGCAATGGGGGCATTTATCTGAAATATATAAAACAACGCGTTTCATCACTAACCTTTACAGAACTGTTAAAGACTAACTATTTTACTGAACTCTCAAAAAAAAACAAAGATGAATTAACTGAACTTTCGATTCTATATAAAGAAAATTAAGCAACTCCAGTAAACCAATGGGTCAAAGCATTTGAAGTAGTCGTTTTGGCTTTGATTTTATAGTTTCAGGTTAGAGCTGCCAACGGCAGTAATGGGCAATTCAGAATACATAGATTTCACCTAACCAATATTCATCCCATGATTGGCAACTCAGCCACCATAACCGTCAGTCATTTAGATGATGATAATTCAAAAGGGATTGAAAACTCGACCTTACCTCTACCACTAACAGGTAGTATATTTACGACATGTCACTGAAAACCTGTTTAATAGGTGTTATGTAGTAAGTGGCTATGAGCATAATGCGCTGTAGGTCGTAATTAGTTAATTGAGCCTGACTTTGACATAATTCACTCACTTCTTGAATGACAAAGGAGTAGTTAGCCATATCTACTTCTTGTTGCTTACGTTCAATTTCTATTAGTGCCAAAAAAGCAGTAAGTTCATGATTAGCTAAAGGTGTTAAATTTTTATTAGCAAATAAATAAGCTTCAATAGGGGTTAAATTTTGTTGGTTTCTTTGGCATACACCATCGCGCAATGCTTCATTACTTCCAAATAACATCATAGATCGTACATAGTTAAATGGCGGATGGTTGCTACTGACTAATTGATTGTTTGTAAATAAATAATGTAAAACATTACACTTCTGATGATCTGTTTTACTGAAGTTCCCTTCTATTTGTAATGCGGGGGTGAAAAAGTTTAAGGTATTGTTAGTTTTAATTTTTGGGATAAGCCCAATGGAAAAGCCTTTATTTTCTATAAAACTAGTTGCTAGCTGTTGATAAAAATCAAATGATTTTATTTGTCCTTGTTGAAACATAAAACCTAACTGAACGATGTTCTCAGCTCCGTTTGAATCTAAGTAATGTTGAAGCAAAGCTTTAAGATCATTTTTAGTCAATAAATTGATCAGTGTCTGTAAATGTTTCTGCATTGTTTAGTCTAGTTATATACCTGTCATTATTGAGCTATAAAAGTATTTCAAATGAATTATTAATGCACCAAGCTAGTTTACTAACAAACTATCTATTTTACCTGCTATTGGTAAATAAAACTAAGGTAAACATTGTTACTAATACCCAGCTCGAAAATTTACATCACTAACTCATTTACTCTAATTTTGTAAAACCTTAGATTTTTATTTTAAAGGTGGTTTATCAGCCACAGGAAAAATATAATTATTGAATTAAAACTGATTTAGAGTATATCTTAAATAGGCTGCGCTAACTAAGGTATATTCTAACCCAGTAAATGTCAGATTTTTATCTTAAAGTTGACTTTTGACTAATATTATTCAGCTTTGCGCACACAATGAAAGTGCAATTTCCATTAATTTATGTCAGCTTATTCAAGAATAGCGATCTAAATTTCACTATCATGAAAAGGTCAACAAAGAGCTTGCAGCAGGCATAGACTTGTATTTACCCTGACCGATGACTCAGCCACCACAGCGGCCAGTCACGACGTTGTATAGGAATGCCTTCAAAGTGCTTTGCTTGTCCGGTTTAGTTAAGCACTGATATTTTAAAGCTTCAGATCAAGTTAGAGCAACTACACCTAATCTTGTTAACACCTAATCTGAAGCAGGTAAAATCTATTTAAATAGTGCTATTCAACAGGGAATATCACGTTACATTGACCAGTTCCCGAGCTAGGAAAGTATTCAGTAACCACTTCACAATCTTGTTTATAGTTATCCCAGCCAACCAGACCGTATAGCATCGCAGTATCATGCATGCCACCTTCACCATCACAATCTTTTGCATACTTGTCAAACATAGCAATAAACTCTTTATGGCGACCTTGCTGCCATAAATCTAGTACATGTAGATCAACAGTCTGATTAAAAGGATTACTGATTTGATTTAGATAATCTAACACAACCTTATTTGGCGGTATTCTATGTGACAGAGAGCCACTGGCTAAGAAGGCAACATTTTTATCCGATTTTTCAATCGCTTCTAAGATAGATTCACCAACAACTTTTGATTCTTCTAAACCCGCATCATACATCCAACCCGCAATAGAGATTACTTTAACATTATCTGGTAGCTCTAAATAACGTAAAGGGATTAAAGTGCCGTATTGTAAATCCAGTGTTTCAACGTTATCGTGACACAAAGTAGTCACGCCATTTTTAGTTGCCGCCTCTGCTATTGCCTGCCCTAATTCTGGGTCACCTTGATATGAATACGACATATTTGACAAAAAGTGTGGAAATTCAGTACTCGTAAAAACACCTTCCATCTTAGGCTTGGCATTAATATGATATCCAGCGTTAACTAACCAGTGAGTATCTGCAATAATTATTGTATCAACATTATTCTCTTTACAACGCGCACCGATTTCTTTAAGACCATTAATGGCATGCTCACGACAGCCCTGATTAGGACCCGGTTGCTCTGAGATGTACATAGATGGCACGTGTGTAACTTTTGCAGCAAGAACTAGCTTTCCCATAATTTTTCCTATTAATAACCCTGTTAATTGAGAGGTTATTATGACTAATCACCACCACTTAGGATAACCACAACAAACAAACCTATAGCCTTTTCAAACAAAAAATTGTCTTAATTGGTAATAAACTTGATTGATTTTGAATATGAAAGCAACGAAAATACAGCGAGCAATGTTATCGCTATAGGTAAAAAAACAATGTCTTGCTTAACAAAAATAACACTCAGTTGAGCCAACGCAGCTCCTATTAACAACTGGCAAAAACTAAAAACCCCCATCGCAGTAGAGCGTTTATAAGGAGTAGCAGTAACAGCTGAAGCTTGAGCATTAGGTAATAATAATCCACGGCCAAAGGTAAACAATGCCATAGGCGCAAATAACGACCAATAACTAACGCCCACAGTAAGCACAGAAATAGTCATTAAAAAGGCAGCTAAAGTAGCAATATACCAACCTAGCTTTAACATGGTCTCAGTACCAATGCGTTCTGATATTTGGCTAGATATAAAACTTCCGATCCAAAAACCTAAAGCAACAATAAGATACCATTTACCATAATCTTGTGAGTTCCCTGCAAGGTTATCTGCAACAATGAAAGGTACATTAAGCACAAAAACAAAAAAGCCAGCAGATGTTAGCGCATTCGCAAGCGCGACAAAGAAAAATTTAGGGAAAACTAATACCCGAATGTAAGTATTAATAATTTCACTTATTGATGGCTGTATAGTTGAATTGCTTACCTTATTAACGAGTAAAGCATCACTCGTTGTCTCCCCTTCTTGCGAGTGAGTTTGAGGTAGGCTTTTTGCCGGTAGATGCCAATATATTGCCCACCAAGCTATCAAGGCGATAACCAAAGAAAAATAAAACACAAAATGCCAAGAATAATAGACGTTCAAATAACCGGTAAGTGTTGGCACAATAGCTTGTAACGAAGCAATCCCCAGCGCAATGTAACTTAACTTAGCAGCGGCTTTATTCGGGCTATTTTGTTCTAAAATAATACTACGGGTTAATAGCAAACTGAAGCCGCCACCAGTAGCTTGCAATACCCTAGCAATGAGCAGCCAGTATATATCGTTGACAAGAATTCCAATAACGCTGCCTAATATATAAATAGACACGCCCCATAACAGCACTTTTTTTTGTCCAAATAACTCCACAAATAAGCCACACGAGAGTTGCCCAAAAGCAAAAAAAATCAGAAATAACGACATGCCTAATTGAACGGCATCTGCCGAAGTAGACAGCGAAAGCTTTAACGCAGGCATTATTGGTGCGTACACATTTAATGCAATGGGCGCAAGGAAAGCCATTGCTAATAACACTAGCTTAGGAGTTTTCATAAATTAGAATTCATGTTGGCTAATTAAATACGGCTTTTAAGGCGGAAATCACTTGGTGTTTTTTGGCACCAACGCTTAAATGCTCTATTAAAATGACTTGGTTCAGAAAATCCCAGTAAATAAGCTATCTCGTTGATGCTTTTCTCTGAAGATTGTAAATATTGCTTCGCTAAGCTTTGTCTAACCCGATTTAACACTTGGGTAAAGCTAGTATCTGACTGAGCTAACTTATACTGTAAGCTACGTGTATTTAGCCCGATAGTTTCGGCAACATCATCTATACCAACTACACCTGAAGGCATTAACTCAATAAGCTTTGCCTCTAATGTTCTTACCGTATTTTGTAATTGATATTGCTGAATATATTGTGATACTAATTTATCATTTTCAGTCGCTAACGCTATATCTCCCGTAGGTAGCACCTTATTCAATAACACCAGATCGAAAATAATATGGTTATCTAAACAATCAAAGCTTACTGGGCAATTAAACGCTTTTAACCAAGGAGTATCGACTTTTGGTGCTCTTCTTTGTAGAGACACCTCAATAGGAGCAAAAGGTGAATTTTGCATATCTGTCAATATTTTTACAACCGCAGCTAAAAAATAATCTACGCCTTGTTCTGATACTAATGCACCATCTTCCCCTTGATGTACTGATAAACTAAAAGTCGCAAACTCCTCATCCGTAGTGAATGTTAAACTACAACCGTCATTTAATAAGGTATCAAAAGTTACCATTCGATTGAGTGCATCAAACAATGTCGAACTTGCCCACATGGAGAAACCCACAGCATGAAAAGTAATGGGATTAACAAATTTTGCAACATGCAAACCTATATCTTCTCGTTGTGTTTCTTTTAGCGCTAAAGACCAAAAATATCGAGTTTGTACCGATGAATAGCGAACATCGCTGCTATAATCTTGAGATAAATCTACCCCTGATTTTTTTAATAATTCATCGCCATTAAACCCAATAGCGTCAAGAGCATGGCTGGCAGCAACGGCCCAACCTTTAACCACTGAAGAGTTTATATTCATAGAAGTTTAGCTATGTAAAGAACCCAGTAAGGGCTTAATTTCATTATGTTCTTCGATGGCATACTTAACGCCTTTCCTATCCGAGTATGACTATTTAATTCCACTAAATTAAGTGATTTGAGTATAAATTAATTTGTAGTTTAATTTCAATATGTTAACCATATCTTAAACCTAATTCAGCTTAAATAATGTCTAATTAATATTAACTGTATAATTAGTTTAATATTTTAATAACGAACCAACTATACTTAACATGTTAAGCAACATCAAGTGTGGCGGTAATATAGACAAATAAAGGGGGTGATAGCAGGAAATAATTTAGCTCAAACTTATATACCCGTTACCATTCAAGATGCAGGTTTCAGAGTGCTTTGAATGATAACGGGTATATAGAAATACTATTCATTATAGGCCTGAGCTAGTGATGTTTACTCCATACTAGCGCCAATCTAACCGTATTATTAACTTGCAAATACGTGTTTAGTTTCATTTAAAACTTTAGCATAGGCACCAACAGGGAAGTTATTTAGCTTGTCAAAATCAGTACCGTCATAACCTACAATTTTTCCTGTAGTTTTTAAGCGCTTAAGATCAATCATAATAACACCTGCTGTTGGTATAATTTTTTCACGCCAAACAAAAAAATATAATTGTTCATCAATTTTATAATAGTGACAAAGATCAGTATCTGCCAAGCCTTTTTCTACGCCTCTTAAACACTGCCATGAATAATAACTTGGATTCAAATACACATGTTCATAAGACTCATGAGGGCTATAGGTATACTGCACTCTTTTACCAACCAATTCATCGGTAACTTGATGACCTCGACCTTCGGTGTATTCTGTACCTATAGTAAATTGTAGAAAAGTTGAGGCTACTGGCGTCAATAAATCCCCGTCCATAACACGTTGATATGCTGGACGCATGGTTTCTTCTCTCGAAGGCATCTGATTAATATTCGCAGTACCATCATTAGTATTTAAATTAATAACAAGGCTTACACTAGTACCCTTTTCTTGAGATTTAATAAAATCGACGAAATAAATTCCGTCTCGAATACAGGTAGCGGTATACGACTCAGTAGCCTTTTCACCAACACCTTCACCTGCAATTATTTCCCAAGTTAAACTATCACCACTATGAAAGGTGTGTTTAATCAACCAACCATTGTCCATATAACAATCTAGTGTTTTTCCTGCTAGATCATTAACATATTCTAAAATATTAGAATCTGGTGCAAAACCTGCTGCCAAATCGCCAACTTGAAGCCATTCTGTTTTATTATTCATTTTTTACCCTTATACCTGATTGTTAGTGAAGCTATAACCGTTCCACTTGAAGATGCCTGATTCAGCTGGAGTCAAGTGGAGCGGGTATATGTTGCCACCTTTGATAAATCTTCAATATCAACCTTATGGCTTAGTTTCTAATTTTCTCTATCTATGAAAATAACAAGTTTTAGGGTTTATACTGTTTAATGGTTAACATGCATTCTAAAATTAAAGAGGGGGCCAACGCTTGAGCAGCCGGCTCTGTTTGGCGAGTGTGTAACCAACCTAAATACGTGATTCCTCTTAATACCATAAAGAGAGGAAGTTTTTTAAGATCTTGCTCAGAAAGCTCTCGATAATTTCGATAACCAGTGATTAAGGCCTTTTTAGCAATACTATAATTAGGATCTGACTGGAAGAAATAAAGTGCTGTCGCTATTTCAAATAAATGCCAGCCCATACCCGCGTCATCAAAATCGATCAATCGTATTTTATCACCATCATACAAAAAATTTTCTGGCGAAAAGTCAGCATGAATCATACTAAAACGTTGTGCATCGTATCCAAAATCAATTAACTCCTGACAAGCTTGGTTTTTTACTTTAACTAATAGTTCTTTTTGCGCTACGGATAATAAATTTAACTGCCAAAAACACCCCCAATTAGGTGAGTTACCTAATAAGCCGTCAACATCCCAAGCCTGCCGTTCAAAGTCACTTGGTTTCTGCCAAAGGCTAGATTGATTATGTAATTTCCCTGCTGTTTCACCTATTTTTGTAAAGATGTTATTAATGTGTGCAGGATCTTCGCCAAGACCTTCTTCAATTGCTCCTAATTGCTCACCATCAATCCACTCAAATAAATCAACTTGTCGTATTTTATTGGCAATTTCAATATGAGAAAAATGACATTTGTCCAATGTTGGGATCGCTTGTGGTACATCAATGCCTGCTGCTTGCACCGCTTCCATCCAACGTAATTCAGATAGCAGTTCTTTATCAGTATGATAGTTAGCACGGTGAATACGCAGTGCATATAGCTTGTTCGATGGGGTAAGTACTTTAAAAACGGCATTCTCTCTTTCTTTAATGAGAAAAACTTCACTTCCCTCAAGACCCCAGTCTGATAAGACAACATTGGCTGCTTCAGTATTATTAACGGCTTTATTCATAACTTACCCCTGTGTCTTTAATTCATTAAGTGCATTATCAAGCGCATAAAGTGCTTGGTCAGCATTGTCTTTACTAAACACAAGTGGCGGTCTCATCTTCAATGCATTTCTAGCAACTCCTGTTTTACTCAGTAAGATCCCTTGGCTTTTCATTGATTCAACAATAAAATGTGCCGCTTGTGGGGCTGGTTCTTTACTCTCGGTATCTAAGACTAAATCAACCACAATAAATAACCCACGTTGTCTGATATCGCCTATAAGGCTATGCTTTATTTTTAATTTATTTAGCTCTGCTCTCAAGTAGCTGCCAATATGTTGAACATTACCAATTAACCCTTCATTTTCAATAACATCTAATACCGCAAGTGCTGCCGCCGCAGAAACGGGGTTACCACCAAAAGTATTAAAATATTCTGTTCGAGAACGAAATTCATCCATGAGCTTAGCGCTAGAAACCACCCCGGCTACTGGGTGACCATTTCCCATAGGTTTACCTAAGGTGACAATATCCGGCACTACGCCAGTTTGTTCATGCCCCCACATACAGCCAGTACGACCAAAACCAGCTTGCACTTCATCAAAGATGACTAAGCCGCCAGCATCACGTACATGTTTTGCTGCTAATTGAATAAATTGTTCAGGAATATCAGGTAATGACTCATTGGCAAGAATAGGACAAATTAACATAGCCGCTAAGCCAATACCTTCAGTATTAAATTCATCAATTGCTTGCTTTACTTTATTGGCATAGGCAAGCCCTAATGCCTTTCCCATTAAGCCACCTAATGGGCGGTAGCTATCAGGTGTCGGAATAGACTTTACATTACAGCCCTTTACTTGCCCTTGGTGAAATTGAGTCGCTATTTCATCTACAACCGTAGTGTTACCATGATAAGCATCATCAGTACAAATTATGCCCATTTTTCCGGTATGCTCGCGGGCCATTCTAATGGCAATATCATTAGACTCACTGCCCGTACATGTCATCACTAGCATATTTAAACTTTCATCAAACGTTGAGAGCAAACGCTCTGAATATTCAACGATGGTTTCATGCAAATAACGAGTATGCACATTTAACGTTTGCACTTGCTCAGTTATACGTTTTACAACATAAGGATGACAATGCCCTACTGTCGGTACATTGTTATACATATCGAGATATTTTTTGCCATCAGCATCATAAAGCCAGGCGCCTTCACCTTTAACAATATGAATAGGCTTGTCATAAAATAGCGGGGCGTACTGACTCATAGCCCGATAACGCCTAGCGAGTAGTTCATTATTATTCATTAAATAGATCCTTATACCAAGCGAACTAATTAATTGATCACTTAGCGAGAATTAAAAAGTTTAGAGGCAAGACATTGCTAATTCCAGCTGAATCATGCATCTTCAGGTGGAACGGGTATATGCATTTAAAACAAACAATAATTTCTCAAAAATACGCTCGTAAAGATATAAACCAAAAGGTTGATTCTAGCTAAAACGTTGTTATTGAAAATTATGCATAAGCACTTCTTTCATAAAAATCATTCAGTACCATAGGGCTTTCGGGCAACGTAGAACCGCCATCAACAACGATCGTTTGTCCTGTTATGTAAGATGCTTCATCTGATGCCAAAAATAGCATTGCATTGGCAATGTCCTCTGGCTTGCCCAATGCACCTTTTGGAATTTGAGAGGCCATTTCCTTAAGACCTTCCTCTCCTGCCAATAACGACATAGCTTGGGTGAGTATATAACCTGGTTCAACACCGTTTACGGTAATATTTTCACGTGCAAGTTCTAAAGAAGCTGTTCGAATGAAGCCATTTAATCCTGCTTTTGAAGCAGCATAATGAGTTGTAAGTGGCATCGCGACCCTAGGACCCGTCACTGATGAGGTATAGATCAAACGGCCACCACCTTGCGTGCGAAAATGAGGAAGAGAAGTTTGTGCTATCCAGAAAGAGGCTTTAAGATTTACCGCTAAGGTATAATCCAAGCTTTCATCCGATAACTCTTCAAGTGATACCATTGGAAAAACAGCTGCGTTATGAATAACGATATCGAGTTGACCATAGTGCGCTACAGTTTCGGCCACGATGCGGTTAACCTGTTCCCTACTACCAACATCTGCCTGTATTAACAAAGCTTCACCACCAGCAGCGACAATATCATTAACAGTTTGCTGACCATTGTCTCTAGTGCGAGTAGCAACAGCAACTTTAGCACCTGCAGCCGCAAAAACTTTGGCTATACCTTCACCGATGCCTTGCCCAGCCCCCGTTACGATAACCACTTTATCTTGCAAGTTTCCTAGCATATTCATCTCCTATTTAACGTTTAAAAATAAAGAAAATATATGATAGAGAATGGTTTTATACGTAACAATCAACCCAAAGGTGGATAAAACGATACTCACTGGTAATGTTCTGAATGACTATTTTCATTTCCATATGAAGGTGGCGCATAAGGCAAATATAGATAGTGTCGCGCTAAATATGGGAGATGTGTGTCTTTAACATAGGGCTAGTACAGCTTGTCGTCAAAGAGGGTAACTAATTCGGCACTATTCTTGTTCCACATAGAATAGTGCCAGTAAGCCCCATGGGTTAGAATCTTGAACGATGCTAGAAATGGAAACTGTTTAATCCTTGGTTTATGGTCAATAAAGTAAAGAAGAGCCATGACTAACGTTAATCACATAGCTATGGTTTAAACCTTCTATCAAGCATTATAATGTACCATCACTGTTGATTTCAGAGAATACTTTGGCTAGCAGTTTTGCTCTTGAGTTGACGTCAAGTTTTGTAAAAATATGGATTAAATGCGTTTTAACGGTTGCAAGACTGATGGATAACTCTTTAGCGACTATTTTATTTTCAGCGCCTGCCATGACCCACTCTAAAACATCTAATTCTCTATCGGTAAGACCATAATTTTGACTGATCGATTCTCGTTGAGATATACGAACAGGTAGATAAATTAAGTTAATAGCATATTCTAAAAACTGCTGAATTTTTTCTAACTCTTTAATTTCCTCCTTACTAAACTTTGGCAGCGTTGCGTCACGCATCATAGTTAGTACGGCAATGATGATTCCATCACACCTAAAAAACATATCGCAGGCATGCTCAATATTCATCGGTTTAAGAAAGTCTTTATAATAAATTGATTGGCGAAATGTTTGTTCTCGATAGAGATCTTCCAAACAAACAACAGACTCACTACGGTTAACAAACCGGCTTGGATGGGATAGGTCTAGGTTTTTATAGTGAGATCTATACGCCTGATCTGACTTTTCATCAACGCCTTGTAATACAATACCTTTTTGCTGCATATCTGGATCAATTAGATAAAATGCTGAAGAGGTTAATGAAAAAAGACCGTTGACTAATTCTAAGCTTTCTAGTTGAAAGTGATTAGGAAACTGTGATGAACGTAAATCTTTGTTCGGCATGTATTCTATCTCATATGCTGTATAAATATATTTATGCATCTTAAACACAAAAAAAGTAATAAGCCACCATACTACAGATTATTTAAAGCGCATTCGCATTGTAATATTACTTTTGCTATATGCTGAGTATAGCAAGAGTAATTAAAGCAATACCAGTATGAACTTAGTCTAAGCTTTAGACTAAGTTTTAATCTATCAAATTAAAGACGATCAAATCGATATGGGCTTGGATCAATAATTGGTTCAACGTTAGCAACTAAGTCTGCTGCTAATTGCCCTGCTGCTGGCCCCGTACCAAAACCATGTCCAGAGAAAGCAGTGGCAATCGTCAAACCTGGAATTGACTTAATATTATCAATAACAGGATTAGAATCTGGTGTCACGTCAATAAGACCTGCCCAAGCTTCTTCAATTTCTGCATTTTTAAATGCAGGCCAAGCATTGCTTAGATTCTCTAACGCCTGCTGATTCAAATAAGTACTAATTTGAGGATCGATCGCACGCACTTTTTCAAAAGGTGAAGGACCTTTTGGTCCCCAATTTCGAGCTAGTCCCAAATCTTTAAAGAAGTATTTGCCAATTTTTACTTTTAAGAAACTATATTGCGTGCGAAGTTGCTCAAGATACCGGTGACCAATTAATAAATGATCAAGGACAATGGGTGCAACAAGCTTACCACGTTGGGTAATAATAAAGCCGCCATCTTGATGCTTTCTAAAAGAAAAGTCGGGTCCACCAACAGCGATATCAGTTGGTCCTTCCATTGGTTTTGTTCGTAATACAGAACAGATTAACGGCAGTGTTGGCAATGAAACACCAAGGTTTCCTAAAAAACGTCTAGACCATGCCCCACCCGCAAGCAATACTTGATCACAGCGAATTTCACCTTTTTCAGTCATTACACCACTTATTTTCCCGCCTTCCTTAGACAAGGTACGTACCGCACAATTTTGAATAATAACAGCGCCTTTTTCAATAGCCGCTTTAGCAATTGCAGAGGTTGCAATAGCAGGTTCTGCATACCCATCAGAAGGGGTATAAAGACCGCCAAGCCACTCACCTTCCCCACCAGGGGAAAGTTGATCTACTTCTTGCGCACTTAGCATTTTTGAGTCTAACGAAAGCGACTCTACTGATTTCAACCAATCTCGATGCATTGACATCTGCACTTCAGTTTTCGCCAAAAACATAATACCCGCTTGCTTATACCCTACATCACGACCAATTCTACTAGGCATTTCTGCCCACAGTTTATCAGCAGCTACCGCTAAGGGTACATCATGTAAATGACGATTAGTTTTGCGTATCCAGCCTAAATTTCGTGAAGATTGCTCTCCGCCAATCTGCCCTTTTTCCAATAGCACTACGGGAATATTTCGTTCAGCTAAAGCTAGGGCAGCGCTTACACCGACAATGCCACCACCAATGATCACTACGCTTGTTGAATCGGGAAGTTGATCTTTTGTTTCAACTACTTCGAGTGTTTTAGTCATAAATTAATTCCTGAAGGTTAAGGATGTCAGGGCATTTGCTCTAACATCTCCATTGCTATTAGCCAATAGTGATTTCTTCAACATCTGCAGTAGAAGCACCGCGATACGCTGTTACTTCTATTTCAACTTTATAAGTCGTTGAACCTAGTGGTGGGCAGGTTGCTGTTGATGCAGGATTAATCCCTTTGAATTTAGTACCAATGTAGGCCATAACATCATGAATATGTGCGGGATCTTGAATGAAAACACGAGACACAATAACATCAGCAAGCGTAGCGTCTACCGCAGCCAGAGCGCGTTCGATATTGTTGAAAACTTGTTCTGTTTGCTCGATAACATCTTCTGGGATTTCTTGTGTGTCTGGATTACGACCCGCACTATTAGAAACATAAATCATGTTATCAACCATGACTAAGCGAGAGTAACTTGCGATTTCTTCAAATTTCGAACCTGTTTTAACTTTTACAATCTTAGTCATATGATTTTCCTAGAATTTAATTTTATTCAATTTTAAAAAATGATGATAAACAGAGTCTACTGATCCTGCACAGTAAACCCTCAAAGCTTTCTATTTAGCGTAATACGGGCTCATCCCATAAGTTCAGCTTCACCCCTATGCCTTTTTCTAACGCATTACGGTAGACTACAGTTGCCCATGCGACATCTTCCACTGGCATACCGCCCACAGATAGAATGATGATTTCTTCATCGTTTTGACGACCTAGTGCATTTCCTGAAACAATTTTGCCAAGATCTTCTAAATCCTCCATTGTTAGCTTGCCTTCTTCAACCATATCCATACAACGCATACCGACAAGAGGAATAACCTGATGGGCTGGTTTAGGTACTTCTTCATACCAAGCTTCATACAGGCCGGTGTTATCAAGTACTTTACGAACATCTGCTTGTTCCATTTCATCATCTAGGCTACAGCTTGCTGGCATAGCTAAGAAAGCACCGGGTTTAACCCATTTACGCTTTACAATGGGGTAAGTTGATGGGTCACCTACTTCACCAGAATTACAAAAGCTCACTAAGTCTGAGTCACGAACTACCGCCTCAACACTATCGACTGTTTGAATCGTCTTTATCTGAGGAAAGGTTTCCTTTACCCAAGCGATAAAGCTGTCTAAATTTTTCTGTCCACGACCTCTTACTTTAATCGTGTCAACTTTTGGACAAGCGGCAATAAAGGCGGCAACGGTTGTTTTACCCATAACACCAGGGCCAAGAAGACCAATTACCTTAGAACCTTCTCGAGCAAGATGACGTGCACCAACACCTGGAATAGCACCTGTTCGATAAGCAGAAAGCAAGTTAGCTGACATGTAGGCTAAAGGAGCACCGGTATCAATGTCATTTAGAATCATCATCAAAATAGAACGTGGCAACCCTTTTTCACGGTTTGCTATGTTGGAGCCATACCATTTGACACCAGACGTTTGGAATTTACCACCAAGGTAGGCTGGCATCGCCATCAAACGACGATCTGCGGTTGGTTTAGGCATTGTCGGAAAAGGTGACTCATCGGGAAAGGTAATCATTGCACCGTGAGAGTCATTGTTAGGACCAGCCATACGGTAGTCACCTTCGTACAAGAGTGTAAACATCTCTTCCATAGTGTCCACACAAAGCAGCATATCTGTAACACCGGCTTTAATCATGTCGGGTTCAGAAAGGTAAATAAAATCGATCTTAGTGTTTTCGGACATAGGCCTACCTATAAAAATGGAGCTGATGTGCTATTTTTGTGTTACCTATTAATTGCCAACAAATAGTAGATAATGCATCAATAACTTAATTAGAAATTTATTTTATATTGACTACTCTTGGTATAAAATGTCCCCTTAGGGACATTTTTAACGGAATATATACAGCGATTAGAAAATGCTAATGGAACTCTAAATTAGAATGAATTTAAGAGAGTTAGTGTCTGTGTCTCATGTTAAAATAACTGAAAATATCTGGGAGTGAGGGAATGAGTAATACTAGCCTATACAAAACATTACCTTCTCTTATTAGTAGTATAGGTGAACGCTACTTCTATGATCGGGTGGTATGTTCTATTCAAGACTTAGGCCCTGTTTCTAATGCCCGAATCATTAGCTATCCAAAAACAGGTCAACCTACTTTCTTAGATGGCGATTCAATGTCAGAAATTGACAAAATGTATTGTGAGTCAGCGTATTTACTAGACCCTATATACGACGTTCTTTATTATAAAAAGCATAACGAACTCGTTACCTTAGACAGCGTAGTAAATGATGACTTTTGCGACTCCATTTACTATGATACTTTTTATCAACGCCTTGGTTTGTCTAACGAAACCAATATTGTCATCGGCACCAACGATGACACTAAAATATGTATTGTTTATACAACAAAAGATAATTATCTTACTCAGCAAGCCGCTAATAACGAATTAAATACTTATTTAGATTCTATTAAATCCGCAATTATTACTCACGAGCGTATTGGAAGCCTAATAGAAAAAAGCCCGCCAATGGGCTATGCAGGTCTAAATTACAATAATAATCGCCTCACTCGTTTTGAATCTTCCAATCTCACTAAACGAGAAAAAGAAATTGTCGAGCTCATTTTGGACGGCCTATCGTCTGTTAGTATTGCTCAGAAGTGCTTCATATCCGAAGGGACGGTTAAAAACCATCGAAAAAATATCTATCGAAAACTGAATATCAAATCTCAAGCTGAGTTATTTCACCATTTTATTTAATATAAATTAACCGCAACTAATAGGCTATAACGTTGAGAGCTTATTAATCTCAATAAAAACTTTAGCAAGTAACTTGGCTCTTGAATTAACACCAAATTTTGCATATATATGTAATAAATGTGTTTTTACTGTTGCAAGGCTAATTGATAGTTCTTTTGCCACTATTTTATTTTCAACTCCTCCAATAACCCACTCTAAAACATCTAATTCTCTGTCTGTTAATCCATAGCTATTACTAATTGATTCTCGTTGAGATATACGCGCAGGCAAATACAGCAAATTAATTGAATACTCCAAAAAGCGCTGTATTTCTGATAACTTAGCTATTTCATCCTCATCAAACTTTAATAGTGATGAATCACGCAACATGGTAAGTACAGCAATAATCTTTCCATCACACCTAAAAAACATATCGCATGCATGTTCAATATTCATCGGTTGAAGAAAATCTTGATAATATACCGATTGACGAAATGTTTGAGTTCTATATAAATCCTCTAAACAAACAACAGTTTCACTGCGATTTACAAACCGACTAGGGTGGGATAAATCCAAATCCTTATAGATTGTTTTATAGGCTTTATCTGACTCTTTACTGATTCCTTGTAATACAATACCTTTCTGCTGCATATTGGGATCTATAAGATAGAATGCAGAAGAGCTTAACTCAAAGAGTCCATTGATTAATGCTAAGCTTTCTACTTGAAAGTGATTAGGAAATTGTGATGTTCGTAACTCTTTATTCGTCATTTATTATCTCCTTTTCTATATATATTCTCTAGCTCCTTGATCACGAGTAAAGCACCGCCATAGTGTCACTATTGCTATAAGCTAACGATAAGGCCAAATGAAACAATGAATGGTCTATTCATTATTTCATTTGGTATAACAAGCATTAAAAAAGCAATAATAGCTTTATAATTAACCTAATGACGTCGCACTAACAGTGTGACAAGCATTTGATTTTTGAGCACGAATTCCAGGTATTAACAATACTACCGCAATAACAAATAAACCTATTGCAAGACTATTAATTAAATCGAAACCACCAACATCAAGTAATAAGGCAGCTAGCGCTGGCCCAATAGCATAACCGACAAATTGTAGCGTCACCCCAAAGGTCACCATACGCCCTTTGCTATCAAAATCTGATAGTAACGCCATTAGGTATGGCATAGTTAAATTCCATAAACCGTTAAACAAACAAACGGCGACGATGAAACCTATCGCAGAAGGTACACCAAGTAGTAAACCAATTCCGACCGCTCCACCTAAAACGCCTATAGTCAAAGGCAATAAACGACCATAACGTCCTTCAAAAAACACTGCCATAGATGCCCCTAAAACCCCGCAAAATTGTGAGGCTGTTAATCCATTGGCCACCGTTTGTTCGGCAATGCCTGCTTCTACGCCCAAGACAAACATATAAACCCATACTAAGCCAATAGCAACGTTATAAAACAATACGCCAGATAAGGTTATCAATTTAGTTGAACGCGGGTAGGTTTTCCCCCTGTCAGCTAATTCGTCATGGGCTTGATGAGAACAAGGTAAGTTTGAAACAAAAAACAACCCGCTCAGACAAAATAAACCAAAAAATATTAAAACACCTTCACCCCCTACCCAGGAAAAAGCGGTTGGCATAACCAATAACCCCAAAGCACCGTAGCCTAGTACAGCAACAAGTATATAACCCATATTACGATCAGCTCTCTGTGTTATCCCCATCATGGTAAAAGAGAAAACCATGATGCCACCAGAGCCTAATCCCGTGATAAAGCGCATAATCATTAATGAGTTAGCATCTGTCATTAATAAAGAAATAAAATTACCAACACCAGCTAGAATAAGAAATATTCCTATCAATACACGCCAGTTAAATCGATTCAATACAAAATTAATACCGATGGCAGTCGAGGCAACACCAAACATTTCTGCCGATGCAATGAGCCCTGCTTGCTCGTCTGTGTATCCCATATATTCAACTAGGCCTTGCACATAAGCTGGCTGAACGATAAACATGCAGGGGCCTATAACGGCAATAACGACAATAGCAATGATAGCTTTAACCGTATTAACATCGATAACTGTAGAGCAACTGCCCCAATAACTTGAATCTGTGCTTGTACCTGAATAAGACATACATGCTTCCTCTCTTCGCTAATTCTTTGGTTATTAATATATGATTAAAAGGTTTGATAAATAAAAATACCGCCTCATAAGGGCGGCATAATCGCGTTTATTTATCGACTTCAGTAAATGCTATATTTAGCACTTCAACAAGTTGGTCACAATGTTTCTGTTGGAAAATTAATGGCGGTGACAAAATAATTTTTGTACCTACCGGACGAACTAAAACACCCGCAGCACGTGCTGCAGCAGCAATTTCATTTGCAAAACCACTCGTTGGGTCGATTGGCTCTCGAGTTTCTTTATCAACCACTAAATCGATAGCAATCATTAACCCTTTGCCTCTAACCTCACCTACCGATTTAAACTTATCTACCATAGATTGTAGAGCATTAAGTAAATAAGCTCCCTGAACTTTAGCATTCCCTGGTAAGTCTTCTCTTTCAACAATATTCAATGCTTCAATACCCGCAGCACAAGCAACAGGATGACCTGAATAGGTCAAGCCAGTCATAATAACACCATTAAAATCAGCGTTATCATCCCATGCTTTTTCCATACGCTCATTGATCATTACAGCGCCCAAGGGGATATAACCTGATGATAGGCCTTTAGCCAAACACATCATATCTGGTGCAACACCCCAACCACGGCTACCAAACATACAACCAGAGCGACCAAAGCCAGTAACTACTTCATCAGCAATCAATAAAATGCCATATTTATCACACATTTCGCGTACTAAAGGCCAATACGTTTCAGGCGGAACAATAACACCACCAGCACCTAAAATTGGCTCAGCAATAAATGCTGCAATGGTATCAGGCATTTGATGCTGTATTTCACGCTCTAATTGCTCAACACAAAGGTTAGCTAGTTCATCAGGATCTTCACAATTCCAAGGATTACGATATAACCAAGGAGTATCCAATTGAGTAACACCGCCTAACAATGGTTCATAGTTACGTCTAAAAACGTTAAGCCCACCAACAGAGGCTCCGCCAAAATGCACGCCATGATATGAGTTTTTCAATGAAATGAATTTTTTACGTTCTGGCTCACCGTTAATCATATGAAATTGTCGTGCTAATTTTAATGCGGTTTCAACTGAGTCTGAACCACCCGAAGTAAAAAAGGCTTTTGTCATTTTTTCAGGTTTAGTCAAACTCACTAACTTGGCCGCTAACTCCGTCGCTCGAGGATGAGAAATACCATCAAATAGTTGAAAATATTCCAATTCATCAAGCTGGTTCATTATTGCTTGTTTCATTTCAGGTCTGTTGTGCCCAACGTTAACACACCATAACCCAGCAACACCGTCTAACAACTTTTGACCTTTGTCATCAGTAATATATACGCCATCACCACTAACGATATGAATTGGTTCTCTCTGCTTTGCTTCATTTGGATGCAACATCGGATGCCAAAAGTCTTTTGAATAATCTGTCATATTTTCTCTACATTTAATAATTTATAAGTGAATTGGCATGTCTATTAAACACGCCTACTTCAGGTTATTGGTAAATTTTTATAACGGTATTTTTACTTGAAAATATGCATTGATTGCATGGTGGTATATTCATGAAGTCCTTCTTGGCCGAACTCTACGCCGATACCTGAAGATTTAACACCACCAAATGGTACATGCGGCAACAACTGCCCATGTCCGTTTATCCATACGCTACCACTTTCTATACGGGCAGCAATTGATTTTGCCTGCTCTACATCTTTAGACCATACCGAGCCGCCTAATCCCATATCTGAGCGATTAGCTTGCGCGATTGCATCTTCAATATCGCTATACTTGATGATGGGTAATGCTGGACCAAATTGCTCCTCATCAACAATGCGCATGCCTTCAACAGCATTCGCTATTAACGTTAATGGATAGAAGTACCCGTTACCCGGCATAGCTTCTCCACCGCAAAGAATGCTGGCACCACTATTTTTAGCATCTTCAACTAATTCTGCAACAAGGTTAAATTGACGTTTATTTTGAATTGGCCCAAAAATATTATTCTCATCCAAACCATCACCCATCGGCATATTGGTAGCTATTTCCGTTAATGCTTCACAGACTTGCTCATAAACGTCTTCATGCACATAAAGGCGCTTTAATGCCGCACAAGTTTGACCATTATTAATAAATGCTCCCCAAAATAAGCCTTCGGCTATATCTTTAGCGTCAACATCAGGCAAAACAATACCGGCATCATTGCCACCTAATTCAAGCGTTAGCCTTTTTAAACTGTCAGCCGCATTTTTCATAACAACTTTACCGACAGGGGTAGAACCGGTAAAGACTACTTTATGGATACCTTGATGAGATGTTAATTGATGGCCTACATGGCCAGTAATAACACTTAATACACCACTAGGTAGTGCTTTATTTAAGATATCTACCATTAATAACGTACTTAGTGGGGTGTTATTTGCTGGCTTAATGACCACAGTACAACCTACGCGAATTGCTGGAGCCAAATGCCAAATAGCAATCATTAGAGGCCAGTTCCAAGGAGTGATAGATGCAACAACGCCTACAGGCTTTCTAAATAATAAGGCTTGACGCTCATCACCATCTTCTAACACCTTAGTTTCAATCGTCATAGCTGCAGTCGCTCTTAACCAGCCAACCACCGCTTCAACTTCAAATTCAGAGCCAACGCCTTTTAACGGTTTACCTTGTTCTTGAGTCAATATTTTTGCTAATTCGTCGGCATTTTCGGCAACCAAATCAGCCATTTTATTTAATGCGTCTACGCGAACTTGATCACTGGTTTGCGACCATGACTTGAACGCTACATTTGCTGCAGATACTGCACTTTCTAACTGTTCTTCAGTGGAGTTAAGACAAGTATTAAGCAGTTTTCCTGTTGATGGATTGATTACGTCAAAAGTTGTTGGTTTCATAAATTACCTCTTAGGTTTATTTCTTTTATATATTTAATAGGATTTTGCTCAAAACTATGCACTATTGATTAAAGAGAATGACGCCATTCTCTTGTACATAGGATTGCCATAGCGTTAACATTTCGGCCAATTTGTCTGGATATTGCTCAGCTAAATCATTTAGTTCTGTTGGATCTGACGCCAAGTTAAATAGTTGCCACTCCTTAGCTCGTGCTAAAGGTTCATAACCAACTTTCGGGCTGTAATAAATTTTCCAGTCACCTGAGCGCAAACCGCGATAATCGTTAAGCTCCCAGCCTGTATAATTTTGATTGCGTTTAATGCGGTTAGTGTTTGCTGTTAATAGAGTTAATATCGAATCACCTTGCATCGACACTATCTCTCGTCCTCGATATTGACTAGCACCAGGATGCTTTATACCAGCAAGTTCAAGCAAGGTAGGCATGACATCTTTAACATGAATAAAAGTTTGGTTATTTTTTTGTGCGGGAAAGGCTTTCGGATAATGGAAAAAAGCAGGCACATGTAATCCACCTTGCGAGGTGTAACCTTTAAACATACGAAATGGCGCACTACCGGCTCTTGCCCATGCAGATCCTAACCAAACATAGGAGTCAGCATTACCAATATTGTCAAAAGTATTGTTACAGCAGTTAGTTATCCACTTAGTGAAACCCGGTAGGTATTCAGCAATATTATTGCCTTCTGGGCCATTATCCGACATAAAAACAATAAGCGTGTTGTCGTATTGATCCGTAGATTTTAAATAGCTCACTAACTTGCCTACATATTGGTCAAGATCATCAATCATTGCCGCATATACTTCCATAATGCGTGCTTGTTGTTTTTGCTCTTTTGAGGTTAGTTCTTGCCAAGGTTTAACATCTAACGTGTGTGGAAAAGCTTTCGTTTCTTCGTCATATAGACCTAATTTTTGTAAATTTTCTAAGCGTTGTTGGTGCAAGGAATCATAACCTTGGTCGTATTTTCCCTTATACTTTTCAATAGAAGCACGTGGCGCTTGCAAAGGCCAATGCGGCGCAGTGTAGGCTAAATAGGCAAAAAATGGTGCGCCCGTTTTACGATCTTTTTCGATATAGTCAATCATGGTATTGGTATAAAACTGGGTGCTATAAAAGTCACTCGGTAATTTACCCACTTTATCTTTACCTTGACGATAGTTTGCGTCACCTGCACCAAAGATTCGTAATTTATTACTAAACGCACCAGCGCCACCATCGGTTAAAACAAATGATTGTTCAAAACCACGTGCTGCTGGACTTGTTTCAGCATCATGTCCTAAATGCCATTTACCTGTCATATAGGTATGGTAACCAGCGTTTTTGAACAATTCAGGTAAAGACGCTACTCTGGTATTTAAATACCCCTCATAACCAGGCTTCCCTTCAATATCAGCGGTTAAGTCCTCTGCCATATTGCCAAGTCCGGCAATATGATTATCCGTGCCTGAAAGCAACATTGAACGAGTGGGAGAGCAAGTTGGCGCTGCATGAAAGTTATTGAGAACCACTGCCCTGTTCGCAAGAGCATCTAAATTTGGTGTTTCAATCTCACTACCTAAATACCCTAAATCATTAAAACCTAGATCATCAGCGACAATAACAATAATATTCGGTCGCGAAGTTTCTGAGCTTAGGTTGACAGCCGGCACGGTATGGGTAAAAAAAATACCAATACTTGCAACCATTGTTAAAGCCATTTTTAGACTCTTTTCTCGATAATTAACTAGCATACCCATCACTAAAACACCTCAATAAAATTCATCACACATAACATCAACCCGACGTGGTAACTCGTTCATAGCTATTGAACCACCAATCGAACTTGCTAAAGCTTTTTCATTTCCATTATCAATAATAATAAAACTTTAAATTTAACTAAGTATCTAAATGTCATTACTATGCTAAAAGCTATACCTCCAACCTTACTTAACACGTTAACAATATTTAAAGCACCTTCCTATCAACCATAAGGTTGAGGTACTTACTTGCTGAGTAAATAGATGTCTCAATCACCTACATTTTCATCTTACACAAATCAAAATTTTCTGTTAGAGCATCACAAAGGTGAACATATTTACTGCAAAATAATAAGCCGCTCTTTTATTACCCCTTTACTTTATTAACATGTTAATAAATATTAGTGCTTTTACATCAGCCAAAAGGTTGATGGTAAATTTGCAAGCAGGTAGCTTCACTAGGTTGCTAATGTAGACGTATTTAAAGCATGGTAATTAACTTTTCATGCTGTGTTCCAATAGCCCCACACATAATTAATGATAAATTATCCTACACTATGAGTAGTGATCTGATTAAGGTCCTTTTAAGCTCGGTACATTTTATATGAACTACTTTTTCTACTTAATTCATAAAAAATAATTTGATACTTTCCAGATAAACAAAGGCGTTCTAACAGATATTTTTGCTAAAAATATTCACATCAACCTTTTGGTGGATATAAAGAGGCCTCAAATATTGTTAACTTGTTAACTACATTAAAGAGGAAAAGCTTTTTAACAGAAGAATAGCAGTCAATTTTAAGTATCTTGATAAAACAAGTAACTATAAGTAAGAACATAAACGGGGAATAAATACTATGAATAAAAACAAACTATCAACAATAATAGCTATTGCGTTAGCTACAACGACAGTAAACCCATTGTATGCAGCAGAGGAGACAAAGAAAGAAAAAAGTATACTTGAAGTAATTCAAGTTACTGCAACTAAACGTTCTGAATCGATCCAAACTGTTCCCGTTTCAGTATCAGCATTAAGCGGTGGACAACTAGATGCATTAGGCTTAAGTGATACAACTGAGATTACTCAACAAATTCCTGGTTTTCAAGTAAATGCATTTTCACCTCAACTTACTATCTTTAACTTAAGAGGTATTTCACAAAATAGCTTTATTGATAATCTAGAAGCGCCTATTGCTGTTTACCAAGATGAATCATATATTTCCAGCATGAATGCTATCTCTGGACAAATGTTTGATATTGAAAGGGTTGAAGTATTACGTGGACCTCAAGGAACATTATTCGGAAGAAACGCAACAGGTGGCTTAGTACATTATATTAGTGCTGGGGCACACGACGATTACACCAATGGTTATATAGAGTTAGGGTTAGGTTCATTTAACAGACAAATTCTTGAAGGTGCTATTGGTGGCGAATTAGCCGACAATGTTCGTGGCCGTTTTGCTTTTCGTCATGAAACAGCCGATGGTTACATTGAAGCAGATACGAGTATTCCAACGGTAGACCCTCGCGCAATTGGTGGTGCTGACGGTTACGGTATGAGAGCCACTGTTGAAGTAGACTTTTCAGATACTCTAACAGGTACATTTATTGCTAAATACTCAAAAGATGACGATGTACCTACTGGCGGATATGCTTTTGAAAACTGTCCTCTCGATGCTGATGGTTTCTGTGATGTAGACATTCATGGTCGTGCTATTGTAACGGGTGGAGTAGCTTCTGGTGATGTGCATAAACATCAAAATGACACTCAAGGTTTTTTAGACAGAGAAGTACAGAACTATACCGCAAAGTTTGTAAAAGATTTTGATGATGTAGAGCTTGTTTCTATTACCAATTATATGTCTATGGATAAAAGCTACCTAGAAGATGGTGATGCATTTCCTGTCCCTATTGTTACTTTTGGCCAAGATGCAGAAATAAAACAATTTTCACAAGAATTACGTTTATCTGGTATTAATGGCGCATTAAAGTGGCAAGTTGGCGCTTTCTACATGGACTTCGAGCTTGATGGCACAACTACCACATTGGGTGCACCAAACATTGATTTATCTTTTGAGCTAGCTGACGCAGGCCTGATTAGCAAACCTGTTGTTGGTGATGACAACCCATTCGATGGTTTTTCAAGCAGACCTTTTGTTGAGTCGGTTAAAAACTCATCTATTTTTGGACAAATTGATTACAGTTTGACTGAGCAAACAACATTAACGGCTGGTCTTCGCTACTCAAAAGATGAAAAAGAAATTAACTGGAGTGCCTACTTCACTTCTGACGATCAAATAGATCCAGTCTTATATGGTGCTACGGCAAATACGGGCGTTGCGGAAGCTGGCTTACTGAACTTTTTCACAGAAGATACCATAGACTATAGTGATTATGCTGCTCGTTTATCACTAGCACATCAATTTAATGATGATGTAATGGGTTTTGTTTCATGGAATAGAGGCATTAAAGGCGGTAACTGGACGTTATCTTCTGGTGTATCTCCAGATAGGTTCGTTCACGACCCTGAAATATTAAACTCTTATGAAGCGGGCTTTAAAGCAAGTATAACGGAGTCTACTCGTTTAAATGCTACTGTTTTCTATTATGACTATGATGATTATCAAACATTTGTATCTGTTCCTCCAGGTCAAACTTCACCTAACCCACAAGTAGGCAACTCAGACGCTAAATCAGCGGGTGCTGAGTTTGAATTAGTAAGCTCTGTTACTGACAATCTAGATGTCATGTTTGGTCTATCTGTTATTAATTCAAAAGTTGAAGCTGTTGAAGCTGGTGGTGTTCCTATACTGGATGCTGAATTCCCTAGTGCCCCAGCAATTTCTGGTAACTATTTAGCTCGCCACTATACTGAAATTGGAGAAGCAAATTTTGTTATTCAATTTGATGGCGCATTTTATGGTGAACAATTCTTAGAAGTGACCAATGGCCCAGGTACAAAGCAACATGGCTATAATATTTCAAACCTTAGCTTTTCTTATGATACTGAAAGTTGGAGTATAAGTTTAAAGTCTAAAAACATTTTCGATGTTATCTACAAAGCTTATACACTTGATCTAGGTGTTTTAGGTGCTACTAGCTACTATGCTCCGGGTAGAACATTCTTAGCGACTGTTACGTATAACTTTTAGATGATATATACCCGTTCCACTTGAAGATGCATAATTCAGCTGGAATTAGAAACGTCTTTAGACAAGGCATTGATTGAAGATAATGGTTGTTCCCTTGTCAAAATCAATAACGCAGCATAAAGCGCTTCTAAACCTGCCCCTTGGGGAAGGTTGAGCAAATCAAGTGGAGCTGGTGTATATGATTAAGAAGGGCAGCGTCAATTACGACGCTGCCCTATCACTACAATATTGGTAACTATTTACTTGTTATTCAATATTTTTTTAACCACTGATTTAGAAGTTATACCCAAGTGTCACGTACATTTCACGCGGTCGGTTATACGAGCCAACAACGAAATTAAGTGCGCCGGCATTAAAGCCAGATATTAATCTGCGTTCATCCGTCAAATTGGTTACACCACCGGTAACAGACCATTTCTCTTGTGGTGAAGAATACTTGATTGATGCCCCTATAATTGCGCTAGAGTCAGCCTTTAACAACGCTGTATTTTCAAAATCGTTATATACTTCGCTTGTATAGCTATAATTAATATTTAAGCCAACATTTTCAGTAGGATGCCAATTTAAGGCAACACTCGCTGTCATTTCTGGTGTATTAGGTAGTTCAGTATCATTTGGATCCAATCCAACCAGATCATTTAATTCAGTATATTTTGCATCAAGTAAGCCTAAGGCAAAATTTATGTTTAAATCTTCAGTGAGCAATGCCTCAAAGTCTGCTTCAAAACCAGTGATTTCTGCTGCACCAGCATTTTCATTGGCAGGAGTCACGCCGCGTTGAACGACAATTTGTATATCGTCAAAATTGTTTTGAAATAACGCAACATTAAACCTGACATGATTGTCATAAAAACTGCCTTTAAAGCCAATTTCATAAGAATCAACGGTCTCTTCATTAAACGTTAGGTTAGTCAGACCGCCAATCGCAATTTCTGGATTAAATGGCGCCGTAAGTCTGGTGGTAATACCGCCAGATTTAAAGCCTTGAGAGAAACTAGCATAAGTAAATAAATCTTTATTTATTTGCCAGTTAAGCCCAGCGCGTACTGAGGTATTATCAAATTTTAATTTTTGAGGCTCTTCTGGCCCAAGATAAGTTTTATCTTCTCTAGGAAATCCTGCTTCAGGGAAGCCAGTGGCAATAAAAAATTCAGGATTTAAACTTTTTTGATCCAACAGTACTACTTTCTCTTCTTCGGTATATCGCACACCAAGGGTTATTGAAAAGTCACTAGTAACGTTTATATTCGTTTCGCCAAATAGCGCTACGGCATCAGTCTCTTGAGAGTTTCCGCCCGCAACTTGAATAAGCCCGCCCGCAATTGGCACAAAATCTTGCTGCGTTGCTTCTTCATTATAAAAATATACGCCACCTGTGTAGGTAAATATGCCAATATCACCATTTAGCTGAAACTCTTGACTCCATTGCTCTGTATCCATGGTAAAGGTCGTTTGATCGTAAGCAAGTGGTGTTCCATCAAGATCGACACCAAATGCACCATCGAGTTTTCGAAACGCCGAGATACTGGTCAGACTTAAGTCTCCAGATATATCCCAATTAAAAATAGCTGAAAGTCCGCCTGAATCAATATTGCTGTAGTTAGCTCCAGAGGCATATGTTTTATCGATATCGCCAGTTAAAAACTGATCATCAAATAACATTGTTTCATTAGCCATAAATGCTGATGTATCACAAATTGCTGCAGGTGCTAAGCCTAAAACACAGCCATTAAATAATGAGCGAAGATCATCCCCCTCAACTTCCAATAACGTTGTGGCTGTTGCGGTATCTCGTACACTGGCATAATCAAAAGTAAACGTTGCTTCTACGTTGTCAGAAATATACCAAAGCGCTTTTGCACGTAGTGTTTGGTTGTTAACCGCACCTTGTTCACGGCCGTTATTTTGATCCGCCGTTAAGACTTGATCGAGTGGCAACCCTAAGTTTTCGTTTGCAACGCCATCAAGTGTTATCCGCTCTTGATAACCATCTCGATTTCGCATTGAAATAGCGAAACTGGTATATAAGTCATCCGTTAGCGGAATGTTGATAAACGCACTTGCGTCTTTACGGTTAAAATCACCTAATGTGACCTCGCCATTAAAATCAAACTCATCGTTTGGTGCAGTGGTGATAATATTAAGCGCGCCACCAATGGAATTTCGACCAAACAATGTTCCCTGTGGCCCTTTTAATACTTCTATTCTTTCTACATCCATCAAGTCGATAACAGAGCCAACGGTTCTTGCGTAATAAACACCATCAACATATACACCAACACCCGGGTCAGTATTGATGGCAAAATCACTCTGCCCTATTCCTCGAATATACCCTTGAAAAGTTGATGCGCCAGCAAAAGAAGAAGACGTATCAAACTGAACATTCGGTGTAAAGTTGCCGACGTCAGCACTACTTTGCATGCCACGATTTTCCATTGCCGTTTTTGTAAAGGCTGAAATGGCAATCGGAGTTGACTGTATGCTCTCAACTCTTTTACGTGCAGTAACTTCTATTATTTCTATCCCTACAACTTTTTCTTCAACCTTTTTGTCTACTTCCTGCGCTTGCACAAAACTTGATAGGCTCAATGCAAAACAGCACGGCAATAATGCCAAGCTGGTATTCAAATATTTTTCATTAAATAATTTTTTTTGTTTTATATTTCTCATTCTAATCCCCAAATGATTTAATTTACTGGTAGTAATCCTCGTGAGTCACCAGCTTGCAATACATGTCATATTTCAGTAACCACATCAATTGGCTAAAACGCCAACAAAGTAGTTAACCCGTTAAACATGAAGTCAACCCGCAAAGTATGCAATTAACATGTTAAGCATATAGTTAACACGTTAACTGTAATTTTTACTGTGACATTTGTCAACACTTGAAACATTACTATTGTTTTTATTTTAATTATCACAAAAACATAAGACAAATCCATCATAAAGCATTGATAACAAAAACTTTATTAATTATTTTTCATATATTAATTATTGAAAAAACATACTTAAGTAGGAATAAATTAATACTTATTCCTACTTAAGTACCATGCTAGCTGCCCTGTCTATATCGTATAAACAGTGGTTTACGTACACTTATTCAAGTTGTAATTACCTTATTTTGTCATCTCGATACATAATTATGTTTAAAAATCAGCCCTGTTGATTAAATTAAACTTAACATGTTAACTTTGCAGTAAGGGTAACGTAAGTTATTGCAATACCAGTAAGTTAGTGATCAAATATTAATGAGGATAAATTTTCAAGAACACAGGTTTTTAGTTCCAGACAAAACCTAAGTACCTACATCCATGTAGGCAAGGCGCTTGATTGAGTAATAGCTGACTCTTGGGATTGAAAGCAACGATGTTATTGGAGGTTTGAAGTTTCACGGCGAGAATCAAAACGAACAACGGCATAGCCCGCTATCACTTATTAATCAGGAAAAAGTGTACTTTGAAAACTTAAAAACTGTCTAGTGAATTATCAGTGATTTACAGTCGAAAGGAATGGTAGGCTTCTCTAATGAATTTTCCCTAAATGAGATTTGAAGTATCAGACATTACATTATAGATAGAAACCGTTACGCCAAAACGATTGGGGATATATCAAGAAGCAGTCGGTAATTATCGAAAATATGTCATATTAGCTTCCCAAAACTTAAGCTAAGTTAGCTGTAAGATATACCAGTATCCAGTACTCGTATATCTTACATAACTATATGATTTAGACTAGGGAATGGGTATATTCCATTAATCTGTAAATTTTGGATCCTTGAACCTTGCAATTAAGCTCGAAGTGTCCCAACGATTACCACCGTTTTCTTGAATTTCTTGATAATAACCATCGACCATTCTTGTCATTGGTAAAGCAACATCAATCTTCTTCGCTTCTTCAAAAGCGATGGCAAGATCTTTACGCATCCAGTCAACCGCAAAGCCAAAGTCATATTCGCCAGCAAACATGGTTTTATAGCGATTCTCCATTTGCCAAGAGCCTGCTGCCCCTTTCGAGATGGTTTCAACTAAAGCCTCAGCATCTAAGCCTGATTTTTCTGCAAAATTAAAGGCTTCAGCCAAGCCTTGTACCACACCAGCAATACAAATTTGATTGACCATTTTGGCTAACTGGCCACTACCAACGTCGCCCATCAACTGACTGAAACGTGCATACGCATCCATAATAGGTTGCGCTTTAGCAAAGACATCTTGCTCACCGCCAACCATCACGGTTAGTAAACCGTTTTCTGCACCTGCTTGACCACCAGAAACAGGTGCATCAAGAAAATATTGCTGTTGTTTTGTCGCTATTTCAGCTAACTCACGAGCAATATCTGCCGATGCCGTAGTGTGATCAACTAAGATACTGCCCTTGGGCATACCAGCCAATATACCTTGTTCACCTAATACCACTTGCCGAACATCATTGTCATTACCCACACAACAAAAAACTATTTCACAGTCTTTAGCGGCGAGTGCTGGCGTGGTAGCCATACTGCCAGAAAATTCAGCCTGCCATTTTTCAGCTTTTGCTGGGTTACGATTATAAACACAAACATCATGACCGGCTTTTTGTAAATGCCCTGCCATTGGATATCCCATAACGCCTAAACCAATAAATGCTACTTTCATCGAACTAATCCTTCTGTAAAAACGATATAAAATTTGAACTGAATTTACTTATTCCGCTGGTAGTAAAGCAACTGATGTAAAATCAATTCCTTGCCAGCCAGTTTGCATAAAATTTCGAATATTGCCGTGATCATTTCCATTGGGGTTCGCTAAAACATCATCTCGGTAATAACGACCAAAACAAGCAAGCGTTTGTTGCGGACTTAATTTATTTAACTTGGCAAAATAAAATATTTTACAAGAGCCTTCATTAGTACCACTTTCATTAATCAGCTCACCATTAGTAAAACTTGTTGGCTGATATTGATAATTATCTTTAATCACTTGCATGACTTGTTCAAATTCAATGCTGTGCTCTTGTTGTTTAACGTTTACAAGAAACGACTCTAAGCTGTAGGTAGTAGTATCAGTCATGGCTAATTATGAACCTTCTTTTAATTTTGCTTTTGCGGCTTCAACTTTAGAAAAATCTAACCCTAGTTCTTCAACGGCTTCTTTAATTAAGTTTGGCTGGGTCATGACTATACCCATAATTTCCTGTAATTTTTCACTCGGAATACCTAACTGTTGAATAACAGCCATTGCCATTATCGGGTTCTCAGTTAATGCTTGAAAAAGCTCATTAATTTTTTCTTCACTAACATTTAACTCTTTTAACATTTTAATAATTGGGTTCATTAACATTGTTTCCGATCTATTGTTTTTAATGCCTACTATGTTAATCAAATTAGCTTTGTTATGAAAGCTGCTATTGTTAAAGTTATCTTAATATATATTCTTTATTTTATTTTTGCATTTATCATAAAAAGCAGTTAAGTTTAGTAAAATTACATTGTGCACAACCTAATTTAATTTTGGAACTTATATGAATAATAATATTTATCAATACTCGGCTAAAAGCAATAGTGGTGATACCGTTGAGCTAGCAAGTTATCAAGGTAAAGTATTGCTGATTGTCAATACCGCGAGTGATTGTGGATTTACCCCACAATACCAAGGATTACAAACACTATACCAACAGCATCAAGCAAAAGGCTTAGAAATTCTCGCCTTCCCTTGTAATCAATTTAAACAACAAGAAAATGGCAGTAATGCAGAAATAAAACAGTTCTGCGATTTACGCTTTAACATTAAATTTCCGCTGTTTAGCAAAATTGACGTTAATGGCGATAATGCTCACCCTTTATTCGAGCATTTAAAAACACAAGCGCCCGGTATACTTGGCTCTAAAGGGATAAAATGGAACTTTACCAAGTTTTTAATCAACCGTGAAGGCGAAGTAATTAAACGCTATGCGCCATCGACAAAACCTGAAGATATAGAAGCAGATATAGTAGCGTTATTATAAGTTTTAGGTTATTTAACATGACTAATAATGAGAATTTGAAATTAGAAAACCAATTATGTTTTCGATTTTATAGCCTAACAAAATTAATGAATCGTCATTATAGCCCGGTACTGAAAAAACTAGGCTTGACCTATTCACAATATTTGGTGATGTTGGTGTTGTGGGAAAATCTTAACACCACCTCATCGCTGTCAGTGAAACAGTTAGGTGATAAACTGGATTTGGATTCTGGTACCCTGTCACCATTATTAAAACGGTTGGAAAAGCAACAATTACTCAATCGGCTTCGTAATAATAAAGATGAACGCAGTGTTGAAGTAAAGTTAACTAAAGCTGGTTGTCAGTTAAAGAAGCAAGCCATAAACATTCCATCACAAATGTTCTCTGTGACTGGAATGTCTATTGAAGAATTACACGCGTTGAATGTTCAATTAGATAGTTTATTAGCGACTATGAAAACAAAGTAACAGCCTATTTCGATAATTCAAAATAGGCGAGTTAACAAAATCAATCAAAAGATTAGCTAAAAGAGAATAACTCGTTATGAAGTTTTTCTACCACATGGTTAGCGTCTTTTTCATCGACTAAAAAGCATAAGTTATTGGCGCTTGCACCGTGACAAATCAAGCGTATGTTAATGTCATTAATCGCTTGGAAGATACTCTGTCCTATGCCTTTAGCACAGTTTAAACCATTACCAATAACCGCCACTAATGATAAGCCATGTTCTACGGTAACTTCACACAATTGCTCTAACTCTTCTACTACCGTAGAAGTAATTAATGCTTGTGTTGAACCACTTGGATTATCAAACGTTAGCGCAACACTAATTTCACTGGTGGTGATCAAATCAACACTAAGTTCATGCTTAGCTAAAATGCCAAATACTTGCGCTAAAAAGCCACTGGCATGTAACATTGCCGGGCTTTTTACTGTCACTAAGGTTTGCTCTCGTCTAAGGGCAATTGAGCGATACGTTGGGTTAGACTCAACTTTTTGCTTTATTTGAGTACCGCCTTTTTCAGGCTCTTTACTTGAACCAACAAATACTGGAATGTTCTGACGCATTGCAGGAATCAGCGTTGCTGGGTGTAAGATTTTAGCACCAAAAGTAGCCATTTCAGCCGCTTCACCAAAGCTAATTTCTTTAATGGCGCGTGCTTGTTCTGTGATGCGAGGATCAGTAGTGAAAATACCGACCACATCAGTCCAAATAGCTAAGTTAGTGGCATTTAATGCTTCAGCAAGTAATGCGGCGCTATAATCTGAGCCACCACGGCCTAATGTCGTTGTTTCACCTAAACCGTCTTGGCCAATAAAGCCTTGGGTTACTAATACCTGTTCTGGCAATTTCACCGCTAAAATATCAGTACAAGCCGTTCTTAATTGCTCAATGTCCACCACAGCCTTTCCGTATAAGCTATTAGTTTTCATTACTTGTTGAACGTTAAAATAAGCGCCATTAATACCAACAGATTGTAACACTTGTGCAAAAATGCGAGAACTGAACTGCTCACCAAATGCTAAGATAGAGTCTGCTTGTTTAACACTATACTGTATAGATTGAGCTAATGCTTGCTCTGCAAGTTGAGCAAGTAAGGTGTCTATCTCATCGTTTAACTGCTGCGCGATATCGCAGGCTAAATGTTGAGTAATATTGACTTGAATAGCGCGAATATTAGCAACAATTGTTAGTTGCTCATCATTTGGCACATTTTCTTGACTCAAGCGCACTAAATAGTTGGTAACGCCAGCACTGGCAGAAACAACCACTAAACGATTACTAGTATCGTTTTTAATAATATGTGCGCAGCGCAACATCGCTTGATAGTCAGCAACACTGGTGCCGCCAAATTTGGCTACGGTAAGAGGTAAATTTTGACTAGCTTCTTGCTGAGATGGCTCTTGCTTAGATAGGTCGTTTTGTAACATGGTTAATTCTTCCTAAGTGCGATAATTTATGAGTTGAAGGCAAATCATTCGCTATTTAATACAGGAAGAGCATGACTGAGAAGTTTTTAGGTTGGCGCAAATTATGTTGATGCGGTCAATTTTAACTTTTTCAGCCAGAAGCTCTCCACCTTTTTTGAGACTTACTTAAAACAGAATAAAGTAAGTGCTACCGGTGACAGCCCTAAGGATTCAGCCTTAGTGACCGAGCATTAATATTCACCATATTAATCCCCTCGGCGATAATCTCCCTCAATAACATTTACTGGAGTGTGATTCCAAATGCTACCTACCTAGTTATCGCTCCTCTTCTGGTGTTGTGGTAATTACAGATAACTGCGTCTACGAGCAACTTGCGTATTAAACCCGATTTAATGATTAATTGCAATAGACTCTTAGACGTCTATTGCAATTAATCATGTTTTTTTATTACTTAGCGGAGTGTGCAAATAGCCAAGGTTATTATTACCCTCTTTAGTCATTTATCACTTTATGCATTACTCATTTTAACATACGGACCAATAGCACAAATACCAAAAGGCATCCCTGCTTCAATTTTGACTAAAGCAACTCGAAAAAAGCGATGTGTATCACAATAATATTCGAATATATATTACTAAAGCCTCATGTTAAATTGAATTTGCTTTTATATGAATAATCATTAGGGAGTCGATATGTTATGCCCTCATTGCCAAGTGAATTTAATTGTGAACAAACGTCAATCTGTTGAGATTAACGCTTGTCCTCAATGTAATGGAATATGGTTAGAAAATGGAAGTTTAGAAAAAATAATAGCGCAAACACAATCGCCTAATAATCAAGAAGAATTGATTTCAAATACTCAAGAAAATATTGATAAAGGTAGCAGTCAAGCTGTTACAAAGAATAAAAAAAGACGGCATCCGCACTTTTTATCAGGCGCGTTTGATGATGATTGGTAATGATAGCTATACCCAAGCCACCTCACACTGCTAAGTGTATTTTTTACACTTAAGATAAATGTTGTTTGCTTGCTGCATCTACAATTTCAAGAATTGCCGGATGCTTTAACCTCCGCTCAGGAGAAATAATATAATAACGCTCTTTAATTTCGTCAGTACGGCCAACAATTTTAACATCATATTTTTTGGCAACGTATTCATCAATAAGTGTAGGGCTACTAAACACACCGTATCCTGCTTGTCCAAAGGACTTCATTAATGCACTGTCATCGAATTCTGCAACAATGTTTGGAGATATATTTTGCTTTTCTAACCATGATGTTAAACGAGTTCTGACAGCAGATTTTTTGCTTTGCATTAGCCAAGGGAAGTCTGCTAAACACTGTGGAAATACATTACTACAACTTTTGAATAATGTTTCAGCAGCAAAAAAAGTAAAACCACTTTCAACTAGCAGGTGATTATATGCTTTAACGTGACTTCCCAACTGAAGAGCCTGATCTGTCAATATGCAATCTATCTTGTTTATCGACAAGTCTGCCAGCAAACTATTTTGATCTCCTTCATGGCATATTAACCGAACGCGCTCATTCATATTTAACACTGGCGATAATAGTTGATGTGCTAATACTTTGGGTATTACCTCAGTTATCCCCACTGTAAATGTATGCCATTGACCTGGTTGCTTTCTTTTTAATATATGCTTTATTTCATCACCTAATTGAAAAATCTCTTCAGCATAGCTATATATTAATTGTCCCATTTCTGACAAATAAAGCGTTTTACCTTTACGATCAAATAAATTGATACCTATTTGATCTTCAAAACTACTAAGCTGACCACTGATTGTTTGTGGTGTCAAATTAAGCCTTACACTGGCTTTGGTAATGCTGCCTTCGGTTGCAACAACATAAAAATAATAAAGATGATTGTAGTTAAGTGGGCTCAAACCTTAATCGCTCAATTTTTTTCGATGATAACAGTAATAATATTCGAATTTACCTACAACAACAAGTGAGCTATAACTAAAAGCAATCTACCTAATTATAAATGTATTTATTAAATCGACTTTAACAAGCAGTACAAAGTATTTGGTGATAACACTAGAAAGGTGAAGCAATAATGCAGGTAACTATCCAATCTGCTGGAATTACTATTAACAGTGATTTTGAAAGAAAAATTCGGCGAAAGCTGCAATTTTCATTTTCTCGTATTGAACCTTACATCACCACAATTTCAATTAGCATCAATAGCGTCACCAATATAATAGATCATAGTGATATTCATTGTCGATTAACGCTAGATATTGTGAATCAGTCGAGTGTTGTGATTGAAGACACGCAAATGACCCTTGAATGTGTAATAGATCGTGTACTACAAAAAGCGAGTCGCACTGTAGAGCGATTGATTTTTAACGCATGAATAATTTAAAGGATTATCAATGAAGCATACAATTAGCTTATTTCTTACTTTAGTTGCGTTTTGGTTACTCAACTCAGGGCATAATACCGCGCTAATATTATTTCTTGGTCTTTTTTCCATTGCATTGGTTATATTTATTTCACATCGAATGGATGTGGTTGATCACGAATCCCAACCACTAGATTTGTCACTTAATATATTTGGCTACTATTTCTGGCTCACCAAAAAGGTTATTCAATCAAATATCACCGTGGTAAAACATATTTGGCTTGGTAAAGAAAGTATATCTCCAACACTAAAGAAAATTAAAGTATCTCAAAAAACGGATATGGGAAAGGTTATTTATGCTAATTCCATAACATTAACCCCAGGAACAGTGGTAATCGACATCAAAGACGATGAGATTATTGTCCATGCCCTACTGTTTAATGATTTTGAAACATTAAATACTGGAGAAATGGATCGACGAGTAAGTTTGTTGGAGCGCTAATGTTAATTGCTACAACACTTGCCATTTTTGTCGCCATGATTTTAGCAATCATACGTGGGATTACTGGGCCTACACTCTATGATCGTATTTTAGCAGTTAATATGTTTTGTACTAAAACAGTACTGCTAATTTCTTTGTTAGGTTTTGTTATGGGACGACCTGAATTTTTGGATATCGCTATTGTCTATGCCCTTATCAGTTTTATCAGTGTCATTGGGGTATTACGTTACTCTGATACTAATCAATTTAAGCATACCTCAGCCCATGATGAGTTACCAAAAAAGGAGCCATAAATGGATATTGTTATATTGGTGAGCAGTAGTTTATGTTTATTTATCGGCAGCTTCCTTTGTGTGTCAGGTGGCATAGGTATTTTACGATTTCCAGATTTTTATACTCGAATGCACGCAGTTGGTGTTACTGATACCTTGGGCGCAGGTATGATATTAATTGGCCTGATGATACTCAGTCCTGATTTTTTAGTATTTACCAAGTTAATGATAGTGCTGCTATTAACCTTGCTGATTGGCCCAACAACAAGTCATGTATTAGCCAAAGCTGCTTTTCATAATGGCTTGAAGCCAGCGCTTAATAACAAGCCTCTTAAACAAAGTAAAACTAAGGAGCCAACTCATTGAAACCTTAATTAATATATTATTACTCACCTTATTAGTGGTGGTTGCTATTGCCATCATTAAAATGAAAGACCTGTTCGCGGTAGTTATGCTCACAGGTATTTATGGCTTGTTGTCTGCTAGCTTTTTTGTTGCTATGGATGCTGTCGATGTTGCTTTTACTGAAGCTTCTGTTGGCGCGGGTATTTCAACTTTACTCATGTTGATAGTCATATCTATGACCGGGCGCCGTGAGAAAACAACACGTCATAAACCCTTCCCTGCTCTGCTAATTGTAGCCATAACAGGAGGTTTACTGATCTATGGTACGTTAGATATGCCATATTTTGGTTCCGTAGATGCTCCAAGCCATAGCCATATTGCCGCTAGGTATATTAACGATTCAATGCAAGAAGTTGGCGTACCAAATATCGTAACATCTGTATTGGCAAGCTATAGAGCATTTGATACTTTCGGTGAGGTAATTGTCATATTTACTGCTGGTATTGGAGTCTTAGCCCTGTTATCAGTGACTCACCGCCCAGAAGATAATGACAAATTTTCTACGATAAATGACTCAATGCATGAACAGCACCTTGTTGTTCGTATCGTCGCTAAAATGCTAATCCCTTTTATTTTGTTGTTTGCACTTTATGTTCAATTTCATGGCGATTTCGGCCCTGGTGGTGGTTTTCAGGCCGGCGTGATCTTCGCAGCAGCCATTATTTTGTATGCCATGTTATTTGGTTTAAACACAGCACGCAAAGTCATTAATCAAACTTTTATCCAGTTAATTGCCGCTACTGGTGTATTGATTTATGCCAGTGTTGGTGTTGCTTCTTTACTCAGTGGAGGAAATTTCTTTGATTATAATGTTCTATCCAATGATCCTATAGCGGGTCAACATTTGGGGATTCTGATAATCGAATGGGGAGTTGGCTGCACGGTTTGTTCTGTCATTATCATTATTTTTTTCAACTTTGCTGGCCGTAGAGAAATCCAACAAAATAATGGAAGTAAATACGATACAAATCAGGATTTACAATAATGTTAATGGGCCTGTTTAATGACTGGGTTGTTATCATGCTTATGATGATCGGGCTATACATTGTCATTGCACATGGTAATTTAATTAAAAAAATAGTTGGACTGACTCTTTTCCAAACATCGGTATTCATATTTTATATTAGCATAGCAAACGTAGAGGGTGGCACAGCACCAATATTAGCTGATGATATCACTTTATACTCCAATCCCTTGCCTCATGTTTTAATTCTTACGGCTATTGTTGTTGGCATAGCCACTACCGCTTTGGCTCTGTCTCTTGTAGTTCGTATTAAAGAAGCCTATGGCACTATTGAAGAAGAAGAGATTCAACGTCAAGACAACCAAACCCCAGAGGTGAAAAAGGAAGGAAAACAATCATGATTGCCCACCTTCCAATTTTACAAGTGGTTATTCCTCTGATGGCGGCACCTATTTGTTTGCTATTAAAACGTGCTCAGCTTGTTTGGCTATTTTCTCTTATCGTCAGTGGACTGGCATTTTTGATCAGCATTTTGTTATTACAACAAGTAATAGCATCAGGAGTAATCAGTTATGAATTAGGGGGCTGGTCACCACCTTGGGGAATTGAATATAGAATTGATGAACTTAATGCTTTTCTTTTACTCATTATATCAGCAATAAGCACCATTGTTTTGTTTGCTGCCCAAGTCAGCATCGAAAAAGAAATACCACCAAACAAACACACATTATTTTATGTTTTGTATCTGTTATCACTTACCGGTATGTTGGGTATTGTTGCTACGGGTGATGCGTTTAATATTTTTGTCTTTTTAGAAATATCGTCACTCTCTGCCTATGCTTTAATCGCTATGGGTAAAGATAGACGTGCGCTATGGGCTTCCTATCAATATCTAATTATGGGCACTATTGGCGCAACTTTTATGCTAATTGGTATTGGTTTAATGTATCAAATGACAGGTACGTTAAATATTGAGGATCTTTCCCAAAGACTACCTGAAGTAGCACAAACACGTACCGTATTTACCGCCTTCGTCTTTATTATTGTTGGCGTATGTTTGAAGTTGGCCCTATTCCCACTTCATTTATGGTTACCTAATGCATATGCTTATGCGCCATCAATTGTGACCGCGTTCTTCGCGGCAACAGCAACAAAGGTAGCGATTTATTTACTTATTAGATTTACTTTTTCTGTTTTTGGACTCTCATTTTCTTTCACAACCATCCCTTTACAATCCTTATTTATGGCACTTGGCTTAGTCGGTATAGTTATCGCCTCAATTTCAGCAATCTATCAAAATAATGTTAAACATCTGTTTGCCTATTCTAGCATTGCTCAAATAGGTTATATGATTGTTGGTTTTAGTATTAGTTCAGTGACGGGATTAACCGCAACCTTATTGCACTTGTTTAATCACGCGTTGATGAAAAGCGCAATTTTTCTAGCGTTAGCTGCTGTGATGTACCGACTAGGCAATGTTCAACTGAATAATCTTCACGGTTTAGGTCGTCAGATGCCACTGACTATGGCGGCAATTGTAATCGGTGGCTTAAGTTTAATTGGTATACCGTTAACTGTTGGCTTTGTTAGCAAATGGTATCTGGTTACAGCATTGCTTGAACAGGGCTGGTGGCCTGTCGCTGTGCTTATTCTCATAGGATCATTATTAGCGATTATTTATGTTTGGCGAATCGTAGAAGTCGCTTATTTCAAAGCGCCATTAGCCAATAAAGTCCCGGTCAGAGAAGCACCGATAAGTTTTCTAGCCCCGATATGGTTACTAATAATCGCTAATATTTATTTTGGTATTGATACCCGCTTTAGTGTGCAGGTAGCACAAGAAGCAGCTCAGACTTTGTTTGGATTAACACCGTGAATCTCTCTTTAGAGCTGATGTTAGAACTATCTATTATAGTCCCATTAATGGCGACCTTAGGTATTATTGCTACTGGACACCATCCTGACCTTCGAGAAGGTGTGACCATCACAACCTGTTTAATATTGATCTATTTAGTTGTAAACCTATACCAAGGAATCTCTCAAGGAGAAACCATTAGTATTTTCTGGTGGGAGCTTTTACCTGGTTTAACCGTTAGCTTTGATATTGAGCCGCTAGGCATGTTGTTCGCTTTAGTTGCCAGTTTTCTTTGGCTAGTCACCACTTGTTATGCCATTGGTTATATGCGCAGTCATCAAGAAAAAAATCAAACCCGTTTTTATAGTTGTTTTGCTATTGCTATTGGTGCTGTCATGGGCCTTGCTTTTTCAGCTAACTTATTTACTTTGTTTATATTTTATGAGGTATTAACCTTATCTACTTACCCTTTAGTTACTCACGCGGGTACCGACAAAGCCAAAAAGGGTGGCCGAACTTATCTAGGTATTCTACTAAGCACTTCAATCGTATTTTTTCTATTAGCTATCATCAGTACTTGGCTTATTGCTGGTACATTAGATTTTAATCCCGGTGGTATCTTTCCTGAGGATGTTGATAAATCAATTGCAGGCATATTACTTGTACTGTTCATTTTTGGCATAGGTAAAGCCGCAATTATGCCTTTTCATCGCTGGCTGCCTGCGGCTATGGTCGCACCCACCCCAGTGAGTGCGCTTTTACATGCGGTAGCGGTAGTAAAAGCAGGCGTTTTCACTATTCTAAAAGTTTGTGTCTTTATTTTTGGACTGGATTTACTGTCGGTTTTACCTACAACACAGTTTTTACTTTATTTGGCTGGAGCTTCCGTATTACTAGCTTCACTTGTAGCCATGCGTCAAGATAATTTAAAAGCAAGACTAGCCTATTCCACTGTTAGTCAACTAGGCTATATCACTATTGGCGCACTGTTGGCAACCACATCAGGTGTTATTGGTAGCTCCATGCATATTGCCATGCACGCATTTGGTAAAATTACCTTATTTTTTTGTGCGGGTGCTATTTTAGTTACCTTACATAAATCTAAAGTAAGCGAAATGCGCGGTATTGGCCGACAAATGCCACTGACAATGTTCGCATTTTTTATTGCTAGTCTCAGTATCATTGGGGTTCCGCCTACAGGCGGAACATGGAGCAAGTGGTTTTTAATGTTAGGGACAATAGAAACCGAGCAATGGCTGTTAATGGTAATTCTAATGCTTAGCTCTTTACTTAATATTGCTTATTTATTACCAATCTCCTTTCACGCATTTTTCCCCGAACTCATGGCTAATACAGCCGCGAATAAAGAGTCAAATACATATTCTAAAACAGCGATATATTCTAAAAACAAATTGGCAGGATATAAAATAAAAGAAGCACCTCTGCCTTCATTAATTGCCATTGTTATAACTACGTTAGGTTGCTTAACTTTATTTATTTTTCCGCAAGCTTTATTTGAGTTGGCCACAGCTATTTTGAACAATAGGGATAACTCATGAAAGATGAAAAAACATACCTCTTTGACAATCCTGAAAACATAAAGCGTGTTTTATACATTCTTTATGGATGTTGTGCTGTATTACTAGCTTTGGATTTTGTTATCCATCGTCATATTACCCATAGTTGGGAAAACTTATGGGGTTTTTATCCTCTTTATGGCTTTGTAGGTTGCGTGATTCTTGTCTTTGTTGCCACTTGGTTACGGACTTTTCTTATGCGAGATGAAGATTACTACGAAAAACAAGAGACGAAAAAAACAGGAGATCATTATGTGGATGATTGAAATACCTGCTTTTGTCCCTTTTTTTATCGGAGCCTTAATCACCGCTCTAACTCGTGGTACTTTGCGCAGTGCCATTATGATTTCTGTACCTATAATCAGTGTATTACACCTTTGGATGATACCTGAAGGAATTCATCTTCAATTTTCTTTATTTGAATATCAACTTACTCCCTACCGTGTAGATAAGTTAAGCCTAATGTTTGGCTATGTATTTCACATTGCCGCTTTCATTGGCATTATTTACTCATTACACCTTCGCGATACCATGCAACAAGTCTCGGCCATGTTATATGCTGGCAGCGGTTTAGGTGCTGTTTTTGCAGGTGATTTGTTAACCTTGTTTATTTTCTGGGAGTTATTAGCTTTTACGTCAGTATTTCTTATTTGGGCTCGTAGAACTCAGCGTTCCTATGTTGCAGGAATGCGTTATCTTATTATTCAAGTGTTATCTGGTGTAATTCTGCTTGCAGGTACGCTTTTTTATGCCGCTGAAAACAACACCTTAGCATTTGGTTATATTGGCTTAGATAGTATAGCTGGGTGGCTTATTTTTATTGCTTTTGGTATCAAATGTGCATTTCCAATTGCCCATAACTGGTTAACTGATGCCTACCCTGAAGCAACAGTTACCGGAACAGTATTTCTTAGTGCATTCACCACTAAGGTAGCCGTTTATGCCCTTGCCCGTGCTTATCCTGGTACTGAGTTACTGGTATATATTGGTGCTGCTATGACCTGTTTTCCAATATTTTTTGCCGTTATTGAAAATGATTTACGACGAGTATTGGCCTATAGCTTGATAAACCAAGTGGGATTTATGGTGGTAGGCATTGGTATTGGCACTGCGCTTGCCATCAATGGAGCCGTATCCCATGCCTTTAATGATGTAATTTTTAAAGGCTTATTATTTATGTCTATGGGGTCAGTATTACAGATGACTGGCAAAATTAATGGCTCGGATCTAGGGGGCTTATATAAAACGATGCCTAAAACAACAATACTCTGTATTGTTGGTGCAGCATCCATTTCAGCTTTCCCTCTTTTTAGCGGCTTTGTAAGTAAGTCTATGGTTATGGCCGCAGCGCTTGAAGAAGGGTTTGACTGGATCTGGTTAATGTTACTTTTTGCCTCTGCCGGAGTATTTCATCATGCCGGGATAAAAATCCCCTACTTTGCTTTCTTCGCCCACGACTCAGGTATTCGAGCAAACGATCCCCCTAAAAACATGTTATTAGCAATGGCTTTAGCAGCGAGTCTTTGCATCGCAATTGGTATCTATCCGCAAGCATTATATGCCTTATTACCGTATGACACAGGTTACAATCCCTATGATGCAACCCATGTTTTAGCCCAAACTCAGTTGTTATTTTTTTCAGCGCTCGCCTTTGTCTGGCTTAACCTCAAAAGAATGTACCCTCCTGAACTTCGCTCAACCAATTTAGATTTTGAGTGGTTTTATCGTCGCGCATTTCCAAGTGTATTAAAAAATATATTTACCTTAATTTGGCAAGCAGACCGTACATTACGACAAGAGTTCAAGCTCAAATTAGCTATATACTTAACTTATATAGCAGAGAAAAATAACCGAATAAGTGGTTTGCTCTCACGAAATTATCCATCAGGAAATATGGCTTTGTGGGTCGCAGTGGTTTTAGCTAGCTATTTATTTCTTAGTTTTATTCAATAAAATACAATTTAAAATTGCTAATATCTATTGTTAATAAACACTGATCCCATATAGGGTAAAGCTATTCATTCTCAAACTTGTTGTCTATTTTTACCTATTAGAAATACTCAGCCTTTTTTTGATAACCTTGTTTGATGTGTTCTATCAATAAACGAATTTTTGCTGGCAAATGTCGTGTGTAAGAATACACCGCATAAACACCTAAAGATCGGGGCGCGTAATCAGTTAAAAGGGCAACCAAGGTGCCACTTTGTAAATCTTCATAAACACTGCATCTGGGTACATATGCTATTCCGTATCCTGCTAGTGCAGCTTTTCTTAATGCTTGGGCGTTGTTTGTTGCAAAGTTACCTGAAATACGGATGCTTTTCTCCTGTCCATCTTGTTCAAAACGCCAATCATGCGAACCTTTTGCTTGGCCGGTATAAGCAAGACAATTATGACTTAATAAGTCGTCAATATTATTTGGTTGACCATATTGCTTAATATATTGTGGTGAACAACAAACTATCCAATGAGAGATAATGAGCGGTTTGGCAATTAACGTAGAGTCTTCCAAATCCCCTGTTCGAATAGCAAGATCTAACCCTTCTTTTACCAAGTCGGCAAACTCATTTTCAAGACGTATATTGACACTAATTTCAGGGTGCTGATGACAAAAGTCGGCTACTATTTCAGCTAATAATAACTCCCCTGAAATAGTGGGAACACTGAGTTTTATTTCTCCTGATATTTTTTCACTAAAATTACTAACCGCGCCAATCGCTTCATTCACTTGTTGATTAATGTTTTTTGCATGTCGATAAAGCGTATCACCTGCTTCACTTAAGCTAAGCTTACGCGTAGTGCGGTACAACAGTTGCACCGAGAGATCTTTTTCTAACTTAGATATTTTTTTACTTAATGCCGGTGTCGATATACCGGCAATGTTCGCCGCTTTTTTAAATGAACCAGCTTCAACTACTAACACAAATAAAAAGAGTTCATTAACACCGACCATATTTTACCCCTGAGCTGACAATAAAAGTTATTACGACGCTTTTAGAAACAATAAATTAATAAATGACGTATATATTAACAATTAGATTGGCGGTATGTTAGTTATCTTGTAAAAATTATTATTAAATAGACCAAGTATGTGGTTTATTTTCATATACTAAAACTGTCACCTTCATTTATTAAGGGCGGGTAAATGTCTCAAAAAATTACTAATGCTGGTAGAACTCAATCTAATACCATTGAGTGTCTAAATATCTCTGAAAAAAAAGTGGGCTTGTTTGTCACCTGCTTGGTAAATACCATGCGTCCTTCTATAGGCTTTGCTTCAATAACACTACTTGAGCAGGCCGGGTGTACTGTTGAGGTTCCAGAGCTTCAGTCTTGCTGCGGACAGCCCGCATTTAATTCAGGTGATGATGAAGGAACACGTCAGATTGCCTATCAAACCATTAAACAGTTTGAAAATTTTGATTATGTTGTTCTTCCTTCTGGCTCCTGTGCAGCAATGATCAAAAAGAATTTTATCGAAGTTTTTAAAGATCAGCCCGAATGGCTTGCAAGGGCTAAGCATTTGGCCAGTATAACCCATGAATTACTTTCATTTTTGGTTGATGTCTGTCACTTTCAGCCTAGTGATATTGAGCTTGATGGCTCATATACTTATCATGATAGTTGCTCAGGATATCGCTCTCTTAACGTTTATGAGCAGCCCCGCAAGATGTTATCAAAGGTGAAAGGCTTAGACCATAAGCCACTTAATAGTCATGCTGAATGCTGCGGTTTTGGTGGCACCTTTTGTGTGAAATATTCAGACATTTCAAATGAGATCGTCGCTGAAAAAGTCGAGAATGTTTTAGCTACGCAGGCCGATTATCTGCTCGGTGGAGATATGGGCTGCTTAATGAATATAGCGGGTAAGCTCAACCGAGAAGGCCACAAAGAGATAAAGGCATTGCATACTGCTGAGGTGCTTGCTGGTTTAGCGCCACAAATTTTAGGAGGCAAAGATGCAAGCTAATAGACCTGAAGATTTCTCTAAAAACGTTAGCAAAGCTTTAGCACAGCCTGATTTGAAAAAAATTATTCGCCGTACAACTGACAAAGCTGAAACAAAGCGTGCCGAAGCGGTTGCTAACTTCCCCGAATTTGAAAAAGCACGGGCACAAGGACAAAAAGTTAAAGATCATACCATTAAGTATATGGATCATTATTTGGCTGAGTTCGAGAAGAATGCTTTGGCTCAAGGCACTATTGTTCACTGGGCTAGTACTGGTGAAGAAGCGTCGAAGATTGTTTTAGATATTTGTCGCCAGCATAAGGCTAAAAAAGTTACCCGAAGTAAATCTATGCTAGGTGAAGAGATAGGCTTAACGCATGCTTTTGATAATTCAGAAATGGAACGAATTGAAACAGATTTGGCTGAACATATAATTCAACTTGCTGGCGATCCCCCTTCTCATATTGTTTGGCCAGCGATGCACCGCAGTAGAGAAGATGTAGTTAAGCTCTTTCGGGAGTTTCACAAAGACCCAACCTATTCCGAAGAGATTACTGATCTTGTCAGGAGTGCCCGTCGCGACCTTCGTAATAAATTTTTAACGTCAGATATAGGCATTAGTGGTTCTAACTTCTTGCTGGCTGATAGTGGTTCATCTTGTACCGTTACCAATGAAGGTAACGCTGAGCTCACCATAACACCGCCTAAAGTCCATATAGTGACCGCAGGCATTGAAAAGTTAGTGCCTTCAATGGCCCACGCCGTACCTTTACTGCGATTGTTGACTCGCTCGGCGACGGGGGCAGAAATAACGCAATACATAACCTTCCATAACGGGCCTAAAAGGCCTAATGATGCTGATGGACCTGAAGAATGCCATATTGTTTTAGTCGATAATGGCCGTACCAAAATGCTCGCTGAAGGCATGGAGGAGATGTTGCGCTGCATCCGCTGTGGCGCGTGTATGAATCATTGTGTGGTATATAAGCATATTGGTGGTCATGCGTATGGCTCAGTTTATCCTGGGCCAATGGGATCTGTGCTGACTCCTCATTTAAACAGTCTTGAGGTGGCAAACAAACAGACCCATGCCTGTACGCTCAATGGTCGCTGTGAAGACGTTTGCCCCGTTAATATTCCTCTGCCTAAATTACTACGCTCGCTACGTGCACAGTCTTGGCAGAAAAAATATGAACCGTTAACAAACCGTTTTGTTGTACAGTCTTTCGCCATGATGGCTAAAAGACCTAGATTATTTCAGTTGCTTAGTTCTTGCGGGGTTATCTTTATGAAGGTGTTTAGCCGTAAAGGGTGGATTAAATATATGCCACTTACTTCGGGCTGGACTCGTAACCGTGATTTGATTGAACCAGAGTCGACCACGTTTATGCAGCAATATAAAAAAATTAAAAAAGCTGAAACAACTAAAAGTGGTGGAGCGTAAATCATGAATAAAGAACAAAGCGATCTGAGTAGAGGAAAAATATTTAGTGCTATTAAAGAGGCTAAGCCAACCGTCACAATGGATGTAAAGACCATTGAGCAAGAGGCACTTGAGATTCTAACAGAAAGTGAATTTGCCCGCCCCAAACTTTTGTCTGAAGATGCAACTGAGGCCTTAGTGCTTAGAATTGAAGCTGGGTTGGTTATCGGCACAAGCTGTGAAAGGCTTTCGACGCTTGACAATTTACCTAACTCAGTGAAGAAATTTTTTAGTAAACATTTTTTACCACCCGCGCTTAAACTACAGAGTGTAAAACAGTTGGAAAAACTGAATTGGCAAGGTATCTCTACGGATATAGATATTCAACAAGATAACACGGTTGGCTTATGCTGGGCTGAGTACGGTGTTGCAGAAACGGGTTCGTTTGTTGTTCATTCAAGTGCCGACATGCCAATTTTGCTCAATTTTTTACCCTTGTACCTTATTGCTGTTATTCCAAAATCGAAAATACTTCACTATATGGATGACTATGCCCTTATAGCAAATGAGATAGCTAAAAAGGCAGAGACGCCGCGAAATATGTGTTTAATATCAGGTGTTAGTGGCACAACCGATATCGAAGGAGTGTTAGTTCAGGGTGCTCATGGGCCTGAAATTTTGCATATTATTATTGTCGAAGATCAGTAACAGCAATTTGAAGGTTATAAGAAATCACCTCAAGAAATAAAAATTGCTTGTTGTTCTCTACACGCCGGTGTTATGCCGGTGATGCGCCAGCTATGGATGACATGTATTGAGCAGAGTCAATCATCCAAGCGAATGACATTATCGCCAACTATCTATTAAGTCCGAATAGCTCTAAATCTTTGAAGCGTTATTGCTCACCTATTGTTGATTCTTCAGCACGAGAACATTGGTGTACTTTGTTGTACTAATTGCATTTACCATAAGCCAATATTATGTCGTTTAGCATTAACCATCATCGTTCGGGTTCACTAATGCCCACTATCACTCTGCTAACATTCCTTTTCTTATCTTTTTTTGTCTCCCCCCCTACTGACTAACGAGTTACCTATTTCAATTAAAATCAATTAGTTAAATTTCCACTGCGCATTAAAGAACACTTAACTTAGACCCGACAAACCTTTTTATGAGTAAAACTAAGTGTAAACACGTAGATAAAATACGTGTATTCGCCGATTTCGCTAATTCCGCAATTCTAATATCTTAGTTGAGGCAACAAGCAAGATGACTGTTTTGAAACACTAAGTCATCTAACTCTCAATAAAAAGGTAATAAAATAATGAGAAATATACTCAAATCCGGTTTTATGTTGACAGCATTGGCATCGGCCCCCTCTTTTGCAGGATATACGATTGATTTAACAGATCAAGATACAATTACTTTCGGCGGTTTCATCAAAGCCGACGTGCGTAGCATTAGCGGTGATGTTAGTTCACCAGCAACAAATAATGATTATTGGATTGGTGCCGCCGCCGTTACTGATAATATTTCAACAACCAAATTTACAGCAAATGAAACTCGCTTCAATGCTAAATATGTTCATGGTGATGTTACAGGTTTTATTGAAATGGATTTTTATGGTGGTGGTGGCAACCAAATTATTTCGAACTCATCAAATCCAAGATTACGTCACGCTTTCATCAAATATAAAAATATCACTGTGGGTCAAACATGGACCACATTTATGAATACCAGTGCTATAGCTGAATCTGCTGATTTCGGTGGCCCTTTAGTTGCCGAGTCATTCATCAGACAAGGTCAAATTCGTTATACAAATGGCGGCTTACAAGTATCTTTAGAGAACCCTTTTTCAGACAAAGGTGATAGCACCCAAGATTCAATACCAGATTTTATCGCCAAATACACCTTTAAAGGTGACTGGGGTAATGTTTCAGTTTCAGGTCTAGCGCGTCAATTAAATACTGTTGGTGGTGATACAGAGTCTGCTGTTGGTTTTGGTGTTGCTGGTCGTATTAAAACTGTCGGCAAAGATGATTTCCGTTTCCAAGTGCATGGTGGCAAGACTGGCCGCTATGTTAGCGTAGTTACCGCACGAGATTTAGTCGGTGAAGAAGCAGAAGAATCAACATCATTCATGGCTGCTTACCGTCATTTTTGGACTGACGATATGCGTTCAACTCTATATTACGGCAGCACAGATACTGACTTAGGTGATGTTAAAAATAACCATGTAGCCGTTAACTTATTCAAAAACTACACTAAGCAACTTTCTTTTGGTATTGAAGTAGGTAACTTTGAAATGGCGAAAATCAATAAAGACTCGAACTACTTACAATTCACAGCTAAATACGTTCTTTAACTTTTTATTATGCCAATTTCATTAATTAGGTGAATCTATTTTAACCAATAGAAATGAACATATAGTTAGTGGAATTGGTATTAAACACTACCGGAGAAAGACGATGAAAAAATTTCCTTTATTATTATTAAGTACTTTAATTGCGGGCAGTTTCTCAAGCGCAGCAATGGCTGAAAAGAAAATACTTCTTAAGACGCCAATTTATTATAACTCGGTATTACCAAGCTTAGGCTCTACTGTTAAATATGTCTCAGACAATATTCAAACGTTAAGTGGCAACACCTTAAAAATGAAAATATACGAGCCTAATAAGCTGGTCAACCCAAAAGAAATACTAGATGCAGTATCCACAGGTAAAGTACAAGCGGGCTATGCTACAGCTGGTAACTGGGGCGGAAAAATCCCAGCAGCTCGCCTATTTTCTGCGGTACCTTTTGGTCCAGAAGCACCTGAATATTTAGCTTGGTTCTACCATGGCAACGGCAATAAATTGCATCAAGAATTATATGATGACAATAACCTAAATGTGAAAGTACAAGTGTGTGGTGTATTAGCACCTGAAACTTCCGGTTGGTTTAAAAATGAAATCAACAAACCAGAAGACTTAAGTGGTTTAAAAATGCGCTTCTTTGGTTTAGGCGCCCTAGTGATGGAAAAACTGGGTGTTAGCACTGTTGGTTTACCCGGTGGCGAAATATTCCCAGCGATTGAAAAAGGTGTTATTGATGCAACTGAATTTTCAATGCCGGTAGTTGATAAACGAATTGGTTTGAAAAAACTACTAAAATACAATTACTTCCCTGGTTGGCATCAACAAGCCACGATAATGGAATTAATTATCAACAAAGATACCTGGAAGAAGATGAGTGATCGTCAGCAGTCAGTTATTGAACATTTATGTAAATCAGCGACCTTAGAAGCAATTGCCCTTGGTGAAGCAATTCAAGCACCGGTAATGAAACAAAATGTTGAAGATGGTGTGATCAACAAATACTGGTCACCTGAAATGTTAACGACTTTCAAAGATAAATGGGATGAAGTGGTTGTCGAACAATCGGCAGAAGATCCAGCTTTCAAGAAAATACATGACGATTTAGCCAAGTTCCGTAAAGATTACGATTTATGGGAATCAAACGCTTTCTTACCTCGTCCAAAACCAAGCCTTTAAGTTAACCTTACGTGCGGTAACTCCCATTATTTGCACAGCCTAGAGCCTTAGGGCTCTAGGTTTTTTTATTGAATTAGGAGAATCTGATGACTGATTCATTTTCCAATCCTACCAGCTCCGTCGCACGATTGATGCTAAAAGTAGCCGATACTTTTGAGGCTATTATTCTTAAAGTGTCTGCCGTTTGTTGTTGGTCTTCAGCGTTATTAATTGCTGTCATTATCTGTAATGTAACCATGCGTTACGGCTTTAACAATGGACTTATTTTATTTGAAGAAATTCAATGGCATTTATATGCCATAGGTATCATGTTCGGTTTATCCTATGCCGAAATTACTAACTCACAAGTTAGAGTTGACGTGGTCGCTTCCATGTTAAAACCTAAAACAGTACTTAAATGGGAGATATTTGGCGCACTCGTTTTTGTTTTTCCAACCATTTTTGTCATTTTATTCAATAGTTTTGATTATGTCGCACAGTCTTATCTGCTTAGTGAAAGTTCATCTTCACCATTAGGCATGCCATTTCGCTGGGCAATTAAAGCTGCTATTCCGGCAAGCTTCATCCTGTTAGCGATGGCAGTGCTAGCACGACTGTTCCGCAATATTATTACCATTACTCAAAAGGAGGCATGATCATGGAAATTAATGAAATTCTAGTCATCAGCATGTTTTTAACCTTCATTGTCTTTTTATTTACTGGTATTCCAATCGCCTATGTTTTAGCGGGTGTTGGTATTATATTTGGTGGTATCGGTTATCTGTCAGATATGCATTTGGACACGTTTACTGGCCTTGATTTAAATGTATTAGGCTTAGTCGTTTCTCGAATATTTTCCTTAATGGAAAATTGGGTACTAGTTGCCTTGCCCATGTTTATTTTTATGGGCTTAATGCTTGATAAATCAGGCGTTGCTGAACGTATGATGATGGCAATGCAAGAGCTATTTGGTCGCGTTCGTGGTGGTTTAGGTATTACCGTAACCTTGATAGGCATTATTTTAGCAGCTTCTACCGGCATTATCGGTGCTTCTGTTGTGTTACTTGGTTTGCTATCAATTCCTGCCATGATGAAACAAAATTATTCGAAAACTTTTGCAACCGGCATAGTATGTAGCGCAGGTTGTTTAGGTATTTTAATACCACCAAGCATTATGTTAGTGATCATGGCAGATCAATTAGCATTGTCAGTAGGTGATTTATTTACCGCCGCAGTATTTCCTGGATTAATGCTAGGCGTGGTTTATCTCGCTTATATTTTAGGTTTGTCTTTTTTCAAGCCCGAAGTAGCACCTGCCCCAGAAAATCGTCGACCGCTAAATATCAAAGTATTAAAAGAAGTTTTCCGGGCTATTTTACCGCCAGTAACGCTTATTATTGCTGTGTTAGGCTCAATATTTGCGGGTATTGCCACCCCTACTGAAGCCAGTGGTGTTGGCGCTCTAGGTGCAACCATATTAGCGGCGATGAATAAGAAACTTAATCTTAAAGTTTTTCATGAAGTGTTAATGTCATCTTATAAAACTACCGCTTACATTTTTGCCATTTTTATTGGTGCAACGGTTTTCTCGTTAGTTTTACGCGAACTAGGTGGCGATGAGTTTATTTCAAGTATGTTAACCGGCTTACCATTTGGTCCATATGGCGTTTTATTTGTTATTCTACTTATCGTATTTTTATTAGGCTTCTTATTAGACTGGATAGAAATCACCTTAATTGTATTACCGTTACTAGCCCCAGTAATTAGTATGTTAGATTTTGGCATCGGCAGTGTTAACGGATTAGACCAACCGGTATTAGTGTGGTTTGTTATGCTCATTGCGGTGACCTTACAAACATCATTTTTAACGCCCCCAGTCGGTTTTGCCTTATTTTATTTGAAAGGTGTTTGTCCACCTGAAATAAAACTAACCGATATATATAAAGGCGTTGTCCCCTTCATAATATTACAATTAATGGGTCTAGGAGTATTGATCATGTACCCTGAAGTTGCCTTGTGGTTACCGTCGATGGTTTATGGCAAGTAACCAAAGATGGTCGTTAATTAATAAGAAAGAACAAGAGTATCATTAAGCTGCTCTTGTTCTTTAGTTGAGAATATCGCCGTTATTACCACTAACGTAAAACTACTAAATCCAAACGATTAAATGAATTGCTTTAAATTTTTCATCAGTAGCTCAGTCGAAACTTTAATCAAATAATTAAAATGGCATAAAAAAAAGAGAAGAACTATATTATACAGTGTAGTCACCGTTTACTTTCTAAAAAGTGATCATGATATGAGTAATAATCAATTATATATCACTGTATTTTACGATGGAGCTTGTCCAAGGTGTATAAAAGATAGACGCTTCTATGAACGCCTTGCTGGCCAAGGTGGCAAGCACGTTAAGTGGTTAGACATCACAGGTCAAGATGAGCATTTAAAAAGTTTAGGCATCGACCCTCTCAAGGCTATTTCTGAACTTCACCTTCAACTTTCAAATGGTATAATTTTATCTGAATTAGATGCATATATCGTTTTAATGGAACGTGTATGGTTGTTAAAATGCGTAGCTTGGTTGATATCTCTACCTGTAATCCGTCCCTACATATCAAAGCTTTACCATAAAAAAGTGCAAAAGCGGTTGAAAGCTACTGGGCGAATATAATCTCACTGTTATGACTACTCAATGAATTTGCTGTGTTTAACTATTGCTAGGTTATTGAGTGGTGTAAGGCTAACTTTTTGCCCCAAAGCTCTCGTAAATCTCTAGATAAAATTCACATCTAAATTAGCAACAGGCTAGCCTGTTATTACAAAATTACTAGCCAAAAGAACACCATTCATTGATTGGTGTAACATTATGATTAGTAATAGCTTTCAATGAGTCAGTAAATAAAGCCTCTTTACATATAAAAATAATTTTATATCAATAAATAACTCCTTCATTTTAAAATTTCAGCTAAACTTAAAATAATTTGCTTGGAACTAATCACATATATCAATGTTTGGGAATTTTCCATTGGGCATTATTCTTGACCCTATCGTAGTTCATGTAGGAGAAATGAAGTCATAATGATAAGGAATGGATATGATATACGAAGATAAAAGACAGTATTTAGCTCGTAAGCGCAGCAGGCTGTCAGAGCTGACTCTTTTTCTATGCGCTAGCATTTTGAGCGTGTCCTGTATGGCGGACATGCTAGCAGCAGAAAAATGGGTTAACAATGAATTTAAGGAAAGTACCCTAACTAAAAATCAACAAATGAAAGAGATGCAGTGGTTTATCAATGCGGCTAAACCCTTTAAAGGCATGACAATACGTGTTGTGTCTGAACGTATCGACACACATGTCTATGAAGCGAAAGTGTTAGCGAAAGCTTTTCAGGAAATCACCGGGATAAAACTGGTTCATGAGATAACAGGTGAAGATGATGTGGTCAAAAAAATAGCCACTCAAACCGAATTGGATTACAGCATTTATGACGCTTACATTAATGATAGTGATTTTATCGGTACACATTATCGTACCGGCAAAGTGGTTGCCTTGACTGACTTTATGGTGGGCGAAGGCAAGGATGTAACGCTGCCAAGCTTAGACCTTGAGGATTTTATCGGTCTTAGTTTTACCACAGGGCCCGATGGTAAGCTTTATCAATTACCAGACCAACAGTTTGCAAACCTGTATTGGTATCGTGCCGATTGGTTTGACCGTTCTGACTTTAAAGTAAACTTTAAAAAACTTTATGGTTATGAATTGGGTGTGCCTCAAAACTGGAGCGCCTATGAAGATATAGCTGAGTTTTTTACCATTCATGTTAAAACCATTGATGGTAAAAAAATATACGGGCATATGGATTATGGCAAAAAGGACCCTTCTTTAGGCTGGAGATTTTCTGATGCGTGGTTATCGATGGCTGGCGCAGGCGACAAGGGCATCCCTAATGGTATTCCCGTAGATGAATGGGGTATTCGAGTAGAAAATTGCCATCCTGTAGGCGCTAGTGTAAGTCGTGGCGGAGCATTAAATAGTCCCGCAGCTGTGTATGCCATCACTAAATTTACAGAATGGTTGAATAAATTTGCACCGCCAGAAGCTAAGAATATGAATTTTAGCCAAGCCGGAGCATTACCGGGCCAAGGAGCTATTGCTCAGCAAATATTTTGGTATACCGCATTCACTGCTGCTTTGACAGACCCCAAGCTTCCAGTCATGAATAGTGATGGTTTACCAAAATGGCGCATGGCGCCTTCCCCAAGAGGGCCTTATTGGGAGAAAGGCATGAAGTTAGGGTATCAGGATACTGGTTCCTGGACTTTCATGACGTCAACACCTCTTAGAAATAGGAAAGCAGCGTGGTTGTACGCACAATTTGTGACATCTAAAACAGTCTCGCTACAAAAAACCTTAATAGGTCTTACGCCTATCCGAAATTCAGACTTAATGTCCGATAAAATGACGAAAGTGGCTGATAAATATGGTGGTTTGATTGAATTCTACCGTAGTAAAGCCAGAGTTGCATGGACTCCTACAGGCTCCAATGTACCTGACTATCCTGGATTATCCGATTTGTGGTGGAAAAATGTAGCGCTTGCTGTAAATGAGCAACTCAGCCCCCAAGATGCGATGAATCAAATGGCTGCTGAAATGGATGAGCGTTTAATAGAACTAGAACAAAAAGGTCAAGAACGTTGTGCGCCTAAGATGAACCCCAAAAAAGATGAGTCCTATTGGTTAAATCGACCCGGTGCGCCAAAGGCTAAGCTGGCAAATGAAAAACCACAAGGGATAACGCTGCCATACGAATCTTCACTTGAAGCTTGGGATTAGGCAGGTGTAATGATGAAAACTTATGGTATGTATTTAGCTGTATTTATTCAGGGCATATTGGCGTTCCCCGTCTCTACAACAACATTTACTTTATTAACAGAAGAATTACCGCCTTATAGTATTAGGGGGAATGATAGTGGAACCGGTGCAAGTATTGATATTGTATCCCAACTTTTTACACGCGCTAATTTTGATTACGAAATAATAATTGTGCCATGGAAACGTGCTATGCGCATGTCTTTGAGTGATGAAAACACATGTATTTTCCCTATGCAACGGAATCAGGAGCGAGAGGCGAGCTATCACTGGGTAAGTCCTGTTCTAATTACCCAAACGGGCTTTTATACACGGAAGGACTCTCCTCATAAACTGGTCACAATTGATGATGCTAAGGGGCTGATAATTGGCACTTATAATGGAAGTGCCGTGGCTGAATATCTAACTAGCTGGGGCTATAAGGTTTACATGACGCCACGAGATGCGCCGAATATTCAGAGACTTATGAAAAAAAGAATCGATGTATGGGCAGCCGATACGCTATCTGCTAAGTATTTAGAAAATAAGCATAAAATCACCAATATGAAAGAACAATTAGTTTACTTTTCTACGTTGCGTGCACTTGCCTGCAATACCAAAGTGCCTGAAACTAAGGTGAACAAGTTGCAGCAAGAACTGAAACTAATGTATACCGATGGCACAATCGAAAAAATCATCACAAAATACAAATAGTGTAAATGTGAGAGTTGATAATGCGTTTGATAAACAGGCGTACTAACACTAAAGTGCTCTGTTTCATTATTCATCTTTAATGTGATTTCTCTAGTTATCCGCCTTGTCTATGCGATGCCCTTAGTTAGTCTTTCCATCGAAGTCATAAAGGTCTGCTTTTTTAGTCTTACCCTATTTACGTGGACACACTATAATTGTTGTAGAGATACAACAGGAGGTGTTTCATGGCAAAGGCCAAAAGTTATCAAAGGTATCCTGCTGAGTTTAAACGTATGGCGTTACTCAAAGCTTCTGAGGATGGTGTTACTGCTAATAGTGTTTGCGAAGAACTAGGGATCAGTTTTAGGCAATTAAGTCGTTGGCGTGATGAGTTTCGCTTGAAAGGTGATGATGCTTTCAAAGGAAATAAACAAACCAGTAATAATGAATTAACTAAGTTGAAACAAGAGCTGGCTAAAGTAAAAAAAGAGCGTGATTTTTTAAAAGATGCGGTGGTGTTCTTCGCCAAGGAGTCCGGTTAAAATTTCGTTGTATTAAGCGGCACCGCAACAGCTATCCCGTAAAAATGATGTGCAATGTTTTAGATATTTCACGCAGTGGGTATTATGCCTGGCTTAGTAGACCACTATGCAAAACTAAGCAGGAAAACATTAAATTAACTGAGAAAATATCAACAATATTTGAGCAAAGCAGAGGTGTATACGGAGCGCCAAGAATAAAGGCGAGTCTTGATTCTGAAGGGCATTGTTACGGCAAGAATAGAGTGGCTAGATTGATGCGAATAGAGCGATTAAAAGGACGCCCTAAACGTGTGTGGCGAAGAACGTCCGAATCAAATCCATACGCCGATCCTGCACCTAATTTACTACACCAAAACTTTGTTGCGAAAACGGCTAATCAAGTTTGGTCATCAGACATCACGTACATCCAAACCAGACAAGGATTTGTCTACTTGGCTGTCGTAATGGACTTGTATTCACGTAAAATCATTGGCTGGTCTATGGATAAAAACATGAGCCGTCACATTGCTATGAACGCGTTAGGGATGGCTGTGGCAGCAAGGAACCCAAGTGATGGCCTCATCATTCATTCTGATAGAGGCGCTCAATACATCAGCGATGATTACCAAGCAATGCTGAAAGAAAATGGTATTCAATGCAGCATGAGTGCTAGAGGTAATTGCTATGATAATGCGGTTGTAGAGAGTTTTTTCGGTTCATTGAAGCGAGAAAGGATCTGTTGTTATAAGTACCGAACAAGGCAAGAAGCTCAATTAGATATATTCGATTACATCGAATGCTTCTATAATAAAAAGAGGTTGCACAGTTATCTTGATTTCAAAAGTCCAATAGACTTCGAAATAAAGGCAAAAGTGCTAAATTAACTGTCCATATTTTTGGGGCAAGATCATTTTAGCCAAAAGAAGACATTGATGCGTGAATTTTAATTGCTAACTTTTTGTTGCAAGAGCTACCCTAATTCTAATGTCTTCTATCTTCTAGGATAGCTGACTTTAGCATATATACTCTAAGGCGCTTTCGCCCCTTAACGAGATAGCGCTAACCGTCTCTATTACCTCTTAATAGATCTTCTCAGTAGGAAATTTCAGCCAACTCATTTAGGTTTGACCATTAACTACGTTTGAATTTCATATCTCATAAGCCAACCAAAACACAATTATTCTAAAATAACTATATTTATCTTGTTCAATCATGATTAGCAATTTATTATCTTTATTCAAATAGTTAGTGAATTGTGATGAGTTGTGATGTCTAAGCCGCAAATACTGGTTGTCGATGACAGCCCTGAAATTCGTTTAAGTGCCATCTTTATTTTAGAAGATCAGGGTTTTTCGGTGCTTGAAGCGGAAAATCACCATTATGCTCAAGCAATGTTGGCCGAAAACAGCGTCGATTTGATTTTGCTGGATATGAACTTTTCCTTAGATACCACCTCAGGCGAAGAAGGTCTGCGTTTTTTAACCTGGCTTAGTAAATCTGGTTTTATTACCCCTGTTATCGCCATGACCGGTTGGTCTAATGTTGATCTAGCGGTAAATTCCATGCGTCTGGGCGCTTGTGATTTTGTTGAAAAACCCTGGAATAACCAAAGATTAGTCCAGATTATTCGCCAACAGCTGAAGTTGGCAGGTCTGGAAGTCCAAAACCAAAAACTTAAACAGCAGTTGGAGTCGGTTGCAGAGCAAGATTTTGTTTGGCGGTCAGAGGTAATGAAAAAATTATTACGTCAAATCGATTCCGTAGCGGCAACTGACGCTAGTATTTTATTAACGGGTAACAATGGCACTGGAAAAAGTCATTTAGCTAATCGTATCCATCAACAATCTGATCGAACCTCCAATACTTTTATCTCGGTTAATATGGGCGCGATTTCAGAAGCCTTATTTGAAAGCGAAATGTTTGGCCATAAAAAAGGCGCATTTACTGACGCAAAAGAAAATCGCATTGGGCGTTTTGAACTGGCCAAGCATGGCACCCTATTTTTAGATGAAATTGCCAATATTCCTCAGTCGCAACAGGCTAAATTGCTACGAGTGCTGGAATCTGGCGAATATGAAGTATTAGGCTCAAGTAAAACTCAGCATGCTAATAACAGAGTTATTAGTGCAACAAATAGCGATATTGCCCAATTGATCGGCGATGGTGCCTTTCGGGAAGATCTTTATTTTCGTCTTAATACCATAGAGCTTAGAGTGCCATCATTGAAAGAAAGGCTTCAAGATATAGTTCCTCTAGCAAAGTACTTTATTGCCCTATATGGAAAAAAATATAAACGCGAGGGATTAAGCCTGACACAGGATGCAATACAAGCGTTGGAAGCATATCACTGGCCGGGTAATGTCCGTGAAATGAGCCATTTAATGGAACGTGCAGTTTTGTTGGCCGAATGCACTAACCTTGGACAGGAAGATTTGCACCTGTCTAATATTAAACAGAACAATCGTTTGCCTATGATGACGGTGGACCAAGCAGAGCATAAACTCATCGAACAAGCACTGGAGCTAACGCATAATAATGTGCCTAAAGCGGCGATAATGCTAGGTCTGACTAAATCATCCATGTACCGCCGATTAGAAAAATATGGCATCAAAGAACTGGCTTAATGGTCAGCAGTAGTATTGAGATCAACGTCTAAAGGCCTCAAAATAAGAAAAACAAGAGCTGGGAACTATGAACTTATTTGTCGTAAAATCTTTAGAGCAGCTGTTAACTGCATGTTTTATTGCCACCGGTTTTTTAGTGATCAGTTTGTGGGTGGTGATTGGATTAGTACAACACTGGACAGTGGTGAACATTACCTTAATAAGCTCTGGTGTATCGGTAATCTTGTGGTTATGCTTTTCTTATGTATACAAAAGAATCCTCATTGCCTTTAAACGCGCCAGTATGCATCTTGAAGCAGTGAGCAATGATGACTATTGTCAGTATGCCAAGCCTGCATTTAATGCAGGCTTGGTCATAGAGTTTCACCATGATCTCGAAAACTTGAGTTCTCATTTGCAATTACTCAAGTCACGTTACGATCAACATATTTTTTTGGTTTATCGACTAATCGAGCAGCTAGACAGCCCTATTTTGGTCTTTAACCAACACCCCCAGCTTACGTATGCCAATGCTTCCTTTAATGAATTATTCCCTCAACCTTGGCAAATTTATAGACATGCCTCTCCGGGGTTATTAGGGCTTGTATTTGTACATAATCATTGGCGTTTTAAAGAAAAGCAACGTGACAGTAAATGGCAAATTCGCTACAGCGAATTTATCGATCAGGGACAGACGCACCAATTGATGGTTTTTGTTAATATTGAGTCAGCATTGAGACAAAGTCAGCTTAGTGCTTGGCAGCAACTTACTCGCGTACTTGGGCATGAGATCCATAATTCATTAACGCCCGTATCAGCATTAGCTCAGGGGTTATGTTTAAAGGCTGAAGGTGATAGAGAAAAGCAGGCGTTAACTGTGATCACAGAACGATGCCAGCATTTGCAAGATTTTGTCAGTCGGTATGCGTCTATTACCAAGCCATTTCACTTAAATTACCAGATACTTTCAGTTACTCATATCGCAGAACGTATTAAAGGCCTACTCAAAGATATTCAACTAGAGGTAGAATTAAATACGGAACGTTTTTGGGCAGACCCCGCTTTTATTGAGCAAGTATTGTTAAATGTGATTAAAAATGCCGCTGAAGCTTCTGAAGCCGGAGAAAAAATAAAGCTGATCTTTAGTGAAAGTGCAAATATGTCACTCATTGAAGTGGTCGACAGCGGTCATGGTTTTGCTAATCTAGATAACCTCTTTGTTCCTCTGTATTCAACCAAACAAAATGGTCAGGGTATAGGGCTGAGTTTTTGCCGTAATATCATCGAACATCACAAAGGCACCATTGATCTAGTTAATAATACCAATGCGCCGGGTGTTACCGTCTCAATCGCCCTGCCTTTAATTACGCTTGAAAAGTCTTAACCTGCAAAAATCATTTTACTAAAACTTCCTAGTTCCATTATGGGTCGCAGTAGTTCACCAGCGGACCAATTCCATATTTTCATTCAACAGTAAAACACTAACACACTGAATATTAAAGTAAATTAATTATGGCGCAAAATTAGCATTAAGCACTGTCATTGTAACTAAAAGTTAAGAATTTATTCAAGGACTCCCCTAAATGGATGTAAAAAAAATCAAACCTAAACAAAGTAAATTCAAAAAAATTCCTGTTATCGCTGGTTTGGCGATCTGTTTGCTCGCAGTCCTCACTTGGTATGTCAGCGTTAACGCAGGCGCTACTTCAATTAAACGTAACGACTTGTTGTTTGGTACGGTAAAACAAGGAAACTTGCAGGTTGAAATAGCAGGTTATGGTGCTTTACGGTCTGAAAAACAAGTACTGCTAACGTCACTGACCAGTGCAACAGTTCAAGAAATCGTCCTTAAACCCGGTGCTTTAGTAACCGCAAACAGTATTATTGTTCAACTTACTAACCCTGAGTTACAACAAGAGGTGGATAGCGCAGTCCAGGAACTTTCAAAACGTAAAGCCAATTTACGTCAGCTAAAATTGAACCAAAAACGTGAGATCCTTAATGAAAGTAGCAGTTTTGCAGAAATGGAAGCGCACTACGAAACGGCTAAGGTAAAGCTGGAGGCACAATCTGGTTTGATTAAATCAGGCATAGTATCGACACTTGACTATAAAGAAAGCCTAGTTCAGGAAGCACAGCTGAAAAAGCGTCTAAAAATACACCAGCAAAGAACCGTTGCGCTTAAATTAGTCAATCAAGAAGCCATTAATATTCAGCTCGAGCAAATCAAACAACAACTGGGGCAACTAGCTATCGCTCAAAACCGTCTCGATCGTCTTACCGTTAAAGCGGGGTTTGCTGGTGTATTACAACGCTTATCGGTTGAGTTGGGCCAAAGCTTAGCCGCCGGGCAGGAAATTGCACTCATAGGTAGTGTCCAGGAGCTGATCGCTTTGGTTAAGGTGCCACAAAGCAAGGCACAACAAATTTTTATTGGCCAAAAGGCTATTATTGATACCCGCCGTGACAAAATTGCTGGCATTGTTGCACGCATTGATCCTGTGGTGGTAGAAAATACCGTTGAAGTTGAAATAGCTCTACCGAATCAGCTGCCAGCTAGTGTACGTCCACAACTCAGTGTTGATGCCGTTATAATCACAGATATATTAACCAATATTACCTATATGGATCGCCCCGTCAATGGCAAGGCTAATTCAAATGCCAACTTATTTCGACTCGATGAGTCACATAACACTGCCATGAGAACCCCAGTTAAATTTGGTAAAGAGGCGGGTCGCTATATCGAAATTATTGAAGGTGGCAAGGTCAATGATACTTTTATTGTTTCAGACTTGTCCTTGCTTAAAAGTTTAGAAGTGACCATAGAGAACTTTTAAGCGCTATCTAGTAGATGACGTAAATTATACCAACAATACAAATATTTACTAAAGATATTAACAAAATCATCCCCACTATTAAGGAAAATAAAGATGACTAAAATAAAAATAGAAATGAAGAACATTGGTAAAGTTTTTGAAACCGATGATATTGAAACCCATGCACTAAAAGAGGTGAATATTGTTATTCGTGCTGGCGAATATGTCTCTATTGCAGGCCCGTCTGGCTGCGGTAAATCTACCTTGTTGTCTTTATTGGGTTTATTAGATATGCCAAGCTCAGGCTCTTATGCAATAGAGGGGCGTGATGTTAGCTCACTTTCGCTTGATGAAGCGGCAGGTATTCGTAATGAAAAAATCGGCTTTGTCTTTCAATCGTTTAACCTTATTGATGAACTCTCTGTGTTTGATAACGTGGCCCTACCTTTACAGTATAAAAAGCAAATACCAACAGATGAATTTATCAAAGCAAGAGTCGAAGCTTGTTTGAAGATGGTAGAAATGAGCCATAGAGCTGATCATAAACCTAACCAGTTATCAGGTGGACAGCAACAACGTATTGCTATTGCCCGCGCTTTGGTTGCCGATCCCGCCATATTATTAGTAGATGAGCCAACCGGTAACTTAGATTCACAAAGTGGTGACACCGTCATGGCGGTATTAGCTGAACTCAATAAAAAAGGCACCACCATTTGTATGGTAACCCATGACACCCGTTATGCAGATATGGCAACGGTTCAATTGAAGCTTCTTGATGGTCAAATCGTTACCGACGAAGCATTAAAGGTGGCCGTATGAGAACATTCATTCGCCAATATAAACAGGCCTGGGCCAGCCTAAAGAAGAAACCTGGTTTTATCTTAACTGTTTTAATGACTATGGGCATTACCTTAGGCGCCTTGTTGTGTGTGCTCACTTTAAATTATTTGTTGCTGGTTGAACCACTGCCTTACCCTGAACAAGAGCGTCTGTTTGTTGCTGAGCATCAACTTATTGGCGCAAAAAAGGAAACCAAAGGTAATGCTTTTACTTACCTCGGATTAGTGCACTTGTATAAAAGTAAGGTCGCCTTTGAGAAAGCTGCGATGATGTTTTATATGGAGGATGTTATTATTTCTCATAACAGCCAACCCTTAGTTAATATAGCCCTTGTCACTCCAGAGTTGCATCAGCTATTAGACTCCCCTCTGGCCCTAGGGCGGATGTTTGCAGCCAGCGAAGCCTTAGATAGCCATAACCCTGTTGCTATGCTTAGTTATAACACTTGGCAGCAAGAGTTTAATGGCAGCACCGATATTCTTGAGCAGAAAATAAATATTACCGGTGTCAGCTATCGCATTGTTGGGGTATTGGCTAAACATTTTGTTGAGCCTGAACTGGCTGAAATTGGACGAGAAACTCAAGTGTGGCTGCCATGGGATTTTAATCCAAGAGAAGCGAGGGGGCGGAAACAAAGTTATGGCAATATGAGTCGTAGCCTGAAGTTTATCGGTTTATTGAATAAAAATGTCAGCCAAAGTCAGACTCAGCAGCTGTTAACACCGTTAGTAAATGACCGTTGGCAAGAAGGTGTAGCAGAAATAGGTTTTTACAAGGGCTGGTCAATCAAAATGCGGGTGCGTTCGGTTAAGGACGTTATGCTCGGTCAGAGCAAGTCTATTGCGGTAATGTTATTGGCGGGTGTGGTGGGTTTGGTATTAATCGCTTGCGCTAATATATCTAATATATTTATGGCACGTACCGCAGAAAAGCAACGTCAAATGGCAATTCAGGCAGCGATTGGCGCCACTAAAAAACACTTATTTAAAGCCATGTTTGCTGAAACCAGTTTACTGATGTTTATGTCAATTATATTCGCCTTGATGCTTGCCCAGTTTGGCTTCTATATTATGCAGCAATATTTAGCCGCGCTATTACCTCGAGTTAATGAATTATCCCTTAACCTGGTAACTTTTGGCTGTGCGGTATTAGTGACCATTATTTTTGCTTTATTTTTCGCTAAATTAACTACCCGCATGATCAATTATCGCGCGTTAAATACTAGCTTGCAAAGCAGCGGTAAAGGCAGTGGTTTGCAGGTATCGAAAAAGACGCGCCAAGTATTAATCGCCAGTCAGGTAGCATTAGCGACGGTATTGGTATTTGCCAATATTAGCTTGCTTAAAGATGCAATAAAAACCATCAATGCACCGTTAGGTTTTACTACCGAGAATATCTCTACCTTATATTTAAATTTTTCATCGTTCGATTATCCTAGTCAGGAAGAGGTCATGCCTATTATGGCTGAGATCATGGAAAAAATTCAAGCATTGCCGCAAGTGGAGTATCTTAGTCAAGGGCGATCACCGTTAGTTGGTTTTGGTGTCAGGGCGTTAACCGATGTTGCCAATAACGAGCGTTACACCCCCTATATCACGAGCGTTGATCATAAATATTTTAATATGATTGAGCAACCATTAGTACAAGGTAATAACTTTACTCTGATAGACCGCCAAGATCGCGCACATGTAATGATAGTTAATCAAGCGTTTGCCAAACAGTTAAGAGCTGATGGCGATGTGCTGGGGTTGCAAATTTCAACAGGTGCGCCTGAACCGTTCAAAATAATTGGTATTGTCAAAGATATTGCTATACCAGGTGATACACCGACAGACAATGACAGTGACGCTACAGGTACAGGTATACCAAGGACATATATACCCAATGGACTTGGTACACGAGCTTTTATGTTGAAACTTAAACCGGGCCAGTCTGTTAGCCGCGAACAACTGGGCAAGCTAATAGTCGAGGTAGATTCAAGGTATGCTGTTTATAGTTACAATGCAGCGTCTGACATGCTTAGCCAACGATTGTTTGCTGAAATCACTACGGCAGTGACTACCGCGGTATTAGCAAGTTTAGTATTTTTACTGGCAGGCATAGGTTTATACGGTATTTTAAGTTACGGCACCCAGTTGAGACGTTTTGAACTCGGCGCTCGTATGGCCATAGGTGCAACCCGTAAACATTTAGTCTCTATGATCATTAATGATAATAGCAAGGCGGTATTGGCGGGCTTTATTGGTAGTATTGTGTTGTTTACTCTTGCTTATATTGGCTTGAGTAAATACATTCATCCATTTCTTACTTGGCAAGTATTACCTATGATAGTCGCTACTATGGTATTGATCATTATGTTGACCTTGTTTGCCTGTTATTGGCCATTAAGACAATATATTAACCAGCCAGCGATATTTAGTTTGCATGGCAGTGAGTAAGCTCTTCCTTTTCTTTAATTTAATAGTTAAAGGTAGTAGATAAAAGTGGGCATAGCCCACTTTCTTAGCTTAAACTATGGTTCAACATAACCTACGTTTAGACAAGTATTCCCCAGGATTAAAGGAAAATTAGTAATTTCAATGGCCCCCATCATTAAAGCGCAGCAGTTGGGCAAGATATTCAAAACAGATGACATGCTCAGCCATGCACTGCAAGGTATAGATCTGGAAATTCAACAAGGCGAGTATGTCTCAATTTCAGGTCCCTCCGGTTGTGGGAAATCTACATTGTTATCTATTATGGGGTTATTGGACTTTCCCACCACAGGTAAGCTCTTTTTCGAAGGTGTAGATGTCACTAAACTCAGTTTGGATCAAGCTGCTGATATCAGGAATAGAAAAATTGGCTTTGTCTTTCAGCAATTTAATCTGATAGATGAGTTGAGTATCTATGACAATATTGCCTTGCCGTTACGCTACGCTAAGCAGCCAGTCAGTGATAAGAAAATAAAGGAAAAAGTGGGCTATTGTTTGGATGTTGTTGGCATGGCATCTAAAGCAGGGCGTAGACCAACACAACTCTCTGGTGGTCAGCAACAATGTGTTGCAATAGCACGAGCCCTCGTCGCTGATCCCTCTATTTTGTTAGTGGATGAGCCAACGGGTAATTTGGATTCAAAAAATAGTGACCAAATTATGTTAAGCCTAGAAGCATTAAATAATCAAGGAACTACTCTCTGCGTAGTTACCCACGACATACGTTATGCTGAAATGGCAAAACGTAAGGTCTATCTGCTTGATGGTCAGATATTAGGTCAAACTCGCTTTGATCATCAGGGTATGTTTTAAGTGCAATAAAGAAGCCGTATTTTTCACTTCCCATTCTGTTTGGTTTTAATAACTAGTTACCGTATAAGTCTAAATCCTAAACAGAGAATTTAGACTTATACGGGGACAAAAACACTACATAAAATCTAACTCGCTATGTATGATCATAAAGCGGACCATCTTTGCATGTAATTATTTAAGTCACCTACGCAAATAAAGCTTTAAAATAAAATTTTTATTAAGGTCAGCTAACGTATCTTTGTTAGCATAGACCCAGTGAGAATTAGAGCTTCCTCAGTTACCTAGTAGAAGACCTAAAGAGCAAGTTCTAGCTAATGACTATAAGCACACAAAGACCCTTCGACTAGGAAATACTCTATCGATCTAAACCATAATCAATAGCATAACGCATCAGGCCAACGGTTGAATCAATTCCTAATTTTTGTTTTATGTTTCGTTTATGGGTTTCAACCGTTCTTACGCTAACATTAAGCTCTTGGGCGATACGTTTGTTACTAAGACCTTGTGAGATAAGTCTTAAAACTAGTTGTTCACGTCTGGTAACAATGCCGCGCTGCTCACCGGCAAGCTCTTTTGATAGAATTTCAGTAACTTCTGAGCTGAAATAATGTTTGCCTGAAATAACTTTTTTAATCGCTTCGATTAATTCTTGACCGGGCACATCTTTTAAAATATAACCATCGGCGCCATGTCGCATCGCACCTAAAATGTATTCTTTATTGTCATGCATACTGAGCATAAGTACTTTACAGTCAATATCTTGCTCTTTAATTAATTCAAGCACGTACATGCCATCCATCTCAGGCATGTTAATATCCATTAATACAATATCAAATTCAAGACTCTTAATCAGCTCAAGCGCTTGTTTACCATTTTCAGCTTCGCCAACAACCTCTATGCTGTCATCAAGACTTAAACGATATGTCAGCCCTTCTCTAAAGAGTGGATGGTCATCTACTAATAAAACTTTAATCATGCCCTTCCCCTTCATTTGAATTTTCACTCGCATTACTTGCATTATAACGCAATTGTGATTGTGGTATGCGAGCTAATACTGTGGTGCCATTACTTTCTGAATTAACCGTTAAGTTACCTTGATAAAAGCTTAGTCTTTCCTTGATGTTGCGTAGACCAATCCCTTGATGTGCTTTCGTTTTTTTGTCAGTATTTTTATCATAACGGTGATAATTAAAACCTTGGCCATTATCTATAATTTCTAATACCAACCAGCCAGGTATCAATTTTAAAGTGACAGCTACCTTTGAGGCATTGGCATGTCGTTCAATGTTAGTTAACGACTCTTGGGCAATTCGGTATAAGGCGGTTTTCACTTCAGTTGGTAATATGTTTCTGATGGATAAGCGCTCGACTTTAACATCAATGCCAGTTCGCTGAGAAAAATCTCTTCCCAGCTCTTCTAATGCTGCGCCTAAACCATAGTCTTCTAATAACCCGGGGTGGAGTCGGTGAGAAATAGCGCGAATTTCGCCCATTATTTTACGAATAAACTCCATAGCACGATCCATTTCTTTAGTAGAATCGGCATTATTCTGCTGTTTGAGTTGTGCTGTTTCTAAGGAGAAACGCGCTGCTGCAATAGTTTGACTAATGCCGTCATGTAATTCTCGAGAAACGCGTTTACATTCTTCTTCTTGGGTCTGAAAAATACGCTCGTTTAGCTCTCTTAATTTACGGTTAGCCAGTTTTTTTTCACTAAAACGAATAAACTGTCCTGAAACAAAAATAACAATAACGGCGAACACCCCAATGATAAGTGTCATTATTGAAGTATTACGAATATGTTCACCAATAGAAGCATTTAGCAGTGCAATCTCCTGATCAATATCGTCAATATAAACGCCTGTGCCAATCATCCACTGCCAGTCATCCAGCGTGCGTGAATAGCCAATTTTTTTAGCTACCTTTCCATCTTTAGAGGGTTGATTAAAAACGTAATTGAGATAACCTCCTCCTCCTTTTGCTTGCTCAAGCAAGCCTTGAATAAGTTTGGTGCCATTTCTGTCTTCAAGATCGAGCCAGTTTTTACCAATACGCCATTCTTGCCCAGGAACAACTAGCGCAGTGCCATCGAAATCATAAGCAAAAAAATAACCGTCTTTACCAAAGCGCATATTCGCTAATGTTTGTTTTACTAATGTTTGTGCTTCTTGCACATTTAGGTTTTTATTTTGATAAATGTGCTCTGTGGCACCTTCAGCAATAGCAACATAGTTACGTAACTCTTCTTTGCGATGCTTAATAACACTTTGTCGATATTCCTGAACGGTTTGTTTCGACAGTGATTGATATTGTACCTGCGTAACAAAAAGGACAGCTGAAAGTGCTAACACCAATGGAATGATGGTAACTAGTTGTAACTTTAAATTTAAATTCACTTATGCCCCTATTACTTTTTACTTATTTATCGTGCTAAATAGCAACTTTCTCTGTTGTTGCTTTATCCACTAAATAAATAATCGACTGGTAATCAATACCTGAATGATGGGATAAACCTATTTCACAGGTTCTACTATTACTATAGCCAGAATTACAATTCTTAGGCACCTGTGATTTTAATGGTGCCAGTGCATTTTCATTTAACTCTGGCGTAGTAAAACCCTTGTCACCTGCAAAGCCGCAGCATTGAATATCTTCAGGGAGAATAACTTGTGAACTACAACGTTCTGCAAGCTGCTGCATTTTTGTTGCCAATCCCATTGTTCTGCTCGAACAAGTAACATGCAGCATGACGGTTTCATCTAGAGGTGAAAAATCTAAATAATTAACCAACACATCTTCTATAAATCCTACTGGCTCATAAATTGATAAACCACTGACTTTTTCTTTATTTTCTAATAACATTGATTTGCACGGGCTAGTATCAATTAAAATAGGATATTTACCTTGCTCACTTAATTCTCTTAACTTATTTAGTAAAGAGTTACTCTTCTGATTTGCTTGTGAAAACATGCCTTTACTATTAAAAGGCATGCCACAACATTCACCCGTAAAGTCTGGGCTTATCACATCAAAGCCCGCTTTTTCAATTAAAGAAAAAGTGACTTGTGTTAGCGAACGCTGGTCTGTCGCCGTTATTGACTGTCCCATACTACGGCTTGCGCAGCTTGGGATATATACCACTTTCGGGCGGATAGTTAGTTCATTATTGTCAGTAATTTTAGGATGATAGTTAGCTTTTTGAGGTAAAAATTTACTCCATAAAGGTATTTTATTAAAAGAGAGCTTTCTAATTGTGCCAGTCAGCCCCCCCATCGCTTTACTACCAATAAGTCGATGACTAATACCTGCCACAGCAAGCGATATCCGAGTCACTTTTTCAACGGTAGAAAAATTATTTGCTAAAACCTTAGAAGCACCTTGATAACTGTTATTGTTGCTATGACGCAAATCACGAATAAGATCGCCAGTATTAATACCAACAGGACATCGCTCGGCACATAACCCTGTTGCTGCACAGGTATCAATACCTAAATAGCTAAACTCTTTTTCAAGCTGTGCCAACAACTTAGGATTTTCATTAGTATCTTTCAGTCGGCTGATCTCTCGATAAGTACTGATACGCTGTCGCGGGGTAAAACTCAAACCATTAGAAGGACATACCGGCTCACAAAATCCACATTCGATACATTTATCAATAATAGGATCAGCAGGAGGTAGTGCCTTTAAATTTTTAATATGCGCATTAACATCGTCATTGATGATAACACCCGGATTAAGCAGGTTTTGGGGATCAAACAATTGCTTTATTTGCTGCATTAACGCCAGTCCTTGCTTACCCCACTCTAACTCAATGAAGGGTGCCATATTACGCCCTGTACCATGCTCAGCTTTTAATGATCCTTGATAATCGACCGCGACTAACTGACAAACATCATCCATAAATGCTTGATAACGGTTTACTTCAGCTTGTGTTCCAAAATTTTGCGTAAAAACAAAATGAAGATTTCCTTCAAGCGCATGTCCAAAAATTATTGCCTCATCATAATGATATTTATCAAAGAGCTTTTGCAGATCGGAAACTGCATCGGCGAGTCGCTCAACCGGAAAGGCAACATCTTCAATTATAACGGTAGTGCCGTTTTCACGTACTGCGCCAACAGCCGGGAATGTCCCCTTTCTTATAGCCCAAAGCTGCGAGTATTCGCTAGCAACATCAGTAAATTTAATGACATTGGTTTGTTCAAATTCTGCTAGGAGTACCTCAAGTTCAATGACCTGTTGGCCTAACAATTCAGCATTAGCGGCGCGAGTTTCAATCAATAATGCCGCAACATTATTATCTAGTGTTTTAATAAAGTCAGGTAAGCCATCCATATCGCTAACCGACGCTAAGGCGCGTCGGTCCATTAACTCAACGGCTGATACATTGGCATTAGCTAACGCTGACACTGCATGGCAAGTGGTTTGTATATCAGGAAAGAATACTAACGATGATGCACGATATTTATGTTCAATAACCGTGTTATAGGTAAGGGAGGAAATAAAGCCTAATGTGCCTTCAGAGCCAATCATTAGGTGAGCAAGAATGTCAATTGGATCTTCAAAGTCGATTAATGAGTTTATCGCATAACCTGTAGTATTTTTTAGTCTGTATTTATGGCTAATTAGTTGATGTAACTCTTTATCATCACGCGTTTTCAACGCCAGTGCTTTTAAGTTTTCTAGCAAAGTAACATGTGTTTTTTTAAACGCTGTAATACTTTCTTCATTACCTGTATCAAGCACAGAGCCATCATGTAAAACCACGCGAATACAGTCTAATGTATGATAACTATTTTGGGCTATGCCACAACACATACCACTAGCATTATTTGCGGCAATACCCGCAATTTTACAAGTATTAATAGAAGCAGGATCAGGTCCTATTTTCCGACCATAAGGTAATAAGTATTTGTTAGCATCGGCGCCAATAACGCCAGGACCTAATTTAATTTTAAGTCCTAAATCTACAATCTCATGAGCACGCCAATTCGTTGTCAACATGATTAAAATAGAGTCTGATTGTGCTTGCCCTGAAAGGCTGGTACCCGCAGCTCTAAAAGTAACTGGCAATTTAAACAGCGCAGCTTCTCTTAGAACCTTTTCGACCTCTGTTTCATTATCAAGAATTAAGACTAACTGTGGCACTAAACGATAAAAACTTGCATCTACACCATAGGCAAGTCGTTTAGCGTAATTACTTATTATTCGTTCTTTAGGTAGAAATTTATCTAATTGCTTGGAAAAATCATGATATTTCGGTGATAACATTACAAACTCTCTTATTAACTATTTTAAAGTAGCACATTTAGATTAAATAAAATCACTTAGACAGTTCTTGTTGACGAGTTTATTAACTGATTAAAATAAGGGGCTTAAAACTCTAACCTAAGTACTTTCATACTACACTTCACACAAGTCTGACAGAAAACGTTTGTATTTATAGTAATGAAGTGAAGAAATAAGTAAATAATAACTAGAGTAAAAACTATCCTGTCAAATTAGATATATTTTAAAAATATATCTTCTTATATGTATAAGACACAATCTAATTCATTACATTATCAATAATATTAAATGAAGGATAAATGCGATATAGGTAGTTACACGTATTTTTTCTACGTGTTTACACTTAGTTTTAGCGGTTTTTTATTTTTAATGAATAAATATGATAAGGAAACCATATTTTCATAATTTATTATCGAAAGAAAGTATTTAATCTCAGTTCAGCGTAAGCACAGCGTATTTTTAAACAGGAGGTCAGCCCAAATTCACTAGGTGATAGCTTAATGCGTAGCTTCTGTTTTTTTAGACAATAAGCCCACCTTTATGTGCTTTCAAATCGTTTTAGTCAAAAAACCTAATCGCTAGGTGGTCTAATAGTGCTACTTTCATCCAGTTTTGAGGTTAAATAACTTATTTATACTCGCTAGATAACAGCAAAAGGTGTTTGAGTTTATCGCTCCTGCTGCCTAACTATAAATCAAGTAATAAAAAGCCTTTATTTACCTAAGGTGACTTTACATTAGAAAAATAGTGACAACTGTAAAGTGTCACTATTGAGACTTTATTCAGTACTGCATGCATTACGATTAAAAGCCCTGTAAAACAATTTTTCCTATTGATTTTCCTGACTCAAGCTCTTCATGGGCTGCTTTTAAATTGTTAGCATTAATAGTACCTAAGTTTTTACCTACTGTAGTTTGGATGTAACCTTGATCAATCAAATCAGCCACTTCATTTAGTATCTGATGCTGTTGACTAATATCTGTTGTATGAAACATTGAGCGGGTAAACATGAATTCCCAGTGCAGTGACAAACTTTTTTGTTTAAGTTTACTGATATCAACTGATTTAGGATCATCAATTAAGGCTATTTTTCCCATTGGAGCTAGCAGCTCAACATAACTATCTAGGTATGAATCTGTATGAGTTAAGCTAGCAACGTGTGTTACTTGTCCAATATTTAATTGTTCGATTTGAGCAACTAATGGTTTGGTGTGATCAACTACATAATCAGCACCCAATTTTTTCACCCAACTCGCTGAACTGTCGCGGGACGCTGTAGCAATAACGATTGAATCTGTTAATACACTCGCCAATTGCACTAAAATTGAGCCAACACCACCTGCTGCACCAACAATTAAAATTACATCATTTGACTGTTCTTTCGAGTTAGGATGCTGTTGTTTTATTGCCAAACGCTCAAACAATAACTCCCAAGCAGTGATTGCTGTTAGTGGTAATGCAGCGGCTTCACTATCAGACAAACTCTTAGGTTTATTGCCGACAATACGTTCATCAACTAACTGGTATTCAGCATTACTTCCTTGGCGATTTAAGTCTCCTGCGTAGAACACCATATCACCTGGTTTAAAGTTGGTCACTGATTCTCCTATTGCGACCACTTCACCAACTGCATCCCAACCGAGTACTTTATATTTATCACCTTCTGGTGCAACATTTTTACGAATTTTACAATCAACGGGATTAACCGCAATTGAGCTAACTCGTACTAATAAGTCAAATCCTGAAGCTATGGGTTGCGCTAGTTCAATATCGATTAATGATGCAGGGTCGCTGATAGGTAATGATTGTGTGTAGCCAATTGCTTTCATGTTTATTCTCCAGTGTTTTTAAAATGATGTATATACCCGTTCCACTTGAGAATAATAATAGAGCTTGATTACCCAGAAATAAACAGCATAATCATTGAATCTTTATCAAATAAATTTTGACAATCATGTTAATAGAAGATCTTAATGTTATTTTAAAAGTCGCTGAATTTCGCAGTATTACCGCAGCGGCAGAGAGTTTAGATATGCATACAGCCACAGCCAGTGCGGCAATTAAACGCGTTGAACGTGCGCTTGGAGTTGAATTGTTTATACGAACAACTCGACGTTTAAGACTTTCAGTTGCGGGAGAAAGGTACATTCCCAATTGCGAACAAGCGTTGCAAATGCTCAATCTAGCTCAACAAAATGTTAAAGATGATTTAGATATTATTGATGGTGAGTTAAGAATTTCAGCATCATCAGATTTAGGTCGAAATTTGATTTTGCCTTGGCTTGATGAATTTATGAAAACGCATACTGGCGTTAGTGTTAAACTGCATATAAGTGATAGTAATATTGATTTCTATCGAGACCCAGTTGATATTGCTTTACGTTATGGTTCACCAAGTGATGCCAATCTTTATGGCTTCAAGATTTGTAATGTGCCACGAGTGATTTGTGCAACACCTGAATATCTACAGAGCTTTGGTGTACCTAAACACCCTAACGATTTGACTATCCACAACGGCCTTCTTTATCAGCTACACGACATCATTCATGATGTATGGGAGTTCACCCATAAAGAAGAGGTCATTAAAGTAAAAATGCAAAGTAACCGCGCTTCAAACGATGCTGAGCTAGTAAGGCGTTGGTGTGTAAACGGCAAAGGAATTGCGATGAAGTCTAGTTTAGACATGTCACATGATTTACTGAGTAAGCAAGTTATTCCCCTACTCCCTAAATTTCCTCCTAAATCGACAGAACTATGGCTTATCTGCCCAAGTAGGCAGACAATAACTCCGGCAGTTCGATTACTTAGAGAACATTTAAAAATAAAGTGTGCTGATGTATTTACCCAACTTATTGATAAAGGCATATTGACTAAAGCTGATATTGAATAACTTCTATTTATAAAACGTTTCTAAATCAGCCCTGTTGGGATGACGGCAAAGAATTATTACCAGCAGAGTTAGCACAAGACACTTATCCCTTTAAAATATTAAGAAACAAGTTAATTGTTAGTCGTATTTTGTATGAGATCGAAGGTATAATCCATATATCCAATATTCTATGTAAATTAAACTATGAACGAAAATAACAATACACTTAAAAGCTTTTTAGCTCAGGTTAAACCAACCCAAATGTTATGGGCATTACAGGACAAAGCAAGTGAAGATTGGGTGGTACTCGATTCTATTGCCTATGAAAATACTGACGTTATGCCTCTTTGGTCAAGTACTGAATTAGCCCAACAACATTGTATTGATGAATGGGAAAACTATACTCCTTGTGAAATTTCTTTATCAGACTGGCTCGAATTTTGGCTTGAAGACTTGAATGAAGATGGTGTAATTATTGGCGTGAATTGGCAAGGTGATGATGAATACCTAGAAATGGAACTTGCTGATTTTACCCAAGCATTAGCAACAATTGAGTCTATGAAATAAAACGTATCGCTTGATTTATCGGTATCCGTTATGGTGGCTGTCATTTGGTACTATGTTTTGTGTCCCATGATCTTTTATTATTGGGTCTAAATTATCTATATCCATTATTTATGCTCACCCACTCACCCATAGTGGCCAAAGCGGTTTAGTACGTTTACCGGTAAAAGAGTTGCTGATAGATTCCTATTGGTTTTTCTGTGATTAACACCTGAACGCCTTACCATAATCATCTCTGCCTTTTCAAAACATATTTAGACGAATCGCCAAGCAAACCAGTGAAGCATTAGGCAGCAGTAACACAAAAATAATTTTAGTGAATATAGGCTAATACCGCCGACAATATATCAAAAACACAAAACTTAGGTGTAACAACATTAGTGCCAAAAATCGATACCTCAGGCGCTGAAAATACAGGTACCCTTAACAAATTACTGTTTAGATATAAGCAATTTTTGGCGTTTAAAAGTTTGTAGTATAGATATACCCGTTACCATTCAAGATGAAGGTTTCAGAGTACTTGAGCACTTTGAATGATAACGGGTATATCTTCAAAATATCTGCTTCGCTACGCGAAGCCAGATAATGAGCTGAAATAAAACCTCAATAGCGATAGGTTGCAATAATTAGCTTTCACACAACCTGGCAACTAAGCGGACGTACGCTGCTGAATAAAATCACTCACCTTTGCCACGCTTAAATGAGCTTACAACAGCAGTATTTAAAATATTATTAAATATCCTAAACAAAAAAACCTCTGTTATACCCCTGTAGGGGGATTATCAATTCTCATAATTGAAATACTATGAACATTCAAAATCAATATGATTTTTCGCTGATGAGGATTTAGTTATGAATGTACCTAATGAAAAAAGTAGCAATGAAATACCTAAGGCAGACATTGAAACTCTAAATAAAGATAAATTTTTTAAAGAAGATAGACCACTTAATAAAAGTTATCCCAATCAGTTAGAGTCAAATAATCATTATGTCTTGGGATATAATTAAGGTTAAAGCATGAATACAAAAAATAACGAATTACCGATGTTTTCACTTAAAAATAAAGTTGCTGTGATTACAGGCGGCGCTTCTGGTATTGGTTTAGCAATGGCAAAAAGATTTATAAAATCTGGAGCAAGTGTTGTCATTGCTGACTTATCAGATAAAAATAATGAAGCTGAATCTATTGGCGCCAAATTTTACAAGGTTGATGTATCTGATGAAAATAGTGTCATAAGCCTTTTAAAATATACATCTGAGAAGTTAGGTCCAATAGATATTATCGCCAATAACGCTGGAGTTTGCCCTGAATTTAGAAGTTTAAATGAGGCAACACAACAAGATTACGAATTCGCCTTTAAGGTAAATACCCTTGGTGTTGCTTTTGGATTAAAACATGGTCCTAAATATATGAATGATGGTGGAAGTATTATTAATACCTCATCTTTATCAGGAAAAATGGGCGTTTTTGGTCTAGGTGCATATTGTACCTCTAAGTTTTCTGTTGTTGGTTTAACGCAAACGGCAGCAGTAGAGTTGGGAGAGAGAAATATTCGTGTGAATGCTATTTGTCCTGCATCAGTTAATACGCCAATGGCACATGATAATGATCAAAGCCAATTAGCAATGGAAAAAATCATGATCCCGCTTGGAAGAATTGCAGAGCCAGAAGAAATTGCGTCATTAGCACATTTTTTAGCCGCTGATGATTGTGCATTTATTAATGGTCAGGCGATTAATGTCTGTGGCGGCATGACAGCAGGTATTGGTCCCAAATTATGGGAAAAGTTAGCGGGTACAACGGGGAATTTATAAACCTTTTTATGACATGCTAGCCTAGTTATCTATTAACTAGGCTTTAGATATACAGCCCAATAACACTTGGGCTAAATTATTCAGAATTTACACTAACTACTTTATTCACCATATACTTCTACGGAGAGGTTAACTTCTCTATACCTGCATAGGTAACTCCCGCAGCCCAACCACCGTCAACCTTTATATCAATGCCGGTAATATATTTAGATGCGTCAGATAGTAAGAAATGATACGCCCCAAGTATATCATCGACCAGTGCTGGACGACCTAGCGCAGTGGTGTTTTTGGCTAATGTAGCTTCAACCCCATCAATAGGCTCCATAGGCGTTAATACTGTGCCTGGAGAGACAGAATTAACCCGAATATTACGACTACCTAGTTGCAAGGCTGCATTTTTGGTTAATTGTACAACCGAGGCTTTCGTCATCGAATAAATAGAATACTCAGGTAACGTAACATGAGCAGCAAGTGAAGCGGTATTTACGATAGCTCCACCTTCGTTTAGAAACTGAGTGGCGTATTTTATGCCTAAATAAACCCCTTTTACATTTACGTCTAAAAGTTTACTTAGTACCGATATATCAGAGTTTTCGATGGGGCCTTCTGGTATTGCTATACCGGCATTATTTATCAGTCCATCTAGCTTAGCACTCTTAGAGCAGGCATTTTCAAATGCCGACAGTAAACTTTCAGGATCAGAAACATCGGCAGAGAAGCAGTTAACATCCAACGCTAATAACTCATCACTGACGTTTAAATCTACTGCGCTAACAATACATCCCATTTTTTTAAAATGAGTAGCAAGTGCTAAACCAATACCACTGCCTGCCCCGGTAATAAGAATGTGTTTTGATGAAATATTAAACATTAAAAGTTCCCTAAAGATAATTATTACTATGATTTATAAAGAAGTATTTTCTAAGTATTTTGGAATAACTTGACGGCTAAAGACTTCATCAACCGTTTCATGGCGCTTAATCATATTGCACTGAGCACCTGAAATAAGTGCCATACCTGGGCGTGGTAACGCATTAAAATTGGCAGCCATTGGCTCAATGTAAGAACCGGTATTTAAAAATGCTATGACATCACCTTCACACAAATTAGGCACAGTAACATGTTCAAACAACCATTCGGCATTACAAGTTACCCCGACAATATCGCAGGTCATATCATTTGGGCTATCCGCTTTACTGGCAACCACAAAATCAAAAGGTGGTGTAGGGTTAACACCTTGAATCCCTAAAAACACTTCAGAGGTGTCTACCTCAGCCCATTTATGATTAATATTGGTGGTTTCATGTTTGATATTTTTAACGGTTGTTAAGTGTAAGCCTGTTTGATTATGAGTCGCTCGCCCAGGCTCTACTTCTATCATAATTCCTTTGGTAGATAAGTTAGCCTTGTTCATACTATTTCTAAAAGCTGAAGTGATCGATTCTGCATAATCTTCCACAGTAGGCGTTGCATAATTTGTTTGTGCAACTTTAGTTTCCTTATCTAAACTTGCAGCAAACCCCCCGCCAAAGTTAACAATTTTTGGCGTCCAACCATTTAAAGTAACGCTTAGCTCTTTAATTAATAAAACATATGACTCAATAAGTTGCTCCCAAACACTCAACTTTTTGGAATGTCTGCCCATGTGAATATGAACGCCAAGTAAATTAACTTCTTTAAAACTCTTAAGACTTTCTGCCATAGAAAGTACTTCAGTTGTAGGAATACCGTATTTAATCGTTTGGGTTAATCTTCTTATTTCACTGCTTGGTATAAAGTCAGACATTTCATCGGTATCACCAAGCCATGGTTTTAACCTTAATAAAATATTTGCTCGCATTCCTAACTTTTTAGCACCGTCAATACAGAGTTCAAGTTCTTTTGGACTATCTAGAATGATTGTTGCACCCAGAGCAATAGATTTTTGAATGATCTCTTTGCTTTTAATGGAACCATTGACTGATATATTTTCACCTGACACACCCGCTCTAATAGCGCACTCTAACTCCCCTGGCCCGAAAATATCGCAACCCGCACCTTCACTATCAATAACTTTGCGAATAGCGATGTTAGGGTTGGCTTTTACTGAAGGAAGCACTTTAACGCTACCTTCAGGCCAGTATTTTTCAAAAGCTGCTTTATAGTCTCTAATATTTTGTCGTAAATAACTTTCTGATACGACAAATAATGGTGTTCCATGTGTTTTAGCTGCCTCAACAAGATCAACATCTTCTAAAAAGAGGCGGCCTTCTCTAATTGAAAGGAAAGGATTTTCGTTCACTAGCTGAGTAGTTTCCATTAGTATTTATCCTGTAAAGTTTAGTTATCTTCTATAATTATTTCATACTGACATTTTGCCAAAAACTTAGCAGCCCCCATAAGCAGTACCCCCGAGTGGGTATTCACACAGTTGTATTTCATTCGATAAGGTATGAGAACTATAACTAGAAAGGTAATAACGATGAAACAGGTGAATAGAACTAGCACACTAACAAGATCAACCTTATCAATGTCAATTGGTTTAGCTTTATCAATTAGCAGCATGCAAAGTATTGCACAAGATAATAACAATACCGCCGTTAAAGAAAATCAAGGACTTGAAGTTATTACCGTTACATCCCAAAAGCGCTCTCAACGCTTACAAGATGTGCCTACTTCAATCAATGCATTTACAGAAAATGAATTAAAAGACTTAGGCATAACCAATGCTGTAGATATAGCCAACGCTATTCCTAATATAGAATTGAATTCTGCTGGTGGTAATGGCAATCAAATCATTACTATTCGTGGCGTTGGTCTAAACGATTTTAGTTTAAATAACACACCAACCACGGCAGTACATATCGATGAAGTACCACTAAGTTCAAATGCGATGACGGGGTTTAGTATATTTGATTTAGAGCGAGTTGAAGTACTTAAAGGACCTCAAGGAACATTATTTGGCCGAAATTCAACCGCTGGTGTTATTAACTTTATTACTCAAAAACCAACTGATATTACCGAAGGTTATGTAACAGCTACTGTAGGTAACTACGATACATTAAATTTAGAAGGCGCTATCGGTGGTGCTTTAACAGACTCAGTTACAGCAAGACTTTCGATTAAATCTGAAACAAGTGATAAGGGTTTTCAAACGAATAGCAACCCCGATGCAAGTTGGACAGAAAATGGTGAAGTTGACAAGTTTGCTGCAAGAATTCAATTAATGTGGACAGGCGATGACACCACAGTATTAGCTAATATTCATACAGGGTCTGATAAATCACAACCTTGGCTACCTCAATCAGAAGGTACAACAGGTGTTGATGGTACGCCATGTGCTTCGGCATTAGTTGGCCGACCAGATCCTTCAGAATGTTTTATTGATGGCTTTTTTGGTGCTGCTTATCAAGGGATTTCTGATACAGATGGTGATGTAAACTCAGGAAATTATGATTTTAAACCGGTGGCAGATGATGAATACAATGGCTTTTCTTTAAGAATTGATCATGAACTTTCTTTCGCGACATTTACCTCATTAACAGGTGCTGACAATTTCCATTATAGACACAAAACCGATCTAGACGGTATCGCCGGTATGGATCTACAAGAAATTGCTGGCTTTATAGGTTTAGATATCAATGATAGCTGGCAAACAGCAAATATATTACATCAATATGAAGATTTTGAAGTAGATCAATTCACGCAAGAATTTAGACTTACGTCAACTACGGATGGTGACCTAAAGTGGATAACGGGTTTATTTTATGCCTCTGAGGATATTAAAAATTCAACAGGTTACGCTTCTGATAATTTTGGCTTATTCGCTTCTCTTCCTTTTGATTTTGGTGGTTATGGCGCAATAATAGAAAATACCGGTGCTGTTTTTAATCATGATTTTGAGCAAAAAAACACCAGTCATGCTATTTTTGCTCAATTTGACTATGCTCTTTCTGATACAACCAACGTTAGTTTTGGTACTCGATACACGAAAGACGACAAAGACTTCGAAGATGAAGCTTACGGACTTGATAATGCAGGTAAACGTGTTGTTAAAATAATGCCTTATGCTGTTGACCCACAAGATTTAACGACATTAAAACAATCTTTTAACACGTCAAATGTTTCATGGAAAGTTGGAATGGATCATAAAATAGAAGACGATTGGATGGTTTACGGTGGTGTTTCTAAAGGTAATAAATCAGGCGGTTTTCCAGGAACAATTCCTTTTGCAGAAGCCGATGTGGCAGCCTATGGTGATGAAACCATTATATCTTATGAGTTAGGTTCAAAATTATCAGCGTTGGATAACACGTTCAGACTTGATGTCACCGCTTTCTATTATGATTATCAAGACATGCAAGGTGTTTACGCAACAACTGAAGGCTTTGATACGTTGAATCGTGTTGGTGATGCCAAAGTTAAAGGCCTAGAAATGAGTGGTTCATGGTTGTTAACTGAATCACTTACATGGAATTTTAGTGCGGCCGTTTTAGACACTGAAATATCAAATAGCGTTGAAAATGTTGGCGATGCATTAGGCAATCCTACTGACTTTAATGGAAATGAGTTATCTCATGCGCCAAAACAGTCAGCAAGTACTTCAGTAAACTGGACTAATGATATAGCTGACAATTTACTTTTATCAGTGCAAATAAATGCAGCTTATAAGTCTGATTTTTACCTTAGATACGATAATGACCCATCATCTCACTGGGATGAATCATCTCTAGTACTTGGCTCAAGAATTACCTTATCGAATATGGATGAAACATGGAGTATTTCTTTATGGGGAAGAAATATCACTGATGAAGAAATACCAAGTTATCAAAGTTTCAGCTTAGCTAAACAAGATCACTTTGTTTTTTATAATCAACCAGCCACCTTCGGTATAGATTTCACTTATCGATTTGAAGACTAAACGTTAAGACCGCCATTAATAAAATTTCATTTTATTAATGGCGGCTATTTTTCATTTTAAATCAAATAAGGTGAATATGAACTTCACAACTAAAGAAGTAATTTCAACAAGCATAATATCAGCTTTGGGCGCATTAATGTTCCTTTTGCTTCCTGTTATCATTGGTATTACAACGGACAACCTCAAACTTTCTGAACAACAAAGCAGTTTATTAGTTTCTTTTTATTTCATAGGCTTTTTGGCTGCTTGTATTTTTTCACCGTTCATCACAAAAAAAATCACATGGAAAAACAACAGTTATTTAGGTGTATTGTTCATGACCCTAGGTCTTGTTTTTATTGCCTTTGTACCTTCGTATAAGTTAGTACTATTATTTTTAAGTTTTATTGGCTTAGGCTCCGGTACTTTATTTAGTTTAGCGATAGTTATTTTATCTAACGCTAAAAACGCTGAACGATATTTCGGTATAAAAATTGTTTTTGAGCAAGTTTTAGCGGCACTTTTATTATTTATCATTCCAGCATTTATTGTTGTTTCTTTCGGTTATCAAGGCACATTTTTGGCGATATCATTCACTGTATTATTACTTGGTTTCGCGTCTCTTGGTTTACCTAACGCCTCTCTAATCGTCAATAAAGACGTCAGAAACAATACTAATAAAACGTCACCTTCATTCAATATAAAGCTGTGGATAGCATTACTATGTCTATGCTTTTTCTTTGGTGCTTTGTCTACCCTATGGGCATTTGTTGAAAGGCTAGCAGTGACCAATAAACTTAGTGGCGATGAAATAGGATTAGCTTTGTCGCTATCAGTTATGGGTGGCGCAGTTGGTGGTCTATTAGCAGCCTATATTGGTAATAAGCTTAATTTAAAAAAATTTATCCTATTGATCACGCCTTTAATACTTTTAATCGTTTGGGCCTTTTACCTACAATTCACCTTCATTGTTTTTACGATGGCAGCTTTTTTTCTCTCTTTGTGTTGGAACTTTAGTTTAGCTTATCAGATGAAAATTGTGATCAATCAAGATGAATCAAAAGCCTCATGGCTCGCTTCATTTATCGCCCTTGGGGGAATTATATTTCCTGCTTTAGGCGGTGCGCTGTTAGGGTTTTATGGCTGGCTAGGCCTATTCATCGCAATTACTTTTACTATTATTATTTGTTCTATTGGCTTTTACAACGTTTGCGCTCACAAACGCGCATTAGCATCGTAAATCGAACAAGTTTTTTTTGGAAAATACGCAATTTCAGCACGCTTAACACAAATGGGAAATGTTAGTGTTTTGATATATGCATGATGAATTTTGGCTAGAGGCCACATCCTTAGAACATTGAAATAATAGGATTATATAGATGAAATTATTATCGAATAAAGTGGCTATTGTTACAGGTGCTGCACATCCAATGGGAATGGGTTTTGCTGCGGCTTTAAAGTTAGCCGAAGCTGGCGCCAAAGTAATATTGACTGACTTAGGCAGAAATAAGCAAGAATTAACAATATTAGAACAAAGAGCCAATGAAATACGTGAATTAGACGGGATTGCAATCGCCATGGCTGTTGATATTACTCAGCGTTCACAAATTGATGTGTGTGTAGAAAGCGTTATTAAACAATATGGAAAAATTGATATTTTATTTAATAATGCGGGCAGCCCTATCGGCTGTGGTGAATTTCTGGATATGGCCGATCAACAATGGGATATCAGTTATCAAGTCAATATAAAAGGAACGGTTGATTTTTGCCAAGCAGTAATCCCGGTAATGATAGAGAACGGTGGAGGTTCAATTATTAACAATGCGTCCTTATCAGGTCTTGCCGTTGTTGAAAAAATGGCCGCATATACGGCAACAAAGTTCGCTGTCGTTGGTTTAACTAAAGCGTTAGCCTGTGAGTTTGGTAGGAATAACATTCGGGTGAACAGTGTTTGTCCTGGCAATATTTGGACGCAGATGGGCCAAATAGAAGCTGAGTTGTTACAAAAAGAGGGTCAATCAATCGCTGATGTGAAAACAGAAATGTCAGCTGCGATTCCATTGGGACGATTGGGTGTAAGCGCAGATGTCGCTAATGCGGTTGTTTATTTGGCCAGTGATATGGCTAGCTATGTTTCTGGTGTGGCCATGCCGGTAGCTGGTGGTATGGCGCCAGGTCTATAATTAAAAATAGGAGTTATTAATAATGTTTGGTTTTAAAGGTATTCATCATATTGCCATATCCGTGCCTTCTTTGGCTGAGGCAAAAATATTCTATATTGATAAATTAGGTTTTACTGTGATTGATAGCCAACACTTCTCTCCATCAAAAATGGGGGATGATTTATTACAACTGGAAAATGCTGATTGTCATATGATGATGATTAAGGCAGGTAACATAATTCTTGAAGTGTTTGAGTTTCATCAACCTATAGCTAAAATTCAAGATAGCCATAGGCCATTATGTGACCATGGTTATACCCACCTTTCATTTGAAGTAGAAGATATACAAATTGCCTTCGAATACCTAAAAAAATCAGGTGTGACTTGGCATCACTCACCAACAGAGGTCAGTGAAGGGTATATGATGACCTATGGTCGAGATCCCTTTGGTAATGTTATCGAAATTCAACAATTACAAAGTGGCTACCCATTTAGCTTTGATCAGTTAGGAGTATAACTTTCCTAATTAATCCCAATCACAAAGAAAAATAAAAGACGAATACCGAAACAAATAATTTTTGGAGAACACATAATGTCATCAAACTTAACTCAAATGGAAAATGTTCATTTTCTAGAATATGCTATTAAGCGTATTGCCATGGCCAAAGGCATGACAGAAACACATGCAATTTGTATCGCAGATGCCATTTGTTTTGCCCATATTCAAGGAAAACTTAATCAAGGATTAGGTGTATATGAATGCATAGAGTTAGCGTTTAAAACCGGCGCATTAGACGTTGATAGTATTCCTGCAATAGTAAACGAAGATAGTAACTGGGCGGTTTTTGATGGTAAGAGATCGACCGGTTATTATGCCCTGACCTTAATGGCTGAATGCGCTATTGAAAAAGCTAGAACTACAGGTATTTCTATTGTTTTTGGTAGCAATCACAATGATGCTGGCAGCTTTGCAAAATATGTATATATGGCCTACGAGCAAGGAATGGTCGGTATGGCTTCTAACAATACAGTACCATTAGCTGCGCCTTATGGTGGCATGGAAAATAAATTATCATGCCCGCCATTTGATGCCATTATTCCGTCAGGAAAACAGCCTCCCATTTGGACATCTACCAAATTTGCTGAGTTTTATGATGCCGATATAGCCGAAGCAGTCCTTTATAACAAGCCGATGAAAGGGTCTTGGTTAATAGATCCCAAAGACGGCACTCTAACAGATAATGCGAAGCCATACGCTCGGCCGATACCCGGATTTGGCCGGGTGATGGATTATACCTGTGGTGGTCAAATTGAAACACCAAGAACATACGCATTAAATATGTGGAATGAAGCATTAACAAGCATCATTAATCCGTTGGGAATACCTTCAACGTCAATGCCAACCATTGAAGATTTTGAAACCTCAGACGATCCTATTCCTAGTGTCGGCGGCAGTTATTTTATGTGTATTAATCCTGCGGTTTTTGGTTCATTAGAGCAAGTTAAACAAAAGTCTGATGATTATATTTCTGCCATTAAAAACTCTAAAGCAAAACCAGATCACAACATAAGAGTTCCCGGTGAAGCAGGCTACATTAAAATTAAATCAGGTGATAAAAAAGTTGAAGTTTTAACCAGTCATTGGAAACCATTTTTTGAAAATATAGCATCCGGTTATGGCATAACAGAACAGCAATTAAGAGATGAATATAAAAACCTAAGCTTATAGAGAAGTTACATTACCTACCTAATAAGGGATAATAAATGCTTGAATTACCTATTGATAAATTCAAATTAGTATCACATTTACTCGATGATACTATAGCGGGTTTCACTTACGCCAAAGCTGTTTTAAATGAAAATCATTCTGGCCGAGTATTTGTAAATAACAACAAAGAACCTACAGCTAGTTTTATTTGGGCGCCCTATCAATATTCATTTTTAATTGGAAACTTGAGTGATTCAGGCTTTGTTAATTCGATAATCAATTGGCTTAATGAACAGAATCAAGCTAATGATTATTATTGCTTAGTAATTAAACCGAACAATAAAGCGACCTTTTTAAGGCATATGAATGAACACGTAGATGAATTATCGATAATGACGAAAACGCCATCGATTGAAACAGAACGTGAATGCCAAAAAATATGCGATGAAAATACAAACTTTAAGCTTGTCCCTTTAGCAAAATTAACAATTACCCAAGAAAAAGAAGCAAAAGAACTTATTGGTGTAGGTAGACTTTGTTGGGACACATATGATGATCTCATTACTAAAGGAAGAGGTATATCACTTGTTATTGAGGATGTTGTGGTAGGGGTTTGCGTTTCTGCTTGGGTTTCAGGAGCCGAAGAAGAGGTTTGGATAAACATAGCAGAAAACTATAAAGGCAATAATATGGCAACCGTTTTAGCCGCTAAATTTGTTTTAGATTCAATAAAACATAGCTCTATTCCTATTTGGCAGACTACAAATGATAACCTTGCTTCAATTAGAATCTCTGAAAAACTATTAATGAAGCAAATCAATTCACCAATTGTTTTTATGAAAACCTATTGAAATGAAAATATAAAACCATTCACTGATTAAATTAAAATCCCCGCAGCAAGCTGTTGGGGATTTACCCCAAGAGATTAAAATGTACGAACCACAAGCGTGAATATTCAAATATCATTGCCTGAGGTAATAAATGAACTTCACAGCCACAACCTTTATGATTAATGAGAGAATCAAGAGCTTCTTCTGCTTTTGACATAGCATAGCTGTAGTTTGGCATTCATTGTAAAAACAAATAATAATTACTACAGTTAGAATACATTAGTATTGACTCTATTCAATACAAAGAGGGGAAGTTATGACTGACTTAGGTGGCTATCATATTGAAACCTATAAGCAATTACTTCTACTTAGGATATGGGGATATTTAGATGTAGATACAGCTAAAAAGCAGATAGAAAAATCAAAGATAATAATTAAACAAGAGTTTGAAAATGGTTGGGCTTTGATGGTTGATTTATCTAACTTTGACGGTTGTGATGATGAATGCCATGAAATTTTTGATCAGATGAATTTATGGTCTGCCGAGCATGGGCAATGTGCTGAAGCTATAGTTCATAATCATTCTTATAATAAAATTCGTGTAGCGGAATCATATAATGTAGCATTGCCTGGTAGCGTTAAAACTGATTACTTTACTGATACTTTTGAAGCCGCTAAATGGCTTAATTCAATAGGCTACTCAATTCCAAACTCGCTTTGCGACTCAAATATCCATAAAACTTATGCCGAACATGGCGGTTTTTCAATAAAAATTAAACCTTGTGGCCTTTATTGTAAGTTTGTTGGCTCTTGGAATAATGAAACAACAATGGCTTTTTCTCTCGCACTTCAACGCACTATTATAGAAAACTTCTCAGGGAGAAATTGGGCTGTAATATGTGACATGAAAGATTGGGAGTTAGCCATTCCTGAGACAAGAGATGCTTTCGAATCTTTGATGTATTGGGGAGAGCAGCACGGCCTAGTGGCTAATGCTGATATCTCAAGTGGACTATTCAAGCACTTAACAGAAGACTTTACTAAATCATTATCTGATGAATGCCACTCTAAGATAAACATTAGAAATTTTTCTAATGTTAAAGACGGTATTAATTGGCTACATTCTCTAGGCTTTAAAATGGAGAATTAGGTTGAACAAGTCCAAGTTCACCTTTTAAATGTATTAGTTCCGATTTAATCTGACACATCGACTTGATAAGTTGAGAGTTACCCGTTTTGATAAAGGTGTCGAATCTTTAATCAAAACTCAAAAAAGGTAACTCTCATGTTGCATACTAACAACCCA
>Ga0209292_1000136_pt1 | contig 104213 bp, 84 predicted proteins | sample GOMGulsemesocosm_2_FD_184634 | JGI IMG/M metagenome (GOLD analysis project Ga0209292, IMG submission 184634) | Methane-oxidizing microbial communities from mesocosms in the Gulf of Mexico - GOM9C Gulf of Mexico (SPAdes) (version 2) | ecosystem: Environmental > Aquatic > Marine > Cold seeps... | reverse complement strand
TGTTTACCGCAAACGTTTTTGACGGTTCACAGGACTAACGAAGCAATGATCATTCAAAATATAATAAAACCAGGGCGCTGGCGGATTTTTTATTGCCTATTGACTGAGTGAGGGCTCATATGTGTTAGGCATTACAAACGCCATACCAATGCATCAAGCGCTTTTTGCCTTTCTTCTGTCAGGTATATTTTATTTTCATCAATATAATCAGAAAGTTTTTTATGCGTCGCTAAAACAGTTTTTTCTACGAGCTTACTAATGTTAACAAGAGCTTCGCCAAAAAAATCAACATCGATTGCTAATGAGTGCATAAACATATTGTTCGCAACATCTTCTTTTTGATGATTCTGCTGACTATACGACAGTGAGTAAATTCCACCATGATGTACTATCAAATTTCTATCATTCAATAAACTATCAAATTTATGTTTTTCACTTTTGCTAAATGGTGACACCTTCAATAAAGCCATATAAACCGAATTTATTTTATTCGCTGTCCCTAAATCGTATTTTTCTGCAATTAAAAAACCGACTCTATTAATATGATTGTGTTCTAGCAATAGAAGGTCAGCTGAGTTAATCATTGTGTCTTGTCCGTTTTTCTTTAGATCGTTAAGTAGTTCTGGGCATATATTAATAATTGATGCAAAGTGGTCTTTCATAAAGGCTTCAAAATATGAAATTAGGCCAATAAAACATACTTCTAGTGCTTTTTTATGGGCCGATTCATCTGACGAGCTCAACTCTATAACTTTACTAAGCTCTTCGACATTCATTTCAAAGATCACCTTGGCCGGAACACCGCCTGAAAAGTGATCGAGATTAGTCATTTCCAATGTTTATATTACTCCCCTGATTGTATTTGAATTGATGCCTAACGCCTTAAACAGGGGCGCGCGTTAGCGCGTCCCGGCCGAAGGCCCTTGCTGGTTTAACTTGTTAGCATTGCGGTGCTCGACGAAGAAACGCCAATACTCCTGGCCAGGCATGAGAATATTTTTACTGCAAAACCCAAGGCTCAGAGATTTATCACCGTAGATTGCTATGAACACTTCTTGGCCAATGAAATAATTGGTGTCACAAGATGTGCCATGTGTAATAAATTTATCACCATCTTTAGTTGGAAATGGAATGCTCACACTTTGTTCTAAATATTCCTTTTTCTCACCTTTGATTGTTGAAAACACCTTGAAACGCACCTTTAGAGTTGCTCTGCCTTCGGTAGATGACGTGATAGCTGTTTGTTCTACGACAGTCGAATGTAGAGCGACCGCTTGATCATAGATCTCCTCGGGAGATTTATAATTATCCACACAGCTACAGGCAATGGCCGCTTCGGATAAAGCTAGAAATATGAATAGTATTATCGTTCTCATAGTGATGCTAACGCCTTAAACAGGGGCGCGCGTTAGCGCGTCCCGGCCGAAGGCCCTTGCTGGTTTAACTTGTTAGCATTGCGGTGCCCGACGAAGAAACGCCAATACTCCTGGCCAGGCATGAGAATATTTTTACTGCAAAACCCAAGGCTCAGAGATTTATCACCGTAGATTGCTATGAACACTTCTTGGCCAATGAAATAATTGGTGTCACAAGATGTGCCATGTGTAATAAATTTATCACCATCTTTAGTTGGAAATGGAATGCTCACACTTTGTTCTAAATATTCCTTTTTCTCACCTTTGATTGTTGAAAACACCTTGAAACGCACCTTTAGAGTTGCTCTGCCTTCGGTAGATGACGTGATAGCTGTTTGTTCTACGACAGTCGAATGTAGAGCGACCGCTTGATCATAGATCTCCTCGGGAGATTTATAATTATCCACACAGCTACAGGCAATGGCCGCTTCGGATAAAGCTAGAAATATGAATAGTATTATCGTTCTCATAGTGATGCTAACAGCCTATTCATTGTCAAAGTGACGCAATTAAGTACGTCACTTTGACGTACTTCCCCAACCACCATTTTCAAAAATATTGGAAATCCAAATAATTTCAATAACTTGCGAGGGCCGGGACAAAAACGCCCCATTTAAACGCGTCAAACGTGCCCCAAACAAAATGCCTAGTCATAGACTGGATTTGATATCGAATATACAACATGCACGCTATCAATACGATGGCCTATGCCTACTTATAACGGGGTTATCGAATTTACCTGTCGCCTAGGTTTCCCTTGGCTAGTTTTAGTAGGCATATAGCCTGCGCAGCATTAAGGCGAGATAGGTTTGAATGGAGCGTTTAGGCGGCTGCGCTTCCTTGCAGCTGAAACCGCCTATAAATGAGTGGCAGGGAGATTACTTTTTACTTACTTGTTTGGCCCTGCCCTATAAACCCAATAACTTAACTGCATTATCTTTTATAATTTTTTGCAGTACCTCTTCTCTGAAGCCGACTTTTTCGGCGGCGGCTATCCAAGCGTCTGGCCTGATTAGGGGGAAGTCGGAGCCGAATAGCATTTTGTGGCTTAGCTGGGTATTGGCGTAGCGGATGATTTGCTCGGGAAAGTATTTGGGTGACCAGCCGCTTAGGTCGATAAAGACATTGGCTTTGTGCAGGGCCATGGATAAGCTTTCGTCGGTCCAGGGCCAGCCTGGGTGGGCCAGAATAAAGTTGATGTCGGGGAAGTCTACCGCCACTTCATCGATCAACATGGGCTGGCCATATTTTAGCTTTATTCCACCGCCACCTTTTAGCCCGGTGCCCATGCCCGAATGACCGGTATGGAAAATGGCTGGCAAGTTGTACTCGGCAATCACTTCATAAATTGGGTAGGCCATGCGGTCGGCTGGGCTACAACCTTGCATGGGCGAGTGGAACTTAAAGCCTTTTACCCCCCAATTTTCTATTAAGTCGCGGGCTTCGCGCGCCCCTAGCTTGCCCTTGTGAGGATCAATAGAGGCGAAGGGGATCATTACATCGGAATTGGCCAGGGCTATTTCGGCCACCTCTTCGTTGCGAATGCGTTTGGCGCCGACCCAAGATTCACAGTCTACGGTGAACATGCAAAATGCCATTTTTTGCTCACGGTAATAGTCGATGGTTTCTTGTATGGTGGGGCGTTTACGCGGCGCGTTAAAATAAGCGGTGGAGGCGTCGTAAAACTTGCCCATGACTGGGTCTTCGGGATCAGTACAGGACACTTCGGCGTGCACATGCACATCAATGGCTTTTAATTTATCGGGCTGAATCATGAATGCCTCTAACTATTTTTAGGTGGTCTGTTTTTGCCCTGTTTAGCCGGCTGCATATAAGTTACGTAGCTCATGCCGCTTTAGCTTACCTAACCCATTTCTGGGTAAGGCTTTTAACGGGCGCAGCTGTTTGGGTATTTTATAGCGGGCTAAGCGCGTAGCTAAATAGGCCTCTAGGTCTGCTAAGCTAATATCGGTTTGTTCGGCAACATAGTATAAGCAACCTACTTCACCCCATTTTTCATCGGGTACGCCGATAACGGCCAGCTCGGTTACGCCAGGATATTTGGCCAGCTGCGCTTCTATTTCAACTGGGTAGACATTTTCGCCGCCGGAGATAAACATATCTTTTTTGCGATCTGTAACAAAATAATATCCGTCGGCATCGCGCCTAAGAATGTCTCCGGTTTTAAACCAACCGTCTTCGCTGAAGCTGGTGTTAAACTCGGCCTCGCGGCGCCAGTAGCCCAAGGTAATATTGTCGCCTTTTAGGTGTAGCTCGCCAGGTGTATTAATACCCACCACCTGGTTTTCGTCGTCAACTAGCCGGGCCTGTATGCGCGGCGTAGCAATGCCTACACTGCCAGCTTTTTGGTCGATGAGTTTGCGCGCCACGGGCATACCAAACAAGGTGCCCGCTTCGCTCATGCCAAAGCCGTCAACAATAGCAATACCATCATTCAACCAGTCACGAATTTGCGCCTCTGGATGGGGTGCCCCACCGGTGAACAGGGCTTTCATGCCTAACATTTTCGATGCATCAAAACCCTCTACCGCCCGCAGGCCTAGGGCCATTTGCGGTACACAAAAATAATGGCTTATTTTCATGTCTGGATCGCTTAGGCGAGCGAAGGTGCGCGCGGGAATAAAGCCATCCGAAATAGTAACCTGTGCACCGCGCATAAAGACCGGCCGTATTGACGAGACCATGCCAATAATATGAAACATCGGCGATTCACATAGGTAATGGCTGCTGCCATCGACTTCACACACCAAGGTGGAATTTATGCCGCTTTCGTTTAGGTTACGCTCACTCAGCATAACCCCCTTGGGCGCACCCGTGGTGCCTGAGGTGTATAGCATCAACGAAGCCAAGTCGGCCGACTTTTGCCCCGGCCGTAATGGCTCAGCAGCAAGACATTGCTGATAGAGCCCTTCAATGTCTTGCGCTGCAACGCCTAGGGACTGGGCCAGATCATCGGCATAGACCAACATGGGCTCACAGTCTTTGATTACCGCCGCCACCTCGCCAGCGGATAAACGCCAGTTAAGCGGCACAAAAATAGCGCCCAAACGGGCGCAGGCAAACTGCAAGGCTACAAATTCCAAACGGTTTTTGGCCAAGCAAGCTACGCGCTCACCCTCAGCAACGCCCTGCTGCGCAAGAATACGGGTGCAACCCGCTACCAGGCCATCCAGCGCCTGGTAGTTTAGTTGACGCTCAAATTTTAGGTCCGTCACCGCGATGGATTGCGGCTGACGGAGGGCGTGAAAACGAATGTAGTCCATCAACTCTAGCCTTTGTCGTAAGCACCAAGGCCAGGCTTATAGGTTTTATCATCAAGAAACTGCTTAATGCCTTCCTTGCGACCATCGTTGTCGTAGGAGTTGGCGGCTTCCTGGGCCCGAATCAAATAGTCTTCGGCGTTATCGTAGCCCATTTCCATTACTCGGCGGACAGCGTCTTTGGTTGCTTTTAAGGCCACTGGGTTTTTCTTCAGCAATACATTGGCGACTTCGGTCACACGGGTTTTCAAGGCGTCGGCGGCAACGGCTTCATTGATCAAACCCCACTCGGCTGCGGTTTTGCCATCAATGTTTTCACCCATCATTGAGTGATACATGGCATTGCGCATATTCAGTAGGTTGGTGGCCACCTTGGTTGCACCACCACCGGGTAAAATACCCCAGTTAATTTCGCTTAAACCAAACTGCGCATCGTCTGCGGCAAAGGCCAAATCACAGGAATGTAATGGGCCGTAACCGCCACCAAAACACCAGCCGTTGATCATGGCAATGGTGGGCTTCTGGTACCAACGCAAACGACGCCACCATGTATACGCTTCAGACTGAGCTTGGCGAGTTGCACCTAGGCCCTTGGCTTCGTTTTCACGGAAGTATTCTTGCAAGTCCATGCCGGCGGTCCAGGCTGAGCCCTCGCCCGTTAATACCAACACGCCTACTGCTTCATCATGTTCCAGTTTATCCAGTACCCGTAGCATTTGACGGTTGAGCTTGGGGCTCATGCAGTTGCGTTTTTCTGGGCGATTAAAGCTCACCCAAGCGATGCCGTTTTCAACGGTATAGGCTACTGTTTCTTCTTCGGTACGTTCAGTTGTCATTTTTACTTCCTCTACAAAATCTAGAATAATTCGTTTAAACCGGGCAGCACCCAGGTTCAAATAGGATAATGGCCCGGCTCAGATTCAACCGTTATCCAGCGCAGCTCGGTAAAACTGTCGATGCCGGCCTTGCCACCAAAGCGGCCATAACCAGAAGAACCCACGCCACCAAAAGGCATTTGTGCTTCGTCGTGTACGGTGGGGCCATTAACATGACAGATGCCAGACTGTATTTGCCGTGCTACTTTCAAGCCACGGCCGGCATTGGTGGTGAAAACCGATGCACTTAAACCAAACTCGCTATCGTTGGCGGTTTTAATGGCAGCGGCTTCATCCGCGACACGGATCATGGCCACTACCGGGCCAAAACTTTCGTCGCGATAAATTTTCATTTCAGCGGTTACATGGTCGAGCAAGGTCGCTGGCATTAGCACGCTGTCGGCGGTGCCGCCGGCTAGCAATGTTGCGCCTTTGGCCAGTGCATCTTCGATCAACATGTTGACGCGCTCAACCGCGCTCATATCCACCACGGCACCCAATGGGGTATTGCCTTCGCGGGGGTCACCGCAGGCCATGGTTTTTACTTTTTCGCTCAGCTTACGGGCAAATTCATCGGCCACAGCGTCGACCACAACCAACCGTTCGGTCGACATGCAGATTTGCCCCTGGTTCATATAAGCACCAAAAGCGGCGGCTTTTACCGCCTCGTCCAGGTCGGCGTCGTCCAATACAAGCATCGGCGCCTTACCTCCCAGCTCTAGCAGGCAAGGCTTTAAATGCTCAGCGGCTCGCTTGGCGATAATGCGCCCCACATGAGTTGAACCCGTAAAATTAATGCGCTTAATAGCAGGCTGGTCGATTAAAGCGGCGACCACATCGGCGGCATCGGCAGGCGCATTGGTAACGATATTTACAGTGCCCTCGGGGAAGCCCGCTTCGGCCAAGGCTGCAATAATTAGCTCGTGGGTGCGCGGGCAATTTTCGGCGGCTTTAAGAATAACCGAGTTGCCACAGGCCAAGGCGGTAGAGACAGCGCGCACACCTAAAATAATCGGGGCATTCCAAGGCGCTATGCCCAAGATAACGCCCACTGGCTCGCGCACAGCCATGGCTAAACAGCCGGGTTTGTCCGAGGGAATCACTTCGCCGCTGATTTGCGTAGTAATGCTGGCGGCTTCACGCAACATGGATGCGGCCAACATCACATTAAAACCAGCCCAGCCAGCGGTGGCGCCTACCTCGGCCGCCATGGCGGCTACAAATTCCGCTTGTTTGGCTTCTAACGCCGTAGCGGCGGCCAATAAAACCGCACGCCTGGCATTCGGGCCTTGCTGTGACCAGCTGGCAAAACCTATTTCAGCTTTTGCACAAATCCTGGGGATGTCAGCGGCCTGCATCGCAACGGCGGTGCTGGCAACTTCTCCGGTAAGCGGATTGATACGATCAAAATTCATAAAACAAAGTCTCCCTTAAAATTAAATACTGGCGGCACCATTAAGTCGTGCCAGCACCGGGCGCAGAAAAAATATAGCGGCGGCAGCGATGGCAGCACCGGCGGCCATTACTATAGACACGGCGAGCAGGCTCATGCCCGATACAAACAAAAATCCTGCAATAACCGGCCCCAATGCAGCGCCACCCCGGCCCATGCCGATAACCACGCCGGTGCCACCAGCGCGAATTTCAGCGGGGAAAGATGAAGCGATCAGGGCGTAAAAACCCACCACACCGGCATTGGTGAAAAACCCGGTCATGGCGGCAATAGTGGACAGCTGAGTAATATTCTCATAACCCAGGCCAAAAGCTGAAACCATCATAAAAGCCAAGCCAAGCATAATGATCAGCAATTTGGTCAGGCTTATACGGGTAGAGATAAGGCCCAGAGTTAGTGCACCCAAGGCACCGCCGACATTGGCCCAGATTAATACCGTACCGGCCGAACTCGCGGCGTAACCCATGTCCACAACAATTTTAGGAATCCATTTTAAAATGTAGTAGAAGGTCATGATGTGCATAAAGTAGCCGAGTATGAGCAACAAGGTTAAGGCTCGGTATTTATTTGAAAACAGAGTTGAGTAGTTGCTCTTTTCTTCTTTTGCTTTAACTGTTGGCAGCTGCGCCAGAGCTTGATGCCCCATACTAAGCAGGGTTTTATTTATACGCGCCAAGGCGTTCTTGGGGCGCTTCGACGCCAGGTATTCAATCGACTCTGGCAGGGCCGCCCAAACAATAAATACAAACGAGCCACTGACAATGGCACCAAATACAAAAATTGCCCGCCAGTCATATATTTCAAGCAGATGGGTTGAAACCGAACCACCTATAATGGCCCCCATGGGATAACCCGCCGCCATTAATATAACCGCCAGGTTGCGATATTTAGCATTGGAAAACTCTGCCGTCATGGCATTGGTAGAGGCCAACATGCCGCCGATGCCCAAGCCAGTTATTAGCCGAGTTATAAGTAATATATTTACGGAAGCCGCTAAAGAAGCGCAATACATGCCTGCGGTCATTAATACCAAGCAGAAAAAGATAGTGGGGCGGCGACCAATCCGGTCGGCCACATTACCCAAAATAACCGAGCCTATGGCCATGCCAATTAATTCGGCGGCCAGCACTATACCCAGCTCGGCTCGGTTAATACCCCATTCTCCGGCAATACCGGGGGAGGCGAAACTAATGGCCAGCACATCAAAGCCATCCAATGCGTTTAATAAAATACAGGCCGCTACCGCGACGATTTGCAAACGGCTCATGGCCGATTGGTCGAGAATATGTTTTGGTTCGCTTAACTGCATGTCGGTGGCGGCTGATGGTTTCAGCTCTTGTGTATCACTCATAAAAAAAATGAACTCCGTTTAATGAACCTGAGAAACCCACTGTATAAAGCAAAAAAAGGGGAGCCAATTGCTCTCCCCCCAACTTGGTTGCTATCAGAAATTGTAGCCTACGGTAATACCTACCGTTCTAGGTGGCGCCAAAAACCCAGCATTGGTACGGGAGCTATTCAAGATAAAAGTGCCCATATAAATGGTTTCATCGGTCAGGTTTTTACCCCATGCATTAACTGTCCAGGCTTCATCGGCCGAGGTCAAAGCAATGTTGGCATTAACCGTGGTAACGGCGTCTTGGCTTAAGGCCTCGTGGTTAAACTGAGAAAAGTAAATTTTATCTTTATAGGCGGCGGAGATTGTTGCCGAACCAGTCCACTCGATTGAAGGCACGGTAAAGTCTACCGTTGCACCCAATGACCAAGCCCACTCCGGTGACTGCACCATTTGGTTGCCGCCCAACTGCTGGCTTAAATCCACGCCACTAGCAATCAAACCAAGCTGCTGGTAAACCGTGTCAAAAGGGTCGGTGGAAATGTAATCATCAAAGGTGGCATCAAGGTACGTTGCCGAACCATATATTTTCACGTTATCGGAAGGCAGCCAAGTAAACTCTGTCTCGAAGCCTTTGATTTTGGCCGCCGCGGCATTTTCATACACCAGGGTAAAACCGGAGGAACCCGCTGGCACACTGCGGCCCTGCTGGAGATCGGTAAAATCATAATAGAAGGCCGCTGCGTTTAGCTGCAACTGGCGGTCTAGGAACATGCCCTTCATACCGAATTCATAGGCATCAACTATTTCTGGGTCTAGCACGGGTGAGCGCTGGCCGGAAAGGAATATTCCGCTTTTGAATCCTTCGGAAAAACTGCCGTAAAACATAACGTCGTCGGTGACGGCCCATTCCAAACGCAAGCTGGGTGAAAATTCTTTAAAGCTTTTTTCGTCGGCAAAACTCAGTACCGGTGCGCCCGGCGCGGTCCAGTGATCGGTATCACCTTCTTTGTTTTCATAACTGTAACGAGCGCCAACGTTCAGGGTTAAATTATCCGTTAAGTCGTAGGCAATATTGGCAAACAGGGCGTAGGCTTCGGTTTTGCTGGTACCCCGGAACAAAAAGCACAGGTCTTCATCGGCGGCGCCAATAATTTGGTCTGAAACATTGTCATTAAAACCACAGCCACTTAAACCTGGGTTGCCATTGATGGCTACTTGGGGAACCAGACCTAAATCTAGGCGGTTGTCCGAAGAAATTTCTTCTTTGTAGTAGTACAAACCCACTAGCCCCCGAACATTATCGGTTTCGAAATTTAACCGTAATTCTTCGCTGTACTGCTCTGTTTCGAAGCTTTCAGACCAGATATAAAAGTCTTCGGCGGTCATATCGAAATCAGCCTGGGGGGTTTTCTCAAAGTCTTGATAATTACTGATGGAAACTAAGGTTAAAGAATCATTTATATCCCAGTTATATTCCAGTGTATAAGAATTTTGGTCGCGCTTATTTTGTAAGTTTACGTTGGAATTAATATCTCTTGGGTTGGCAGCCCTAACGCCGGAAGTTGGCTGTGGCGCCAAAGCTGGCAGCGGTGCAGGATCATAGGTAGCGGCGCGAAACTTGGGAATGTAGTTCACATCATCTTCAGAGTGAGATTCAAGCGCTAACCGCACCCCCATATCATCGTTGATATGCCATTGTAATTGGGCCCGAAATGACTGCTGATCGGCGTCATCAATATCGCTACCATTGGCGATATTTTTACCATAGCCACCACGATTAACGGTGCGTACTGCAAAGCGTCCGAGCAGGTTTTCAGCAATGGGACCGGATACAGCTGCTTCAAATTTCTTGAGGCTGTAGTCACCCACGCTGCCGCGTACATAACCGGAAAGCTCTTCCGTCGGCTTACTAGTAATTACATTGATTGAGCCGCCGGTGGTGTTACGGCCATACAACGTACCTTGGGGGCCACGCAGCACTTCTACCCGCTCGATATCAAATAAAGAGCCAAACTGAGCTGATGACTGGCCAGTAATAACGCCATCAAAGTGCATACCTACGGAAGGGTCGCCGCCGGCAAAAGGGTTGTCGGTACCAATGCCGCGTATCATAATTTGAGCAAAACCAAAGGACTCACCAATTTGCAGGCTGGGCGCCATATTTTGCAAGTCTTGAATATTATTAACTTCAGAATTTACCAAGCTCTGGTTATCCAGAGCCGTAATGGCTAGGCCAATGTCTTGGCTGCTCTCTTGGCGCTTTTGTGCCGTCACCACTACTTCTTCTATCTGTGCTGCTTGAGTTAGCGCTGGCGCCACGCCACCACCAATAGCCACCAAGGCTGCTGCCAGAGTGGTTTTAGCAAAAATACGTCGAATACAGTGAACTTGATTTAGCTTCTTCATGATGATTCCTCTCCTTAATTATTATTTGTATGGTTGTATGTCTTCTGAGCAACCACCTCAAAGCTAGGAAAATATTCACTTTGAGAACGGAGCCAGAATAGGCGAGGAGACAGCTTAGAAGAATGGCTAAACGCGACGAAAAACCATGCATGAAATACCAGCAGTGGAATTAATGCACACATCAATTAAAAAGGGACTAAGGGTGCTGGTTAAAAGCTTAGGGGGAACTCTCGATTTGGCTATGCTTGGCACGGTATTCCCGTGGTGACAGACCGGTCCACCCCCTAAAGGCACGGGCGAATACCGCGGGATCTGAAAAGCCAATTTTCTCCGCTACTTCAGTAACGCTCAAAGAATGCCGCGTGAGGTAATTTACCGCCCTATCTCTACGCACTAGATCCTTAATTTTTTGAAATGAGGTGCCCTCTTGCTTTAACTTCCGGTTAAGTGTGCGCTTGGCCATATGCAGTTGCGCAGCGGTATTTTCAACCGTTGGAAAGTCCTCTTGCCCTGCTTTTTTAAATAAATTCTTCACATCGCTGGTTAAACTAAAATCAGTTTTAGGTTGAATGAAAAGCAAGTACGGGCACTGGTTCATAAAAATCTTTAACGCCGAAAGGTTCTGCACCAATTCACGCTCAAGATATTTTTTATGAAAAGAAAATCCCATATAAGGCTGGTTAAACACATGCTTACCGGGAAAGAGGTAGGTATATTCTCCCACCTCTGGCGGCTCAGGGTAGGAAAAACACACCTCATTCAGGGGTATGTTTTCAGCAATCAACCAAGAACAATAACGGTGCCAGCCCATCAAATTTATTTCGGCAAAAAGGTGGCGCGGATCCATTTCGGGGGAGTGCATTTCGCAGCGGAATACAGCTTTATCACCTTCAACATTCAAACTGAGGCTGAATGCTTTAGTTATCAGGCTGTAAAAACGTTGTATCTGTGCAAATACTTTACCTAGGTTGGCCTCATGTAGGGTGAGCTTGCCCATCATGTAAAAACTGCCCCGAGGGATAGGCGAGTCAGACAATGTGGCAGACTCATCTTCAAAGGCGTCCCAAAGGCCAACTAAGAAGCGCGCCAATTTATCGGACTCGACCCGGCGTTGAGGGGCGTCTATTATTTGTCGGTCTATACCGCATTGCTGCAACAACGCTGCGGCATCCAGGCCACGTTGCTCAGCAATATGAAAGTATTCACTAATGTAGTGATTGGAGGCGGTTTCCCGCAGGCTTTTGTCGAGCATGGTTAACCTAGGCCTGAGTTGATAGCCGGTTTATATCATAACTCGCGGCTACGCGGTTAACTATGCTGAAATTTTTATAGTGTTTTTGAATGAAGTGAACACCGCTGTACTATTTTTTTTGCTGCTCGTTATTACGCCCTGCCTTTACCCACTTCCAGCCGGTGATCATTGGCAGCAGCAGGTTTTCACGCTTCCAAAGGCGATAATACACCATGGCCGCTAGGTGCATACCCACCAAGAAAAGCAATAGCTTGGCGATGCGATGATGCCAAATGCCCATAAAATGGATGGTGGACTCCGACACGTAATCGGCCAGGGGACCATATTCAAAAAAGTCTTCGGACTCGATAAATAAACCGGTGCCGGCCTGGGCCAATAGTGCCAGCAGCATGGCAATCAATGACAATGAGCCCAAGGGATTGTGGCCCACCTCGCCTCCTGGAGTGCGGGATAAGGCGCTGCCTAAGTAGGTACGAATACGGCCAGGGCCCAAGGGTAATGCGCTAAACCGCTGGGCTTGCGGGCCCCATAAACCGAGCAGCAGGCGAAACACCAGCAGCGCTAAAATGCTGTAACCGAGATAAAAATGCCACTGGATGGTGGCAAAGTCCATAAATTCGCCAAAGCCCCAGGCAGTGCACACCGCTAGGGCTAGGAGCCAGTGCCAAATGCGAATGGTTAAACTCCACACCCGGCGCCGTTGAAACTGATTAGGGTTCAAGTTTAGGCCTTAATCTTCCTGCTTGTACTCATCGTGACAACCCTTGCAAGACTTACCTAGGGCGCCTATTTTTGACCGTAAAGCACCCAGGCCGTTACCCGCCTCAGACTCTAAACCGGTGATGGCTTGCTGGTATTTTTTAGCGTACTTGCCGATCTCTGGGTAGCTGGTCCAAATTTCTTTCTTAGCCGAGGTTTTCTCTGGGTAGGCGCTAGCATCTGAACCCATGGGCCAAAAGCCACTGCTGTCCAATTCAGATAATAACTTTAGGCTGCTGGTCAGCTTAACGGCCTTGGCGGCATCGTAGGGTATTTTACCCTTCGCCATAGCGAACAGCTGGCCGGCATAGAATGAGCGTAGCTGCATATCACTGCTGCGCGCTTTAATGGCGGTTTCGTTGGCATCATCGCGGGCGAAAGCGCCGCTACTGGCTACCAGGGCTAAACAACATAATGCTAATCGACGTTTCAGTTTCATCACGGTTTCCTTTAACAGGCTATTTTATTATTGTGCGCCCGTAACCGGGTGCACCTTAGTCCAGTCAGGAATCTATCAGAACTTAGCCTTGGCGGAAACAAATAACGCCCTGCCGATAGGATGGTAAACCCTGTGACACACCTCCGTTAACGGCACTAACAATACCTTACGGTGATCTAGATCAGAAAAGGCGGCCTGATAGCCCCACCTCAGTGGTAATACCCCCGCCAAAAGCGTTACCCTAGCGGCTATGCATATGAATTGGGGCTAAATAAACAATGCCAATAACAGAGCAACAGGCGCAGCTTCAATTGCGGCAAATTTTTGATGCCGCCGTTAACAGCGCCATGCCCGGCCCGGCGGTGTTAAAACACTTGCCGCCAAAACCCAAGGGCCGTTGCATTGTTATTGGCGCGGGCAAGGCTTCTGCCGCTATGGCGGCCGCCATCGACCAGGCCTGGCCCGAGGTTGAACTCAGTGGTGTGGTCAGCACTCGCTATGAACATGCGGTAGCAACCCAGCGGATTAAAATTATTGAAGCCGGTCACCCAGTGCCCGACCAAGCTAGTGAGCAAGCGGCGCTGGAAATTCTTGCCGCTTTGCGTGGTTTAAGCGCAAACGATCTGGTTATCGCTTTAATTTCTGGCGGCGGCTCGGCCACTATGGCTCTGCCCGTCGACGGCATAACACTGGCCGATAAACAGCAGCTGGGTAAAGCGTTGCTGGCCTGCGGCGCCAATATTGAAGAAATTAACTCAGTCCGTCAGCATTTATCAAAGGTCAAGGGTGGTGCCCTATTGGCGGCCGCCGCACCTGCTTCGGTGCACAGCCTATTGATCAGTGACATACCTGGCGACAACCCCCGCAGCGTTGCCTCTGGGCCAACTTTTGCGCCTTTAACTACCAGCGCCGAGGCGTTGGCTATATTGAGACGCCACCAGATCGAGATACCAGATTCAGTGCTGAAGCACCTGAGTAAGACGCGAGTACGCAGCACCCCGCAACCCCCGCATCATTATGAAATTATTGCCAACCCAGCCCAGGCCCTATACGCCGCCGCCGATAAGGCCAAACAACTGGGTTATACACCGATAATTTTGGGTGACACGATAGAAGGCGAAAGTGCCGAGCTGGGTAAGATTATGGCAGGCATGGCGGCCTCGGTTAAATCTATGGGGCAGCCTGTACGCATGCCCGCCGCGTTAATATCAGGGGGCGAAACCACCGTTACCATCGGCCAGCAAGGCGCCGGCCGAGGTGGTCGTAATACCGAATTTTTATTATCCCTAGCGGTGGCCCTTAAGGGCGCGGCGGGAATTTTTGCCCTAGCCGGAGACAGCGATGGCATCGACGGCACTGAAGATGCCGCCGGCGCTATCATCACACCCAGCACCCTGGCCCAGGCTAAAGCGGCAGGTTTGGTGCCGTTTGATGTATTAAAACAACACGATAGCTATAGCTTGTTTAAAGCTATCGACGCGCTGGTAATAACCGGCCCCACGCTCACCAATGTGAATGATGTACGTGTTGTTTTGATTGTTGAACGCTAAGTGGGACTATCGAAAACCGCCCGCATGGCAACTCAATTCCTCATATAACTATCCTTACTTACTATCGCCAAGCAAGCTGCAACGCCAAACGGTTAGATGTTAAAGCCAAATAATTTGAAATCACTAATAAGCAGCTGAACAATCGATGCAGGCTAAACTCCGTGAATTCAAAGACTTAACTGCACTACATATTGCCTAGCTCGATGTCACGCAAGGTTAGAAACAATACTAACGATAAGCTATAAGTACCAATTACATCTACAGCTCATCGACCAATTCTAGGCTATTAAAGCTATTGAAAACTCCCAACAAAAATAATACATTGACGTTAGTTTTTAAGGGATATAAAAACACATCGAATCAACCCTTCCTTATTAGCACCAGAAATCGGAATTAGGCGGACGAGCCGATATTTAGCTAAAACATTAAAGCCTATCAACTCCCGGCCCTGGCTGGCTGATTGGTTGTGCTGAAGTCAAGCGTACAGAACAGGAAGTTAAAACCATGACAAAGGCAACGGTACTTTGGAAATCATTTATGTATTTTAAAAAAATACTTAGCGCCATAATACTATGTGCACTAGTAATTCTTTTAGTTGCATTTTTTATTGCAGGGTCGGAGTTCAAAGATGGTGGTTTTTCATATTCGGGGACTCGAGCTACAAACAAGGTGGTTGATTTTCTTGAGTAACCCCTCATTACCGAGCTAAAACTAAGGAGCAGCGATGTTACAAGCAGCAATTGCAGGGCTTATTGTATTCTTGATTATTAAATTTCTGGAAAAAGGAGAAGATAGAGGAATAGATGGCTGGGTATCCTTTGTATTCGTTTTAATACCGGCACTACTCATATTCCTACTGTCGATTGCTGTAGGTTTGCTGGGACTGCCGCAATGGTTGATTTTGATTGCAGCTCTTCTTTATCTGATAATCCCGGCTTTAATGCTAAGATTTCAATTTGACCTGCCCTGGGGCCTATCAAGCGCCTATGGAGGCGTCGTATTCTTTTCAGCCTTAGTAGTAGACATTGGCTTCTCATATGGTCTCGCAGCAATTTCCGCCTAATAAATACAAATTTAAATTTATTACATCAAAACTTCAACTGTGCCTCAGGCTATATGTTTTCAGGCAATTTCAGTAATCATTAGGAGTCCAGCACCGAAAACTTAGCCAGGTATTGTCTAACAAAGCTTACATCTAACCCTGATGCGGCACTGCTATAGCAGTTGATTTACCTTGACACTCAGCTACAACAACTTCACCAATCTGTCGACTAAGCACCAAAAAACTCTACTCTCCTGTGATAGGCTTCACATTCAACAAATAAAACCGTTATTCAGGAGATAAAGATGGTTCACAAGATATTTACAGTGAAAACACTATTGGCCTTAGCGTTGTGTTTTTCATCTACGTTTGCACTTGCCTCAGGTGGATTTGGTGGTGTTTCGGCGTCAGCAGAGGAAAACTCTTTTAATGTGACCTGGAACTGGAACCTCAACAACTATAAGCCAGGAAAATCCACTAATTATATAAAAATCTGTTACAAGAAAAAGAACACGATCAATGGGATTTGTAAAAAGTCCACAATGGCCACGGTGGGTCCGGCACTCATTAGCAACCTGAAGTCAAACACCAAATATAAAATTAAGATCGAGTGCTTTTGTAAAAAGAAAAAGAACAATGGAAAATGGAAAAAAGCCAAATGGAGAAAAGTAGGCACGCTTACGCAATCAACAAAATCAAATAAGATTGACCCTGACAAATACTCAGGGGTTTTATCCATAATTGAAACTTCACCCTCATCTTTTAAGCTAAACTTTGCTGCCGGTAATGTTCAGGGTTCTGACATAGTTCGAGTCTGCTACAAAAAATCAAATGCCTGGAATAATCTTAAAAGTGAATGCCGGGACAGACACAATAAATGGACCGGTAAAAATGGCAACAGACTCGGCTACATGGAGAAAAAGCCAGGTGGTTCGTTTCAGCACGCTTTCCATGGTCTAAAAGATGGCAAACAATATAAATTTGTTGCGGTAGTTTTTGCTACAGGTGGAGGCGGAAAAGTAGTTTCCACCGCCAGCGGCCATACTCCGAGAATAAAATCCCTTATGCTGCAAAAGAAACCTGGCAGCATGAAAGCCGGTAAATCTCAAAAACTGAAAGACCTTAAAACCTTTTAGAACTGCCTAAAAAATAGAAGGTGGCTTTTAAAGCACCTTCCTTTTTTCAACGCCCAACACACCAACTTGCTTTAACCATCCTTATCGAGCTACACCTCATCTTAGGCAAATAGCACAATGAGTGGCAATAGCCATGGCATTAGTCATACAATGACCAGAGTTATTATGAGGCGACCATGAAAATCAGTGATGCAGAAAGAGACGCTCTATATAAAGTGATTCATTCACGGAGAGATGTACGCAAAGACTTTATCCCCACCCCAATTCCCAATGCGGTATTAGAGCGAATTCTTAACGCTGGGCACCATGCGCCCAGTGTCGGCTTTATGCAGCCCTGGGATTTTGTACTGGTTACCGAAGAGCAAACCAAACTAGCGATAAAAAAAGGCTATGAAGCCGCCAGCCTTGAGTCGGCTGATAAGTTTTCAGATGATAAGAAGGCTGAGTATCAAAGCTTCAAGTTGGAAGGTATTTTGGAGGCCCCACTGGGTATATGCGTTACCTGTGATCGAGAAAGAAACGGCCCGGTAGTGATAGGCCGCACCATAAAGCCTGAAATGGATCTTTATAGCACCGTGTGTGCCATTCAAAACATGTGGCTGGCCGCCAGAGCCGAAAATATCGGCTTAGGCTGGGTCAGCATTATCCATGATGATATCTTGCGAGACACCTTAGGCATCCCCAGCAACATAGAGATCGTGGCTTACCTCTGCCTGGGCTACGTTTCTAAATTTCAACAAAAACCTGAATTGGAAGAGTTTGGCTGGCTGCCCAGAGGCGACATAACGCAGCTTATCCATAAAGAAAAATGGTCAACTAAGACGTAACGCCGTTAGCACTCTGTGGCCACCCAAACAGTCTCACCTAAATACAGTCAATGATGTTGCGGTACAACGGTTTACGCTTAACTGCGGTTATTAGGTGGAGAGTACCAGCCCTTGTCATTCGTAGGTAGTTATCGTCTAATCTCCGCACGCGCTTCAGCTGTGATTATTCTGCATAGAAGCCCCCGTTGTTAGTTCGACCTTATTACGCTTCAATCCAAACATAGAATTTTGGCGGCGAATTGCATAGAATCTACTAACCCCTTACACGAAAGCCTTCCATGAAATCAGTACTTAGAAAATTGTTCTCCCCAATACTCAATCATCTTGAATCCGGCGATGATGAATTCAGGTATGTGAAATCACATCGAACTATCTTAATCGCCGTGGGTGGTTTGTTTTTAGTTCTATCTTGTATTTCAACGGTAGCGGCTATCTTCACGGCACAAATTGGAGCGTTAATTCCAATTTTCGTATTCTTCGCCGCTGGGGTTACTTGTGTGGTCGTCGGCATCTGTGGCAACGAACGCGCCGTAGCAACCATATGGCGCAGTAAATAGGGCATACACGCCGCTATTTTTCCAAAAAAGGCCAATCATGTATGATTGGCGCCCACCTAATACAGCAGGACCACCCGACTATGTCTCTATCATTCAGTGAAATTGATAGCCAGCCCTCCCCCTTAGGTGAGATTTCCCTGCGCCGACGGCGTATGCCGGCGCTAGGTGACAGGGACATCTTTGAAGTTAAGCTGGGCGATGAGTTTTTAATGTCGAGCATGTTTGTTGAGGCCGAAGAGGCTCTGTCTACTCTTGGCCTGGCGGCAGTGCAAGGCGAAGAGCTCAGTGTTGTTGTCGGTGGCTTGGGCCTAGGTTACACCGCTGTGGCTGCCTTAGAAGACGACCGAATAGCCGAGCTGCTGGTGGTCGATGCCTTAGACGCCGTTATCGGCTGGCACCAAGCTGAGCTAGTCCCGTTAGGAAAAATACTCAATGCCGATAGCCGCAATCGCTATATACTGGGCAGCTTTTTCGACCTGGCTACCAGCCCTGACACAGGCTTTGACCCCAATAGCGAAGGCAAAAAGTTTGATGCCATTCTGTTGGACATTGACCATTCTCCGACCGAATTTTTAAACGCCAGCAACGCCAGCTTTTATACTACCGAGAACCTGGGGCTTATGGCCGAGCAGCTCACACCCAAGGGTGTGTTTGCGATGTGGTCACAAAACTTACCTGAAGCAAATTTTGAAGCTTTGTTGAAAACCGTATTTGCCAGCGTCGATGCGCATATCGTGTCTTTTTACAATCCGTTTCAGAGTGGCGAATCAACCAACACCGTCTATGTTTGTGTAAAAGCCTAGGCCAGGCAAGGGTTGATTAAAGCACTAACCCCTCCAAGCCCTGGCCGCCGCCCAATACAATCTGTGCATGGGATTGGCTGCGTGGCAGAATAAATTTCATATAAAAATTTGCGGCTGAAATTTTGCCATTAAGAAATTCTATATCTTGCTCGCCCTTGGCCAGCTTTCTCTGGGCTAACAAAGCTGAGCGGGACAGTAGCCAGCCCCCCATCACGTAACCCGACAACATCATAAAATCAAAGGCAATCGTATCCAGAGACACGCCCTTCTCGGCGCGGTGATCAAGAACCCAGCTAATTAGCTGATCCAAAAGATCGAGTGCCGGGCTCAGGTTTGCCGCCAGTGATGCCAGTGCAGTACCCGCTGTGTTCAACTCGGTAATCAGGCTGCGCATTTCTGCCAACAAAACACGATAGGCCTCACCCCCATCGGCGAGTAATTTTCGCCTAAGCAAATCCTTTGCCTGGATAGCGCTGGTGCCTTCAAAAATGGTGGTCACCCGCGCATCGCGCATAAATTGTGTCACCCCGGTTTCTTCGATATAACCCATGCCGCCGTGTATTTGTACTGCCAGCTGCACCAGCTCTTGCGAAAACTCACTGCCCCAGCCTTTCATAATAGGGGTTAATAGGGCCACCCGGCTAGCGTGTAGCGCACGCTGTTTTTCGCCACTAGAATGTTCCGACAAATCCAATTCCGCCGCAGCGGTGTAAGCCAGTGCTTTTATCGCATCTTTACCTGCCTTCATTAACCCCAGCATACGGCGAACGTCGGGATGCTGAATAATGGCCACCTGATTGTTACCTTGGGACTTTATTGTTCCCTGTATGCGCTGCCCGGCAAAATCTACGGACATTTGATAAGCCCGCTCAACCAACGCCGCACCCTGCATACCCACCTGGATGCGGGCGTGATTCATTAAGATAAACATGGCGCTGAGGCCATTATTTGACTGGCCTACCAGATAGCCTATAGCACCCTCATTATCGCCATAGTTTACGGTACAGGTTGGGCAGGCCTTTAAACCTAATTTATGTTCCAGTGATAACACGCTGAAATCATTTCTCTGGCCTAGCCCACCATTATCATCACTGATAAATTTTGGCACCAGAAACAGGCTTAGACCTCGAGCTCCGACTGGAGCATCGGGCAGGCGCGCCAAGACCAAATGCAGAATGTTCGCCGTCATATTGTGATCGGCCCAACTGATGAATATTTTTTGCCCCTTGATACGGTAAAACTCACCATCTGGCTGGGCACTGGTTTTAAGGCCGGACAAATCCGAGCCCGATTGCGGCTCGGTCAGACTCATGGCCGTGGCCCACTCGCCGCTGGCGATCTTACTTAGGTATTGGCTTTTAATCGATTCGTCAGCTTGCAGCCTTAGCACCCGGGCGACACCCGGCGCCAATAAAGGGCACATAGAAAAAGAGAGATTGGCCGACTGCATCATTTCGACTATGGCTAGCTCGACTAAACCCGGGAAACCAAAACCGCCCTCGGACTCAGGGAACGATAGCGCTGGCCAACCTCCGGCTTGCAGCTGTTGATAGGCATGAACAAACGCCTCCGGTACCGACACATCACCATTGTCCAGTGAGGCGCCCTGCTGATCTCCCTGGCCGTTCAACGGGGCCAGTACTTCAGCAAAGAATTTAGCCGCCTCTGCGATCAAGGTCGAGACCATTTCAGCACTCGCAGATTCAAATGCAGGCAGCGAGCTGATCGCATCCAGGCTCGCCAGCTCATTGATTGCAAACAAAATATCCTTAACTGGAGGATTGTATACCGTCACTTATTTCACCAATGCTTACCTTAATTGCTATACAATATAGCAATTGTATGTATTTGAACACTATCAATCAGGTAGAATGCCAAGCTAAGAGTTGCCCAGCCAATAATTGGCGGGCACAACACACGGCAGTGAGAGCTAATTTAGTGAGCCAAAGCAAACTAGAGCGACCCCAACCAACCGACGACAGCAATATTCAAATACCAATGGAGAGGTTGCTGGGCTACCAACTAAAGCGCGCCTCCCAGGCGATGGAGGCCAAGTTATCGGCCTCTTACCGGGATTTGGGCTTTCGCCTGCTGGAAGGTACGGTGCTGCTGACGATAGAGGCAAACCCAGGCATAAAACAAAGCCAAATTGGCGCGGTCTTGAATATCAAAAGTGCCAATATGACCCCCATGGTGACCCTGTTGGAAAACAATAACTGTGTTGAGCGCAAACGACTCGACGGCAGATCACAGGGCTTATTCCTAACTGGCCACGGCAAGTCTATGGCCCAGGCACTGTGGCAATGTGTTGATGAAAACGAGCGCTGGTTAAGCGCCCGCCTGCCCGATATAGATACCGCCGCTGTAATCCCAAGCCTAGAGAAAATTTGGCGCTAGTGCGCGCTGCCTTGTCCACCCAGAACAGAGGGAAGGCACTCAAGGTTGGTGCGCCGCAAGATCTAATTCATTTTTCTCGAAGCTTCTGCCTCCAATACAGCACAACCGCTATATAAGCCCCTCAAGCAATGGCCGGATCAATCTTTTTATTAATAACGCCAGCAAATCCACACTGCAATACATCCAACAAATCAGCCACAAAATGTTAATATGCGCCACCACTTGCTGATGAAGAATTCAGCCGACACCACTTCCTGAGATTGATTATGTCCTACTACGCTGGCAAGACCCCTGAGTTAGGCCAATACGCCGAATTAACCGTGCTGGAGACCCATTCCGCCGGTTTATTAATGAGCGGCGGCAAACATGGCAATATTTTATTGCCCAACAACCAAGTTCTAGACAGCTTCAAGGTAGGCGATTCAATTCGGGTATTTGTATACCTCGATTCCGAAGACCGCGTTATTGCCACCCGCCAACGGCCTAGAGCCCAGGTAGGGCAAGTGGCAAATTTGCAGGTAGTGGACGTGAATGCCACCGGCGCTTTTTTGGATTGGGGGCTGAGCAAAGACTTGTTCCTACCCTATTCTGAGCAGAAGCAGCCAGTTACCGAGGGCCAGCATTGCTTGGTTTATGTGCGCCTAGACAATACCGGCCGCATTTTGGCGACCACCCACCTAAGCCACCATATTGAAGACACCGCCGACCCGCGCGACGGCGAATACAAAACCGGGCAAAAAGTTGATTTGATGATAGTCAGCCGTACCGACCTGGGCTACAAGGCTGTGGTTGATAACAAGTACTGGGGGCTGATCCATAAAGACTCCATTCACCAGCCGCTAAAGGCCGGGCAACGCCGTGACGGCTATATTCGCAGGCTGCGGGAAGACGAGCGCTTAGATTTGAGCCTAGAGCCGATTGGCCACCAGAAAGCCGATGAGCTGTCGGTCCGGGTTTTAAATGAAGTAAAGCAGCTTGGTGGTTTCTTGGACATCGGCGACAAGAGCCCAGCCGATGTTATCGAGAAACGTTTTGGCGTGAGTAAACGCGCCTATAAAATGGCCATCGGCAAACTCTATAAAGAACGCCTTATTGATATCGAAGCCGGTGGTATCCGCTTAAAGGGCGAGTGATCGCCCCTTCAATCAGCTAGCAGGCAGGCTTGCCCTGAGCCTGCCAAGCTTCCCCAAGCACTACCATTTAGCCTGTAGATGGGTTTCTTGTTCGGCTTAGCCATAGAATAAGTAGTTATTCATGCACTCCGGCTATTTGGCGCTGACTTGGCTGTAATACTCGGCTACATCTCTAATTTGTTGATCGCTAAGTTCATTGGCAATGACCGCCATGATCGGATTTTTACGTTTGCCCGACTTATAGTCCAGCAACTGTTTTGCCAAGTAATCTTTTTGCTGCCCGGCCAGGTTAGGCCATGACTGGTTAACGGTTTTGCCTTTTTTACCGTGGCAGGAAATACAGCGGGCACGGACATGGGCGCCGGCGGAGTCTGCTATTGGCGTTCTTGGCCGGGCATCAACTTGTTGGCTAAAGTAGCTGGCCAAGGCCGTGATATCTTGGTCCGTTAAATTCCTTACCATCGGCGCCATCAGCGCATCTTTACGCTCACCATCACGAAAGGCTTTGATTTGATCGGCCAAGTAGCCGGCTTTTTGGCCGGCCAAATTGGGCCACTGGCTAGCGCTAGACAAGCCTTTGGGGCCATGGCAACTGGTGCAAGTTCGAACCAAGGCATCAACATTGTGGGCGGCAGCAGGCTGTTCGGTTTTGGCATTAGCCTGGCTGGACAGTGTTGCAGGATCATCCGCCGAACAAGCAAACAATCCGAGTGCAGCGATAGCGAGGACTAGTGGTTTTAGGCGAGTCATGGGCTTTCCTAGTATTATTTATTGTTGTCTTTTTTCAATTGGGCTTCGATTTTAACAACTAAACGCTGGCGATGCTCAACCACTTCAAACAAGGGATTCTGGCGTAAGCGCCCAACCTCTTCGGCACTATAAGGCACAAAATTTTTGGGCAGGCTGGCGCCACCGATATTAATCATTATCCAGTTTAATACCTGGGCCAGCTGCTCGTTATCCAGCGCCGCATTGGCGGAGCCCGGCACCTGCACTAGGTAGTCGCGCCCGGCTTGGCTCTTTAAAAAATGCCCGACATAATTTTTCATCACTGGGACAGAGTTGCGTCCACTGCCATCGGGTGAATGGCAACCACGGCAAAACATTTTGTAATTAAATTCCGCCCGGCGCTCTACCTCCGACTCGCTCAACGACTGCGCCGCTGAACACCAGGTTGCGGCCAACAACAGTACCCCGCCAAACAAGCCAAGCGCTTTGCTCATGTTATTGCGGCTGGTCAAAGGCAAGGCCAACCACAATTGCGGTTGAGCAATGGTAAACCGAACTGGTTGCACCTAAGCACCAATTAACATCATTGGATTTGTCCGAACGGTATAACGGCCGGTCGCCTTGGTCGCGCTGGCATAAGCAACTGCCGCATTGGGTGGTGCCACAGCAGTCATTATAAGAGATAACATAATTGCGGCCATCAACCGGGTTGCGGCAGGTGCCAATCCAGGTGATGGGTGACATTTCTGTGCCCGGTGGACAGCTGTTGTAGCTGCCGCCGCAGCATTCACACAAAAACCCATCCACCGCGCAATAGCGCCAGTAATCACAGGCGGCCGGATCACCGGCATCGGCGTCTTGTGGTAGCTTGGCCTGCTGACCATCGGCGGCGCGTGCCACCGGCAACAAGGGTATGGCACCAGCGCCAACCAAGGTTGCGCCTAGGCCGCGAATGAATCCACGCCGACTGCCCTTTTGAGACACCTTGCGGGCAGAACGTTCAAAAAACTTATCAAATAGAGACATGGCTTAAGCCCTTGTTATATTTTTCTTTTAAGCAATAAATATGCGTTTATCTATTGGCCATATAATCTTGGATAGAGGCCACATTTCTTTCCTTGGCTTCAAACAAGCTATCAATATGCTCGCGGGAGTTAACGATACCCATAGAGGAAACATTGCCTTTCTCATCAATTAATACCGCATAGGGCAGCTTGGCCACACCATAGGTTTTACCCAATAACTCAGACACAAGGTAGGGGAACGCTTCCAAGCCCTGCTGTTTCACATAGGCCGGGTGATCGTAGTTTTTACCATCACTGGCGAAAATAACATTCAGCCATGACGCCTCAGAATTAGCAGCAGACTTAACGGCGGGCAGCAAGGTTTTACACACTGGGCAGTCCGGCGCAACAAAAAATAGCAGCTGCGACTTGCCATCTTTGGGCACACCGCCAACGTCTACTAATTTATTACCCAGGGCCTGCAAGGCCAACTCCGGAGCCTGCTGGCCGACTTCCAGCAGTTGGTTCATGGCCAGAGCGCCGGCAGGCGCAACACGCTCGTACAGAACGCCTATCTGTCGGATTAGGGCGAAGTTAATCACCCCCATGACAATCAAACCAATCCACAGGGCGATATTTGAAACAACTAAAAATTCCATCAGCTAGACCTCAAAGCTTTTATTTTTTGTGCATTGGCCAACAGGCCTTCACTACAGATATAAATCAACACCAGCACCAAGGCAAAGGCCAAGGCGTTTAAACTTTGCCACCAGCCAAAGCCACTGCCGGCGGTAAAACAACTCGCTGCGATCAGCATTAGGGCAGCATTACGCCACAATAGCGCCGGGCTAATTTTTAAATCGAAACCTGGGCCAGCACAGCCACAGTCCATATCCTTTTTACCCTGATACAGCTGCCAAGCTAGGGCCAGGAAGTAGCCGCCCAATAACAGCAGGGCAATACCCGCCGCCGCGCTGCGGCTGGCAGGAATAAGCAGCGCCAGGCCAAGCAAACATTCGACCACACCCAGTGCCGGGCTCAGCACCTCGGCAAACTTTTTAAACACGCCACCGTAATCGGCCAGCAGGTCTCGGTAGTAGCCTTGGTTGCTGGGCTTTAATTTGTGTACGCCCGCCTGTAACAGCAGCCATAATAAAAATAAGGCGGCAGCGTCGGATATTAGCGTGTAAAAGCTCATCTAATGCCCCAACCTATTGATTGTTTTTTGATTAAACACTGAGCCAGGCTTGGCCCTGGGATCTTGTTTCCCAGGCTCTCTTAGTTCGACAAGCTCACTATGAGCGGAAAAATATTCGAATCGTTCACTATGAGCGAACGCTAGATACTTCATACCGTTCACCTAATGGGCCTTGTGTACCAGCAGCGGTGTGGTATTACCGAAGCCGTTAATGTTTTGCACCAAGCTGCCATCTTTAGCACTGAGTATATCTAGGCTAAGATCATCTTTAGTTACCACCAATAGCGGCTCTTTACCGCGAGTGGCGGCTATCGATATACCCCAGGTAGGCAACTTAAAATTCTTAATGCGCTTTTTTTGCTTAACATCGTATACCCAAACATGGCTGCCACCGTGGGTCTGGGTACCGTCGGCGCCATTGGCGTGAGCGATGATGTACAGCAGGCCCTGATCATCCCTGTCAGCCAGACCTAGGCCACTGGGGCGCCAATGCTCGCTTTTTTCTGCGGGCAAAACCATATCCCAGCTGTCGACATACTTGGCCACCTCGCCGTTAAAATCGAAGACATGCATCATGCCTTCAAAGCTGGGGATATAAGCCATGCCATCGATAATGGTTGGGCGCTCAAACACCGGGGTTTTATCGGTATCAAAAAAGGGCTCGATCCGCTGCTGAGATTGTTTATGGCCGCTATCATCCAATACCGTGGTTAACAGGCCGCCGTTGCTGCAAATCGAGGTAATACTGTGCTGGCCGGTTGGGTAGGTTAATACGCAGCCCGGGGTACCAATGGTTGCAACAATTTCTTTTTTATCTAGGTCAACCACAGTAATAGAAGCCGCTGGGTCAAAGTTGGCAACGTAAAGAAACTTTTCATCTTTTGAAATCGACATGGCATAACGCTCAGGCAAAGCCTGCAAGCGATTGGTATCCTGCCAAACAATTTCCTTGGTGATTTTAAAGGTGGTTTTATCGTATATCGCCAGCACATCGGTGCGCGGGCCACGGGTACCGCGGGCATGGAAGGACTCCATAATATAGAACTCCTCCCGCTCTACCGCCTGGGTAAAGTTACCCAAAAAATTCTTATCGGCAATCGCCTTGATACGTTTTGGCGCATGTGTTTCCGCCACATCCAGCAGGATCATTTTGCCGGAAGCCATGGCGAAAAAACTAGCCTCGTCGACAAACATCCAGCTTTCGGGGTAGTTCTTGGGCAAGGTATTAACCCTGCCGGTAGGCTCAATTGGCAGTGCCGGCAAGTCTGGCCTTGACGCGGGCTTTGCCGCAGCCGGACCAGAAGCCATACTCGGTAATGCCCACACCAACAGGGCAGCGGATAATATAGACGTCGCTAAATTATAGGGTTTCATAGTTGGGTCCACTGGCTTCTTTATTGTTGTATCCATAGCGGCCAAATCAATAGGCGGCCACTATGCCAGCCTGCTGTCACAGCAGAGCCTTATCATAGCCTATGTTAACCAAGGTGTAAGCCTGGTATCTAGGACAGGAGAGAAGCTGCAAATTGACTCACGGCGCAGGTCAATCTCGCTGCTGCGCTTACTGAATACCATCGTCGACATGGCAGCCACTGCAACGACGAATAGGGCCATGATCCTTGCCCTTCTGGGCCTTCTCAATATGGCAGCTTTCACAGAAATCGTGAAACATCGGCTCGATGCTCAAGGCCAGCTGTGAGTCCTGCTTGTGGCAGCTGTAACAGGTGCCGGCACCGGTATTATCAAGAAAGTTATGGTGGCAACTGGCGCACCCCACTTGGGCATGGCGGTGATGGTCAAATTGCACATCCAACATGGGTCGGCTGCGCACTTGCTGCTGCCGCAACCCCTGCACAGCCAGAACCAACAAAGCGATTGAAAGCAGCGCGAGACCAATAAATATTCTAGCTTTCATAAGCCCCCACCATTACCACCAGATACCAGGATGCCAACAGGCTTAACAAGAATAGCGCCACCACCAAAACCGGCGACACATTGGCAGCCGCCATCTTGGCGCCGCTGATATGTGAATTGCGATGACGCTGGCGGTAAAACACCAGCAAAACAACGAAGAGCAACCAGAGCAAAGCCAGCTGTTTAAGCCAATGGTTAATATAAAAATGAGCGCCAGCGATATGCCAAGCCAAACAAGCCAGTGCCAGCGCAGACAGCCAGAGATGAACATTTTGAAATAAACGGTAGCCGGGCCAAAGTTTTAAGCGGGCCCAATGCCCAGACAACAAACCCAAAACCAGTAACAGCAGCAGCGCCAGCAAGCCTGCCAACATAGGCCAGGGGGCGGTAAGCTTTAGATGCTCTAACAGCAAGGGCTCATGGTATAACAATATCCCGATATGCAGCAGGCTGAGCACCACCACCAGCACCCCCAAGTCGCGATGGATATTATAAAAAAACCGGCCGTTAAACGGCGGGCTGGCTTTGGCCCGGCCAGCATAGATAAACAGCAGCAATAGCCCAGAGCTGGCAAGGTAACCCAGGCTATTGGCCCAGTCCCACAGCAGCCCCACTGCTATAGCAGGCCGGTATAACCACAGCAATGCCAAAGGCAGCAGCAGAACCAGCAACAAGCGCAGCAAAAATATCAGGGCATGGGGGTATTGAGTATTATCAGTCACGGCTCGTGTATTGGCCCAGTTTGACCAATGTATTTTTTATATGAGCAATGAGTAAATCAGTAAAAACCGCCGAGTACTAGTCCGGCGGTGCAAGTTAAACTTGCCTTATAGCGTAGCGCCAACTGTTATGTGTACTCATTCACAAACCGATACAGAAGGTGTGAGATGTGAGATGCTTTTAATCGTCTTACAACTCACGTCTCACGCTTATCCCTTAGCAGCTCAAAAGCCAGTAGCGTCCATGGTACTAACTGCCGTTTTTATTCGGGCCCGGAAAAAAGATATTGGTAGTTTGCTGGTACTTTTTATATTCCGGGCGTTTTTTCACCGAGTAATACTCGGCGGGTACAGCACCGGTATAATAAACCAAGGTGGTGTACATAACTCTGGAAGTAAACAACAAGCCAACCGCTAACAGCCCCCAAACAAGCGTAGATTCGCCTTGGTACAACGCCAGCCACGAAGGTATTGCGGCGATAACCAGGGCATTCCACACCATCCACTCGGCAAAATAATTTGGGTGGCGGCTGTATTTCCACAAACCCACATTGCACACTTGGTTTTTCTGGCCGCTTGCCTTCATGTTTTTTAGAAACGCGACTTTCTGCATATCGGCTACCGATTCCATCAGGAATGCACCAAACCACAAAACGATGCCGATGATCTCAAAGACCGATATGGTCGGACTGGGGTTGGCGGCGATAACCAATGCTGGCATAGCTAAAAAAGCCGCATTGGCCAAACCCTGGACAATGGCCTCTATTTGCATGGCCAACGGGACATTGGTTTTGCCGGCTTTTTGCCAGCGATGCTGCTGATAATGGTAACGCGGCAGCTCGGTTTTTAAATGGCCTGAGCGCCACATCACTAAGGCCGCTAGTCCCATGCGACTGCCGGCAAAAATGTAAGCGATGCTGACAATAGCAATACGAATATCATTGCCCTCACTGTAATACCAGGTAACGATACCGATCAGCGTTAGACCCCAGGGCCAGCCAATATCCACATAGGACATTCGTCCGGTGCGCCATGTCGGCAAACACACCACCAAGGCAAATAGCAGCAACTGCAATACGCCATTGATTAAACTGATTGCAGCCAGATTATTGCTCAATAACAACAGCAGCCAGCCCGCTAGAAATGGCAGCAGTGGGTAGAAATATTTCATTATACTTTCTCTTTTTTGATTTTTGTTACTTAAACCAAGAGCGCCAAGCATGGGCTAGCGACGGCTGCATTATTATAAAGAGACCGGCGCGGTAATACTAAAAAAGTTGCGCCCTAAATAACCAGAGCGAGAGAGTTGTCAATGGGTTTACTGGGCAAGAATTTTTAAAGAGAGAAAAGTTTGAGCAGCTCAGTCAGTACCCGTCGACCCCGAGAATTGGGGCCGTAATTTTATTGATCTAACTAATTTTTCGCCGAAGCTAAGCAAGGTGCTTATATATGCGGGCCTAGCAACGTGGCCACAATTAGCTCAAGGCCGGCAACATCAACTTTGCTAAAGCGATTTTTGATTGGGCTATCCACATCCAATACACCAACGATTTCGCCTGCGCGGACCATCGGAATAACCACCTCCGATAAGGATGCGGCATCACAGGCAATATGACCGGGAAAGGCATTCACATCGGCGACTAGCTGCGGCTTATTCTCGGCGGCGGCAGTGCCACAAACGCCTTTGCCTATGGCTATGCGGGTACAAGCAGGTTTGCCCTGAAAAGGCCCCAATACCAGTTCGTCGCCCTGGCGCAGATAAAAACCCACCCAATTAATATCCGGCAGATACATATTTAACAGGGCCGCAGTATTGGCCAGGTTGCAAACCCAATCGGCTTCACCGGCTAACAGGCCACTTAATTGGGTATTAATATCTTTATAAAGGGGACTCACAAACCTCTCCACCAAGGCCTCATAGCTGAAACCTTGTAAACATCTAAAAACGAGGCCGCAGTGTAGTGGCTACACCCACAAAGACAAGCAATTTAGCCGCCACTTTCGAGAAAACGTTCCTAAAACCCTAATGGCCTAATCCGCGCACACAGCAAAACCCTCATGCCCGCTTCCTTTCCGGGGTTAATCCTATGTATAAAGGGCGCCAGGGGGACTTGTGCTCTAGCCAATCAGGGCGCGCTTTAAGCTGGCTGGCCTTAGCTGCGCTTTCAGCGAGGACTGTCTGAGCAAAGCGAGTTCCGCAGCAGCAGATAAGGCCAGCCAGCTTGCGACCGGCTAGAACATAAGTCCCCCTGGCACCCCTACCCCGCTTTACGGAAACCACCAGGTTTTACCAAGTATCAATACACGGGCGTTTTTTACCTTCCCGCTTAGGTGGTTTAGGCGTGGCGGCCAGTGCCCGCAATACCCATTGACGTGATTCCATTGGGTCGATAACCGCATCAATTTCTAAATAGCTGGCCATATTCAGAGCCTTGCCCTGCTCATAGGTATAGTCGACCATTTTTTGAAAAACCTGCTGGCGCTTGTCCTCGTCTTCAATGGCAGCTAACTTCTTTGCTGCCCCCAAACGTACTGCGCCCTCGATACCCATAGCACCAAACTCAGCACTGGGCCAAGCCGCGGTCAGCAAGGGATTATGAAAACTGCCGGCCGCCATGGCCTGAGCGCCCAGGCCATAACCCTTGCGCGTGACCAAGGTGATATAAGGCACGCTGATACTTGAGGCGGTGACAAAAATACGGGAGATATGCCGCACCGTCGCCAGCTGCTCGGAATCAGGGCCAACCATAAAGCCGGGAGTATCACAGAGAGAAAGAATGGGTAAATCATGGGCATCGCAGAGCTGCATAAAGCGCGACATTTTATCCCCAGCTTCAGCGTCGACGGCGCCACCGAGATGGGTGGGGTTATTGGCAATTAAACCCATGGGCTTGCCTTCCACTCGAATCAACGCGGTGACGACACCCCGGGCAAACTGCGCCCGCAGCTCCAGCACTGAATCGGTATCCGCCAGACTGTCGATCAGCTGGTGAATATCATAAATTTGCATGCGATTTTCGGGAATAATATGACGCAGCTCGCGGGCATCTTGGCACTGCCAGTCATTCACCTCGCCCTGAAAATAAGACAGATATTTTTTCGCCGCCGCGGTGGCGGCCGCCTCGTCTTCAACCAAGATATCGATGACGCCGTTAGGGCCCTGCACCGATACTGGCCCGACTTCTTCGGCGGTAAACGTACCTAGGCCACCGCCCTCGATCATGGCCGGGCCCGCCATGCCAAGGCAGGCAGACTTGGCCGCAATAACGACATCGCAAACACCCAACAAGGCCGCATTACCGGCAAAACAACGGCCGGCAACAATGCCCACCGTGGGCACCAAACCGGATAGTTCGGCCATGGCCGAAAAGGTATGGCAGTCTAAACCGGCGACTCCGGCAAAGTCGGTATCATTGGGGCGGCCACCGCCACCTTCTACATAAAACACCACCGGCATTTGCCACTGTTTGGCCAGGCTCAATACTCGGTCGGTTTTTTTATGGTTCATTAAACCTTGGGTACCGGCAAAAACCGTATAGTCATAAGCCAAAGCCATGCACCGGGAGGCTTCTGCGCCAAAGCTTGCAGCATTAATGGTACCCGTGCCGGTCACTAGGCCGTCGGCCGGGCTAATGTCGATTAGCTCTTCAACACTGCGAATTTTTCTTTGCGCTGCCAGGGCCATGCCGCCGTATTCGTTAAAGCTATTATCATCAAGCAAGTCATTAAGATTTTCCCGTGCGGTGCGCATGCCTTTGCTATGGCGCTTGGCTACCGCCTTGGGGCGGCGATGGTCTTGCAAGCGATCTTGACGGTCCAATACCTCGGCTAAATCAGGGCGAATAAAATCTAAATCGATTTCTTGCTCTGCTAAAAGATCTTCATCGGCATTGTCACCGCGTAAAATAATCGCCAGTAATTGTTGCTCGGTAACAATATCACCCAACTCTAGGTGCAGGCTTTGCAGCTGACCGTTACAGCTGGACTTGATCGGAAATTCCATTTTCATGGCTTCGATATAGGCCAGTACCTGGCCTTTTTGGACTGGCTCGCCGGCCAGCACTTCGATGCTTGCAACTACACCGGCGGTTGGCGCGTAGAGACCATCACAATTGTCGGCCACGACAATGGTTTGGCTGACTTGCTGCTGGGTTTGAGCTTGGGCCTGAACATATAAATCTGCCTGCTCATTGGCTTGGCTCAATTGGGCCAAGTGCTGCTCTAAAAAACCGGTGCTGATATCGTTAGAACGCACCTCGGCATGTTCCAACAAATTTAACAGCAAGGCTTTGTTATTGTTAACGCCTTGCAGGTTAAATTCACGCAAAGCGCGGTGCAATTTATTTAGACTGGCGCCATAGTTATCCGCTTTAACAATCACCTTGGCGATTAATGGGTCATAGCTGGGGCTAACCTGATAACCCTGATAACCATAATGGTCCACCCGAATACCCGCGCCCGCGGGTGGCTGGTAGGCACTGAGCACACCCGCAGCCGCAGCCGCATTGCCCTCGGCATCTAAAGATTCTAAGTTCAACCGCGCCTGCGCCGCAGCACCGCGCCGGCTTGGCGGTAACTCTAAACCCAGCTCAAGCAAAGAACTGCCCGCTGCTAACTGAATTTGGGCTTTGATTAAATCCAGGCCGGTAATTTCTTCGCTGATGGTGTGCTCGACCTGGACCCGTGGGTTTACTTCCATAAAATAAAAGTTATCGGCATTGGTAGCATCGACCAAATATTCGAAGGTACCTAAACCGCGATATTTAATCGCGCTGGCAAATTGACAAGCAGAGTCAATAATCGCCTGGCGCTGAGCCTCATTTAAGCTTGGACTGGGCGCTATCTCGAGTATTTTTTGATTGCGGCGCTGCAAGCTACATTCGCGCTCCCAGGCGTGGCTGACGGCACCGCTGCCATCGCCCAAAATTTGCACTTCAATATGCCTGGCCTGCTGCACCAGCTGTTCAACATAAACTTGGTCGTCACCAAAACTGAGCTGGGCTTCTTTTTGGCATTCACCATAGGCGAGTTCTAACTGATCAAACTCAGTGACGGCGCGAATACCACGGCCACCACCGCCTGCCAGGGCTTTGATCATCACCGCGGCGTTATCGCCTAAGCTGCTAAAAAATTCTTGCACCTGGGCCAAACTACAAACCGCATTAACACCCTGCACCATTGGCACCTTGTGGCTGGCGGCTAAATTTCGAGCCTGGGCCTTGTCGCCCAGCTGCCCGAGCAATTCCGCTGCGGCACCAATAAATACCATACCCTGCGCTTGGCAGCGGCGCGAAAACTCTGGGTTTTCGGACAAGAAGCCGTAACCTGGGTGAATCGCATCACAGCCCTCTTTTTTTGCCAGGGCGAGAATTTGCTCCATATCCAAATAGGCTGCTACCCCGCGTCCGGTTAATGCCAGCGCCTGGTCCGCTTTAGCGCAATGCAATGAGCGCGCGTCGTCTTCGGCATAAACCGCGACGCTGGCAATGCCCATATCGGCACAGGTTTGCGCGATACGAATGGCAATTTCGCCCCGATTGGCGATTAAAATTTTGGTAAATTCGGTACTCATAAATACTGCTCCAAATCTTTCTTTTTTACTTTACCGGTGGCGGTCATCGGCAAGCAATCTACCAGCTTTATTTCCGGCACTTTAAAAATGGCCATGGCGTCTTTACACCAATCGCGCAGGCTGGCTTCGTCATCATCACAGCTATCACGCAACACAATAAAGGCGACGGGCTTCTGTCCGGTTTTTTCATCATCTCTGGCGATAACGGCGCTGGCCATAACCGCTGGGTGACGGCCCAGCATGGTTTCCAATTCGGTCGGGAATACACTCATGCCATTGACCTTGATCATTTCTTTGCGGCGGCCAAGGTAGCGAATAAAACCCTGCTCGGTAATCACGCCTAAATCGCCGGTGCGAAACCAGCCATTGCTGAATATTTCATCGTTCAATTCAGGCTTGTTCCAATAGGCCTCAAATAGCGCCGGCGAACGAATGCACAGCTCGCCTTCTGAGCCCAATGGGATCAACTTACCGGTGTCAAAATCACAGACTTTAAATTCCGTACCCGCGACCGGCAGCCCAACAAAACTAGGGTCAAAACTCAAATCGAAATCATCTTGCTGGAAGCCCGCCGTAAACGTATCGCAGGTATTGGTCTCGGTCATACCAAAGGCCGACTCGAATAAAGTACAGCCAGTTAACTTCCGCCAGCGCTGACGATAATCTTGAGTTAACTTTTTAATAAATGAAACACAGGGGGTAATTTGCAAGCTGCTTAAATCATAGTTTTCCAGCTGCGGATGGTTTAGCACCTCATCGACGCTATCGACCAATAAGTTATTGAATTCGACTTGGTAGTATTGCACCGCCGCCATAAAGGCTTCGCAATCCCAGCGACTCAGCAGCACTTGGGTAGCGCCACTGTAGAAAGGAAATAACAGCGAGGCATTTTCGCCCGCTATCCAAAATTGTGGCAGAAAAGTTAGGGTAATTAAATCATCCGGGCCTGAGCCCATAATCGCCGGGCTGTAGCTGGCACAGGTATAAATCATATGCCGATGGGTATGAATGCAACCCTTGGGCAAGCCAGTGGTGCCGCCGGTGTAATTCACTGCGGCAATATCTTTTAGCATGACCTTATGAGCGGGAGGAGTTTCACTTTGCTGCGCCAAGCATTGGTAAAAATCTGCTATACCGGCGGCTAGCTCCACCTTGTCTAGTTCCATCAAGTCTGGCAGCGGAATAGTGGGGTCGGCCGGTTTTAATTCGCTTATGCTGGTAGCAACTATATGTTGGATATCGAGCTCGGCGCAGACAATATTGACCACCGGCAACAGCTGATCAAAACACAGCACCAGTTTCGGCTTGCAGTCAGAGAGCTGATGCTGCAGCTCCATTTCCTTTGATAGCGGGCTAACCGGATGATAAATAGCACCGGTTTTTAAAATACCCATAAAGGCGATAATAAATTGCGGGCAGTTGGGCATAAATACCGCTACCGGGTCGCCGGCACCAATACCTAAGCTGACCAGGTAATTAGCAAACTGGTTACTCTGGGTCTCCAGCTCGGCATAATTTAGCTGATGGCCATAAAAGTGCACCGCTACCTTTTCCGGCTGCAAGCTGGCCCAATGGCTAAGGTATTCGGTAATCGGCTTTTCGCCAATGGGGTAAACCGGCTCGCGCGGGGTATCCACCGGCCAAGCTTGCTGCCATAGGGCTTGTAAATGCTGTAGGTATTGATGTTCAGTTAATTCGGACATATTGCAGCCACCGATTGTGTTCCAGCTCATTAATAATTACACTGAGTGTAACTTTTAACACGCACCGACAGCAAGAGATTACTTTTTATATCCTGAGAGCCTCTGATCAAGCCCGCAGAGAACATACGGGACTTAATCAGAGGCTCCCTAGCTATCACCATTATTAATGGACGTGATTTAATATGGGCTTAAGAGAAGACAAAAAGCGCAAAACTCGTGAGCTAATCCTTAGCGTGGCCGAACAGTTTTTTAACCGAGTCGATTTTGATCAGGTCACCATCGATGATATCGCCGCCACCGCGAGTATTAGCCGCAAAACATTCTTTAATTATTTCCCCAGCAAAGCCAAGCTGCTAGAGGACCTAATGAGTGACTGGATGGCCAGCAGCAGCCTTTGGGCCAGCGAAAACCAAATAGCCAGTGATGCCGAATCGGCACTAATCCCACCTGACATTGATAAAATTACCGACTGGATAGTACAGCACCGCCGCTTATTAAAAATGGTCGAACAACACACCGAGCTATTCCAATCGAGCTTTGATGGCAGCGGCCAGTACCAGGCTAAAATTCACGCCAAATCCCGTCAGCCTAGATTATTAAGGGTCGCCAAAGCCCAGGCTGCGGGGCTGATCCGCGCTGACATTGAAGCTGAATTGATCTGCCAAATGTATGACGCCCTGCGACTAGACGCGGTGCGCTATTGGCTGCACAAGCCCGATGCCGACGCCAGCGCCGCCGATTTCCATCGCTACTATCATTCACTTAAAACCATTTTGCTAAAAGGCATTAGCCCCGAGCTATAGCCGTTGTTATTTTGGCTCACGCTCCAATACAAAAGACCAGCTCCTTCCTTTAGCCGTTTTTAAGATTCTAGGTGTGGGCTGGCTGTAATCTGGATACCATTCATGCCGGCAACCTCTCCGGCATTAGGAACATAGCAGTAGAAGCCAGCAGCCTGACCGACAATTCCCCAATACTAAATAATGCCCTGGAAAATCAGCCTCATACGAAAGGTTATTCTGTTGAGCAATGCCGACGGCTTATATTGATAAATATCAGCGGATCAATAAGAATGGCTATCGCTCACACAAAAGAGCTTGGCTGGCTGCCAATAATGGGGTGCCACATGGATGTTGACACGCACACCCAAAGTAAAAACATATAAACGCCTGGGTCAAGTCCCCAGCTTGATTTTCAACCATTGCACAAGGGACGCAAATGGTAAAATATCGCATTGTTGAGCTTCATCAACTCAGCCGCCAAGACGCGGACCATATTGATGTCGATTTTAAGCAGCTAAACGCCCAAGACATGGTTGAGTGGTTACCGCCGTCGAGCAACTTCGACAAGGAGCTGCAAAAACTACAGGCGGGCCAGGCCGCGCTGCTGAGTGACAGCCCCAAGCAGGCACTGTTTGATACCGACAACCGCGGTCGTCTGCGGGTTACCCAAACCTTAATCGACCGACATACGCCCCTGTTAAAAGCCCTTAAATACCGATTTGAATGGCTGCTGGACGACCGGCCCCCTATCTACCCTAACCCACGCCCAAGCTTTGACAAGCCGCCACCTTATCGCCCAGAACAACCCAAACCCGGCGAAGATCACCCCAACTGGCAACTTATCTACAGTGAAGAGCTATACCGTTTTAGCCCGGCCCACCACCAACCTATTCAGGGCATGCCAATAAGAGTAAAAGCCGGCGGCCGAGAAAAAGACCTGGTACTCGAGGGCCTAAAAACTCGCCTGCCCTTCACCATCGAAGACCCAGAAATAGAGGTCACCTTCTTTCCCGAGGGCAAGCCCGGCACACCCGGGCCAGATGAGTACTACCAGCCACCCAACCAAAAGAAACAGCTGGCCAATACCGTGGTATTTACCACCGACAATTTTCATGAAGGTAAGCCCGGCGTGGTGGAGTCGCGGGTGCCGCCGGTTAAGGGCGCTATATTGCAGCCCAGCCTATGCTGCCCGGTACTGGGCAAGCTAAACGACAACCAAACCATTCGCTTACTGCTGGCGCTGCACCCAGACTTTATCAACAAAAAATTTAAGCTCGACAAAGACACCGAAGGCAATAAGGGCGGCGCCTGGACCAAACGCGCCATTAACAGCCAGTTATGCTGCGGCCCCGTTCAGGCCGCCGCCGCAGGCGATACCGCCCTGGCCAAAGCCGCCCAACACCAGCCGCTGTTTAAAAGCCATAAAACCGCCGTAGAAAAAATGGAGGTTTACCACCTAGGCCCGTTAACTGGTGAGCGCCAAGCCATCAGCAACAACCTAGGCGAAGCTTGGTGTGTCATGCGCGAAACCAGCGCGGCTTGGTACCAGGAACAAGAGTTAACCGAATTAATACAGGTCGACATACAATGCCAGGGCCTGCGCCCCGAGGGTTTATACGACCTGGACTGGATTTGCCTGAACGACGCCGGCGAGCAGTTTTACATTTACCGCGAAGACGCCCCCGCACGGCCCCATGCGGAATTTCAGGACGACGACCTAAAGCAATGGCTGGAAGGCGGCGCAAGGGCCGCCGAAGGCGTCAAAACCGGGGCCTACCACAGCGCCGATATAAAAAGCGCCAACCGCGACAATGTAGCCGCCTTAACCGCCGACCCCGACCAGCATGTTATGCAGCGCCATATTTTGCTGCTGTCCAACAAAACCAGCCTCAACCCCGGCCAGCTAACCGATGTACACATCTCCTCCAAGCAGCATATTTACCCCGCCAGCAAAGCCCAAGTTATCCCGGGGGCCGCCATAGCTGACTCGCCCTATCTCGGCGACATGGTCAACATCAATTTTTTAACCGTAAAAAACCTATTGGACCAAATGGGCCAGGAACCGGGCATCGACCTAGTGGCCATCACCGGCGATGTGGTCGACCATTGCATCAACCTAGACCCAGAGTCGGAAGAGTGTAAAAGCATAAAAAATACCGCCGGTATCTGGGCGCAAATGGAGCCAGAGCTGCAAACCAGCGACCAAAAACGTTACCCCAAATACATCGACGACCTCATCGCCTTCAGCCTATTCGACTATTTTATCAGCACCTATCAAAAGCCCTTGGTACTGATTTCTGGTAACCACGAGGCCTATGACCTGCCCTATGGCATATCGCCCCGCAGTTATGAATCGAGTACCTTAGAATATGTGCTTACGATGGCAGCTTTAGAGCCCGTCACCTCCACACTGGTTAAAGCGTCTATGGGTAGTTATTACGCTGCCAGCAAGGCCATTAACTGGCAGCACACAGTAAACGTTAACGCGGGTGAAAAAATAAATTTTTACACCCAAGAGGCCCTGCTTAGGATTAGAGCAATGATCGCCGCTGATAAAAACCACAATCTAAGTCAGTTCGAATCATGGTACCAAGCGGCGGTAGACCAAGTGAGCCAGGCGCTCAAACAAGCCAATGCAAATGACCTGCAAGATCAGCAAGAAGCCATTGCCTCAATCGAGAAAATACGAACCGGTCTAAATGATTTTAGCTTCGACTTTGTTGATAACATCACCGACCCCTATTTTGACACCGCAAAAAAAGCGGTCGAGCTTAAAGCCAACATCGACCAGATGTATAACCAAGCGGCCGCTAAAGTCAGCATACTGGGTAGCAAAATAGAGCAGCAATGGCTAGAAACTAAAGACTATTTCCAAACGGCTTATGAGGCCTTTAACGATGACAATACCAAAGGTCTAAAAACCTTAGCCCAACAGCATGATCAAAAGCTGCGGGAGATTCAAGAGCAGTTTGAACAGCACCAGGAGCTGACCAGCCGAGAACTGAAAGAGGTGACCACTAACCTTCAGGCCTATTATAAAAATATTATTAAAGAAAACGTTAATATGCGGCTGAATGCCGGCATTCCAGCCGACCACAACCTCAGCGTTTACGAGGCCTGTTTATTGTATGGCCCACGCTACGATCATATACACGAAGATTTAAATTTTACAGCCGTCAACTTTGAATGGTTTTACCAAGTGTTCACCCCATTATCGGACTTTATCCTAAGCTATGGTAAACAACAGTTTGTAGGGCTGGAATGGGGCGACAACGAAGACTTTATGCAAACCGCCGCCGCTGGAGGCGGCATGCTGCCCAGGGCCACCGAAGCCTGTAATGCTGAGCAATTGGCATTGGTGCAACAAGCAAGCGACTATGAACCACACCCGGGGGTATTGCTTACACACTTTACTTTTGTGAACTTCCCAACTGCTAGTGCGATATCAGACAAATGGACCATCGACACCCGAGACGTCGGCATGAAAATAGTCAATTCAAATACCCCCCAGCCCGCTCAAATACTAAAAATTGGCGACCGTAACCAGGGCGAGGAAGGCTCGTTCCATAAGCTGCGCAGCGAGCTGTACAACGAGCACGTGCTCAATGGGAATTTCAAATACTGCATGGCGGGCCACTCCCATCGGGCAGCCTTATATGAAAGCAAAAATATCGAGGCGGACACCTTTACCGCCACCGGCATGCTGCCAGAGGCCTACCCGCCCAATAGCTTCGGCGACAAAACCCCGCGCATCATCGTCAGCGGCTGCGGTGGCCCGGTAGCCAAACAAAACCACAGCGGCGAACTCGCCGGCTGGGGCATGGACACAGCCCAAGGCTGCTGGATAGACATCGCCAACGATAAAGTGCACCCCATACGCAGTACCTTAGAAACGGCAAAACCCCGCTTCGCCGTCGCCCTAGATTATATGGAAATAGAAAGCGGCGAACCGTTGTTTGTTGAAATGAAAACAATGGATATTGAATCAGGAGTGTTTGAGGTAGTGATGAATAAAGAGTTTAAAGATCCGGCAAATATTGTTGATCATGTGAAGTTGCATTATGTGGATGGTGACTCGTTAGCATATATAGGAAATATAACCCTAGCTATGGAGGAAGGCTCTAACCGTTTAACCAACAACAAATGGAGTGGGATATATAAGAAGACAATCAGCCGATCAAAATTATCCTTCTATATATCGGCTCACCTTAACAAACCAAGCGAGAAAGAACCGACTTATCTGAAATACAATTTCAACTCACCTCTATGCTACCCAGTTGACCTAGTAAAACGCAAAGGTATATTTGGCGGGCCTGATGTTTGGTATATATCTAGGGTGATGGCAGAGCCAAACGCGCAAGCATTCAAAGAACTAACTGATCAAGTAGACGAGTACCAACAATGAGGATTTTATTTCTATTTGTATTAACAACTTTGGTTTCCTGTATGAGTAACATTGATAGCGAACTAATGGAGTATATCGAAAAAAGGAATACGGTAGGGATTGAGTCCTATTTAGAAAAACACCCAGACTCGCTTACCGGAAAGCGGCTGACCAACCTAAACCTCAGCGGCATTAACTTAGAGAGCATAACCATAAAAGATTTTGAATGGGATAACGTGGATATTTCAGGCTCGACATTTACCAATGTGACTTTTGAGGGAGGCACATTGAGGGGGGCTAATTTTAGCAATGGAGAATTCAACACAGTGCGTTTTCTAGATGTAACAATGCTTCCGATTGGGGCCGATAAGCGTGCGAATTTAACTCGATTTAACAACGCGCATTTCAACAAGGTTGGGATAGGGAAAAATAGCAAACTCTACAATGTGCAAATGGAGGAGCTCAAGGCTGGCTCTAGCCTTTCCTTGATGGATTGCCTCATCGAAGATAAGATTAAGGGACTTAGCTACATATTTTACAGGGCAAAACTCTCCCACTTGGTCGTGGACAGGTGCGAAGTAATCGAGTCTGGCCTTGGGTTCATAAAAGGCGAGGGGGAAATTACTATAAAAAACAGCACCCTAAAAAAAGTGGAAATGCATGGACTAAAAGCAAGATCAGTCCATATTTACGACAACAAGGAAACAGATATTTCTCTGGGGGGTGAGGCACATGAGGTGCTAATTGAAAATAACTCGAAATCATCAATCGACACTGGAATCAATTCAGACAGATTTATAGCAACGAATAACGAGACCTCCCATCAAGGCAGAATAACAGTGTCATCAACACATATTGACGAAGTTGAAATCAAATCATGCCGCCACTCAAGTAAGGCAAGCATATCCTTCGTTAGGACGAACATCCCTAAGATACTGATTAGCGATTGCGAGTTTAATGAATTGGCAATAGCCGACGCCAATATAGGCTTGATAAGTGTAGTTAACTCTAAGTTTAATGAATTCTTATTTGCAGATTCTAAGATTGAGTCATTATCGCTATTAAACGTTGAAATCACTGCCTTAATCGACGAATTCGGAGAGACCAATCTAATAAATTTTTCTTCAGAAAACACAGACATATCATCAGACATTGTATTCGAAGGTTCAGATTCAGGTTCATTATCTGAAAAACTAAAGTCGATTCAAAAGTCCCCTTGAAGTGAGAAAAGATGGACATTTCAATATTGAGTCACGACCACGTGCTTAACGGTAATTTCAAATATTGCATGGCTGGCCATTCTCATCGGGCCGCATTGTACAAAAGCCAAGATGTCAAAGCAGACACCTTTACCGCTACAGGCATGCTGCCCGAAGCGTACCCGGCCAATAGCTTCGGCGACAAAACCCCGCGCATCATCGTCAGCGGCTGCGGTGGCCCGGTAGCCAAACAAAACCACAGCGGCGAGCTGTCTGGCTGGGGTATGGATACAGCCCAGGGCTGTTGGATAGACATCGCCAACGATAAAGTGCACACCCTACGCAGTACCTTAGCAACGGCAAAACCCCGCTTCGCCGTCGCCCTAGATTATATGGAGATAGAAAGCGGCGAGCCAAACTTAAATTTATAGTTATTTGTTCAAATACCTATAAATTTAGAGCCGCATCGCTTGCCAAACGGTTATTTTAAGTTAATATGGCAATATGCGTAACCAGTTACATATATTGCCATACAACACCAAGAGATAGATTATGAGCGACCATATCAACAGCACCGGCGTCCAAGCTTTAGGCAGCCGCCTGCGCCGTATGGCTGATTATTTTACCGAGCAATCTGCCCAGGCTTACCAGTTATTTGATGTTGCCCTTGAACCAAAATGGTTTCCGGTTTTCCGTCTGCTGCAAGACAAGGGCCCCATGGGCATCACCGAAATCGCCCGCCATATCGGTCACAGCCATGCCTCGGTTAGCAAAATCAGCAAAGAGCTGATCAAGGCCGGCTTATGCCTCAGTGAAAAAGTAGAGGCCGATGCCCGGCTTACCCAGATGCGGCTCAGCGACAAAGGGCTGGCGCTTAGCCCCGGCCTCGACCGCCAATGCAAGCAGGTAGAGGCCGCCGTCACTGAACTGATCGCCCAAGCCAATCAAGATTTGTGGCAGACCCTGGACGAATACGAGCATTTGCTGGCGGAGCGCGGTTTGTTTCAGCGCATTCAAGACCAATATAAAACCCACTGCGCCAAAGAGACTGAGATTGTAGATTACGAACCGCAATACGCGCACTGTTTCAAAGCTTTAAATGTTGATTGGATTGAGCAAAATTTTGAGCTGGAAGAAACTGATTTAAAAGCACTGGATAACCCACAAAGTTATGTTATCGACCCTGGTGGATTTATTTTTATCGCCCTACTTAAGGGCGAACCCATCGGCACCTGCGCTTTATTGAAAGCAGGAACGGGACGGTATGAACTGGCCAAGATGGCGGTAACCGAGCAAGCCAAAGGCCGGGGTATCGGTTTTTTATTAGGCCAAGCCTGCATTGATAAAGCCCGCGAATTAAATGCCAGCAGCGTATTTTTAGAGAGCAATACCAAGCTGGGCCCCGCTTTAAACCTGTACCAGAAACTTGGCTTCCAACACGTCACCGGTGCAAGCTCGCCCTACCAGCGCTGCAATGTGCAAATGGAAATTGTTTTTTAAAAAAGACACTCTATAAAGTACCCGCAACGCTAGGGCCGCAGGGGTGGTTTATTGGTACATTACATTAAGTATTTAGATTCTATCCCGGCCTAGCTCTGGCGTTTTATTTTCCAGACACGTCCTTCGACAAGCTCAGGAGGAGCGGATTATGTGGCTCCGTATCGACACCCGTTTTTCCGCTCATGGTGAGCTTGACGAACCAATAGAGTCTGGAAAACAAAACCCCAGATCTAAGCCTGCATCGTGCTAGCGCCAAGAGTCTAATTGTTAAATTACTTATTCAGATAAAACCCCATAACTGTGAACACCACAATGCGAGGGCCGACAGGGTGGTTTTTCTCCACCTAACTGGGGAACCCCATATCATTTCGCTCTTAGTAGTTTCATGGTTATAACTAAGTTTACCTTTACGTTAACGTCAACTTTGCTTATGCTTCGGGCTCAATAATTGCGGCGTGGCTGGATCATGACTGACGACAAAGACCCTACATATAGTATTTCTGACCTCGCTAAAGAGTTTGACATCACCACCCGGGCGATTCGTTTTTATGAGGATAAGGGGCTGCTAAGCCCCGCCCGTAAAGGCCAAACCCGTATTTACAGCCCTGCTGACCGAACCGAATTAAAATTGATATTACGCGGCAAGCGCCTAGGGCTAACCCTGGACGAGAGCCGCGACATTATTCAAATGTACAACCCCGATGGCTCCAACCTAGACCAGCTGAACAAGCTGGTGAGCAAAATTCGCGAACGTAAATCGACTCTAGAACAACAGCTGCACGATATCGAAGTGATGATGTTGGACCTAGACGCCTCGGAAGATCGTTTGCTGGAAGCCATCACCCAGATTGAAACCCCTATTCAAGTATAAATTTAACCTTATTGAATTTAACTTTATTGAATTTAACCATGACGGAGCCAAGCCATGAACGTTAGCTACCCCACTCTCAACTTCGACCTAGGCCAAGATATCGACATGCTGCGCGACGCGGTGTATCAATTCTGTCAGGCAGAGTTAGCACCCCGGGCCCAAGAGATCGATGAGAAGAACGAATTCCCGATGGATATGTGGCGCAAGTTTGGCGACATGGGTTTGTTGGGCATGACCGTAGCCGAAGAATACGGCGGCACTAACATGGGTTATTTAGGTCATGTGATTGCGATGGAAGAAATCTCCCGCGCCTCGGCCTCAGTCGGGCTTTCCTATGGTGCCCACTCCAATTTATGTGTAAACCAGATTCACAAAAACGGCAGCCACGAACAAAAATTAAAATATCTGCCCAAGCTTTGCTCCGGCGAACATATTGGTGCCCTGGCGATGTCTGAACCCAATGCCGGCTCTGACGTAGTGAGCATGAAATTAAAAGCGGAGAAGAAAGGCGATAAGTACATTCTTAACGGCAATAAAATGTGGATCACCAATGGCCCCGATGCCCATACCTATGTGATCTACGCCAAGACGGATATGCAAGCCCACAGCCGTGGCATTACCGCCTTTATTGTTGAGCGTGACTACCCTGGTTTTTCACGTCACCAAAAACTCGACAAGTTAGGCATGCGCGGCTCCAATACCTGCGAGCTAGTATTCCAAGACTGCGAAGTACCGGAAGAAAATATTTTAGGCCAACTTAATAGAGGGGCCGCCGTATTAATGAGCGGCCTCGATTTTGAACGCACCGTGCTTTCTGGTGGCCCCGTCGGCATTATGCAAGCCTGCATGGATGTTGTAGTGCCCTATGTGCACGACCGTAAACAATTTGGCCAAGCGATTGGTGAGTTCCAGTTGATGCAGGGGAAAATTGCCGATATGTATACCGACCTGGCCGCCAGCCGCGCCTATTTATACGCGGTGGCCAAGGCCTGCGACCGGGGTGAATCATCACGTAAGGACGCCGCTGCGGTTATTCTTTACACCGCGGAAAAAGCCACTCAAATGGCCTTGCAAGCGATTCAAACCTTGGGCGGCAATGGCTATACCAATGAGTTCCCTACCGGCCGTTTATTGCGTGATGCCAAGCTTTATGAAATTGGTGCCGGCACCTCAGAAGTACGCCGCATGCTAATCGGACGTGAGTTATTTAACGAAACTAAATAATAATACTTTTTAACCTAAGGGGGGTTTTCTCCATGGCCAAAATTAATAGCAAATTAAATACCCGGGCGGCAGACTTTGTCGAAAATACCGCGCATATGCAGGCCCAGGTCGACGACTTAAAAGACAAGCTCATCGATATTAAACTCGGCGGTGGTGAAGGCTCACAACAGCGTCACCTTAATCGTGGCAAACTGTTGCCCCGCGACCGGGTAAAACATTTGCTCGACCCCGGTTCGCCCTTTTTAGAATTTTCACAGCTGGCGGGCTACAAGGTCTATGAAGACAATGTGCCCGCGGCTGGAATTATTACCGGCATCGGCCGGGTCAGTGGCCAAGAATGTGTCATCATCGTTAACGATGCCACTGTCAAAGGCGGTAGCTACTACCCCTTAACGGTGAAAAAGCATCTGCGCGCCCAGGCCATTGCCGAGCAAAATAACTTACCCTGTATCTCCCTGGTCGATTCTGGCGGCGCCAACTTGCCGCGCCAGGATGATGTCTTCCCCGACCGCGAACACTTTGGTCGTATCTTTTTCAACCAAGCCAATATGTCGGCCAAAAACATTCCCCAGATTGCTGCCGTCATGGGCTCCTGTACCGCCGGTGGCGCCTATGTACCGGCCATGGCCGATGAGTCGATTATTGTGAAGGAACAAGGCACCATATTTTTGGCCGGGCCGCCATTAGTAAAAGCCGCCACCGGTGAAGTGGTCAGCGCCGAAGAACTGGGCGGCGCCGATGTGCACTGCCGCACCTCGGGTGTGGCCGACCACTATGCTCAAAATGACCATCACGCTTTGCAGTTAGTACGCCAATCGATTGCCCGTCTAAATCGCAAAAAACCTATCAGCGCTGATATTAAAGACAGTATTGAACCGGGCCATGATGGCAAAGAGATTTATGGCGTAATTCCCAAAGATTCACGCCAGCCCTATGATGTGCGCGAGGTTATCGCCCGGGTGGTTGATGGCTCAGACTTCGATGAATTTAAAGCCCTGTATGGCACCACCTTGGTTTGTGGGTTTGCCAGAATATTTGGCTACCCGGTGGGTATCGTGGCCAACAACGGCATTCTATTTGGCGAGTCCGCTCAAAAGGGTGCGCACTTTATCGAGCTGTGCGCGCAGCGAAAGATCCCGCTGGTATTTTTACAAAACATCACCGGCTTTATGGTTGGCCAGCAATATGAAGCCGGTGGCATAGCCAAACACGGCGCCAAGATGGTTACTGCAGTTGCCTGCGCCAAGGTGCCAAAATTTACCGTATTGATTGGCGGCTCTTTTGGTGCCGGTAACTACGGCATGTGTGGCCGCGCCTATGATCCACGTTTCTTATTTATGTGGCCCAATGCTCGCATCTCGGTCATGGGCGGCGAACAAGCTGCCGGCGTACTGGCCCAAGTTAAACGCGACCAATACGACAAAAAAGGCGAAGACTGGAGCCTTGAGGCGGAGGCCAAGTTTAAGCAGCCTATCATTGACGACTACGAACACCAGGGCCACCCCTACTACGCCTCGGCGCGGCTATGGGATGACGGGGTCATCGACCCGGCCGACACCCGCATGGTCTTGGGCCTAAGTATTTCGGCCAGCCTTAATAGTGAAATCGAGGACACCAAGTTTGGTGTCTTCCGAATGTAAGGGGGCGGCCTATGAGCACATTAAAAATATCCACCGACCGCCGCGGTATTTGCACCATTACTATGGGCAACCCAGACAAGCACAACGCCTTTGATGATACGGTGATTGCGGAATTAAGTGAGGCGTTTTTAAACGCCGACAACAACTCCGACGTGCGTATAGTGGTCTTGGCGGCTGAAGGTAAAAGCTTTTCCGCCGGGGCTGACCTGGGCTGGATGAAGCGCATGGCCAGTTATAGCTATGAAGAAAACCTAGCCGATGCTAACGCCTTGGCAGAGATGCTGCGGCGCTTGAACTTTATCAGCAAGCCCACTATTGCTCGAGTCCAAGGCGCCGCTTTTGGTGGTGCCGTCGGCTTGGTCGCTTGTTGCGATATGGCCGTGGCCAGCCCGCGCGCCAGCTTTTGTTTAAGTGAAGTGAAAATTGGTTTAATACCCGCCACCATCAGCCCCTATGTTATTGCCGCTATGGGGCAGCGTGCCGCGCGGCGTTATTTTTTAACCGCCGAACGCTTTAAAGCCAACGTCGCCGCTGATTTAGGCCTGGTATCCGAAGTCGTTGAAGAAGATCAACTCGATATCCGTATCGGCCAGCTGGCCGACAGCTTGCTCAGTAATAGCCCGCAAGCGGTTGGCGCCGCCAAAAAGCTGATCGCGGATATCAGCGGGCGAGAAATAAACGCCGAATTAATTAGCACCAGCAGCCAGCGTATTGCCGCCATTCGAACATCGGCAGAGGGCCAAGAAGGCCTAAGCGCATTTCTAGAGAAACGTTCACCCACATGGCTTAATGCCGACAGCGAGGCCTAAAAAGTGTTTAATAAAATTCTTATTGCCAACCGAGGCGAAATCGCCTGCCGCGTTATTAAAACTGCCAAAAAAATGGGCATCAAAACCGTTGCGGTTTATTCCGATGCCGACGCCCACGCGCTGCACGTTGCGATGGCTGATGAAGCCGTGCATATCGGTGCCGCACCTTCACGTGAATCCTACTTACTGGGCGATAAAGTTTTAGCGGCAGCGCTCAAGACGGGTGCCCAGGCTATTCACCCAGGTTACGGTTTCCTATCTGAAAACTCGGTTTTTTGTCAGGCCTGCGCCGACGCCGGTGTAGTATTTATCGGCCCACCGATAGGCGCCATCGAAGCCATGGGATCTAAATCTGCGGCTAAAACCATTATGGAAAAGGCCGGCGTACCGCTGGTACCGGGTTACCATGGTGATGACCAGAGCCGTGACATTATCAAACAAGCCGCCGACGACATGGGCTACCCGGTGCTGCTAAAAGCCGCCGCCGGTGGTGGCGGTAAAGGCATGCGCCAAGTCTGGGACGAGTCAGAATTTGATGAGGGCTTGGCGGCCGCCAAGCGCGAATCAATGAACGCCTTTGGCGACGATCATATGCTGGTAGAAAAGTATTTGACCCAGCCACGCCATGTCGAGATCCAGGTTTTTTGTGACAGCCACGGCAATGGCGTGTATTTGTTTGAGCGCGACTGCTCAGTGCAGCGACGCCACCAAAAAGTTATCGAGGAAGCGCCGGCTCCCGGCATGAACGAGTCGTTGCGAGCACAAATGGGGGAAGCCGCATTAACCGCCGCCCAGGCGATTAATTACCAGGGCGCCGGCACGGTTGAATTTTTACTCGATACCGATGGATCGTTTTACTTTATGGAGATGAATACCCGCCTGCAAGTGGAACACCCAGTAACCGAATATATTACCGACCAAGACCTGGTTGAATGGCAGCTGCGGGTTGCCGCAGGCGAGCAACTGCCATTGCAGCAAGATCAACTTCGTATCAATGGCCATGCCTTTGAAGCCCGGATTTACGCCGAAGATCCAGACAATGATTTTCTGCCAGCCACCGGGGTGCTGCACTATTTACAGGCACCAGAGGAATCGGAGCATGTTCGGGTAGATACCGGGGTACGGCAGGGCGACGAGGTCAGCGTCTATTACGACCCCATGATTGCCAAGCTCATTGTCTGGGATGAAAACCGCGACAAGGCCCTGGCCCGTATGCGCAAAGCGCTGCAGGAATATCGAATTTCGGGCCTAACCACCAATTTAGACTTTTTATACAACCTGGCCAATGCCCAAGCTTTCCGTGACGCCGATATCGATACCGGTTTTATTGAAAAGCATCACGGTGAAATATTTCACGATGATGATAAAGCGCTGGAACATGAACTGCCCCTAGCCGCCCTATTTGTAATGCTGCAACAACAGCAGCAAGCACAGCAACAAGCTAGCACCAGCGGTGATGCCAATTCACCTTGGCACGGCAGTGGCAACTGGCGCTTGAACGAAGCCCATGTGCAAACCATTAGTCTGCTTTTTCATGAACAGGAATGCCCGGTCGATATCGAACTAAGCCAGCGCAACGGCCAAACCACCTACCTTATCGATATGGGTGAACATACTGTTTCGGCCCAGGGTAGCTTGGTAGGCAATCAGCTGCGCGCTGACCTTGATGGCCATCGACTCAGTGCAACCGTAGCCAGCAACGGCGAAGGTTTTAGTTTATACACCGCACAAGGGGCGGTAAGTTTTAAACTGGCCAAAGCCGATATTGGCGACGCTGACGCCGCCGAAGGCCCAGCTGGTTTAACGGCTCCCATGAACGGCACCATGGTGGCCCACCTAGTTGAAGCTGGCTCGCGGGTGAAAAAAGACGCCGCGTTAATGGTGATGGAAGCCATGAAAATGGAGCATACTATTCGCGCCCCGGCCGACGGTATCGTTAACTGTTTTTACTTCCAAGCTGGCGAGCTGGTTGACGGCGGCGCGCTGCTATTAGACTTTGAGCCGGAGGAATAGAATATGAGCCCAAGTAACTCGCTGCCTAAAAAAGTTACCCTGGTTGAAGTAGGCCCCAGAGACGGCCTGCAAAACGAAGCCACGCCGATTCCGGCACCCATTAAAATCGAGCTGATCCACAAGCTGGCGGATGCCGGGGTTAGTTATTTGGAGTCCGGCAGCTTTGTTAATCCTAAATGGGTGCCGCAGATGGCGGGCAGCGAAGACGTATTTGCCGGTTTAAAAAAACAAGCAGGTAAAACCTACGCCGCCCTAACGCCAAATATGCAAGGTTTTGAACGAGCCCTGGCCTCAGGTGCTACCGAAGTCGCTATTTTTGGCGCTGCCAGCGAAGCCTTTAGCCAAAAGAATACCAACTGTTCCATTACCGAAAGTATTCAACGCTTTGGCCCAATATTGGTTGCTGCCGCACAGCATAAGCTGCCGGTTCGTGGCTATATTTCCTGTGTGGTTGGCTGCCCCTATGAAGGCGAGGTTGATGCCAATATTGTGCGTCAGCTCAGCAAAGAAATGATGGCTATGGGTTGCCGCGAAATATCCCTGGGCGACACCATTGGTGTTGGCACACCAGCCAGCATCAGTGCCATGCTGGAAACCGTCGGCCTAGACGTTGGCATGGATAAGTTAGCGGTGCATTTACACGATACCTACGGCCAAGCCCTGGCCAATATCTACGCCGCCCTGCAGCTAGGCATAACAGTAATCGACAGCTCTGTCGCCGGTCTAGGTGGCTGTCCCTACGCCAAGGGTGCCAGCGGCAACGTCGCCAGCGAAGATGTTGTTTATATGCTCAATGGCCTCGGCATTGAAACCGGCATTGATTTGGATAAGTTAATTCAGGCCGGTGACTTTATTTGCCGGAAAATTGGCCGTGACAATGGCTCGAAAGTAGCGAGGGCTTTGCTGGCCAAGGGATGAAATCATTCAACTTAAATAGCGGAGTATAAGCGGCGATTTACCGCTCATACTCCGCCAGCAAGATGGTATAGCAAACTTTTAGGCCGCTGAAATCATAGCCTAGCTACCAGCACAACTAGCATCATTAACATTAACACCATTTTCAGACACCTTGGCGCCCAAGCTCTTGGCCCAATCCTCTTGCTCCTTGCTGCTCCCCTGTCCGGCAACAACTCCACCGCAATTGATAGCAGTAACTCCGCCACCGGCTGCGGTTGCTTCTAGGTTGGAAAAATCAATTTCGCCATTGTCGTTTGCCACCGGAGTAGCATTACCCTGCCCGGGGTCTACATTGGCGACAGGCTGCTGATTGATCTGGCCGGAGGCGGAGGCGGCAGCACTGCCAGACTCGTCCTGAGAAATAATACTGGCGGTGGTGAGTACAACAGTTTCGTTTAATTGATAATTTTCTGCGTCATTTCCGCTTAGTTGCAACCCCGCCACGGTCACTATTTGGTCGACGCCTTGCTCGGCAGAAAATAGCGCAGAAGAAAATTCGACTGACACCGCATCACCACCAACGAAATCATCGCTGCCAATAAAGCTAACGCTGGCGGCTAATTGACCATCAAATATTTTGTCATCCACTAAGGTCTGAACCGAGATTAATCGAGGGTCTATGGTTACCGTATGAGGGCTGGCTGCAATGCTGTAATTATCGCTACTTAATGACAGACTGCCCAACTGCAACTGCTGCTCGCCAACCCCACTAAACGCTACCTTAGCCGTACCAAATACGGATAAACTTTCACCATTAACAAGGTTTGATAGTATTAAATTTTCGCCACTAAATATATCGCTGCCATCATACTGACGCCTACCGCTTATAGTGATAAGCCGCGCATCTATATTTGCTACGTGGTTACCGCCAGCGAGCGTGTAATTACTGTCAGACAAGCTTAAAGCGTTCACACCCACACTATAGCCACTGCCCGCATTGGTTTCGCTGGTATTACCGCTACCGGTTAATATGCTACCAAGTGTAGTGCCCGAGACTAAATCAGTGCTAACAAAGCTGTTCGCGGTAAACACACCGCCGCCGTCATACTGCCGACTACCATTCAAGGAGATTACCCGCGCCACGATATTAACGCTGTGGCTACCACCGTCAAAGGTGTAGTTGTTATCACTCGAATTTAGGCCTCCGGCATTAAGGCTATAACTGTTGGCATCCACAGCGGCAATGCTTCCTGTGCCCGTCAATATATCACTGAGCTCTACCCCATCGATCAAGGTCACTGAGGTAATATCAGCTGCATTGATAATCGTGCTGCCATCATATTGGCGACTGCCATTGAGGGAAATAATACGGGCGCTAATCTCGGCACTGTGGCTACCACCCACCAAGGTATAGTTGCTATCTGACAAGCTAAGGCTATTCACGTCTAGGTTGTATGCGCTCCCCCGATTTACCTCTGAAGTGCTACCGCTGCCGCTTAATATACTACTCAGCAGGGTTCCCGCGACGAGGTCGTTGCTGCTAAACTCAGCCACGGCATACACACCGCTGCCGTCGTATTGCCTTTCGGCACTGAGATTAATGGTACGTGCAATTATATTAAATTCAGCGCCACTGATGTCGTAACCATGTTGCTGTGAATATATACCACTGTTTGAACTATCATCATTTACGTTTATAAAACGTTGCGACAAATCGGCGCTGATCAGCCCAGCATAATTATTTACTAAGTTATAGCCATGGGCGCTGCCATCATAAATAACATTTTGCTCAGCCAAATCCAGCGGAAGTAACATACCCCGCAGCAACGGATAGGTGTAGCCATCATAAATTCGCCAGACATTATTGCTCGAACCAACATCATCTATGCTCCAACCAACGGTTGAATAGTTTGTCAGGTCCTTTAATTGCGCAGTGGTTTTACCAAGCCCCGCAGCACTAGTGGCAAGCCCACTGCTAGTAACGTCCCAGAAGCTATTATTAACGGAGTTGCTACCATTACTGATTAGGCCGATAAAGCCGCCTGATCTATTCCCGGAGACAGAACCGGTTGAATAACTATTATTTATGGTATTAGTGCCGGATGAAATCATACCGATAAAGCCACCGACCTTATTTTTAGTGGCGGTCACATTACTACTTGAGTAGCTATTATTAATTTGATTAGTGCCCGACAAAATAAACCCAATAAGGCCGCCGGATTTTTGTTTAGCGCTAACATTGCCACTGGCAAAACTGCCGCTAATCGTATTACTGCCACTACTCTTAATTAAACCCACAAGGCCACCGGCATTTACCTTAGTCGCCGTAACATTACCGCTGGCGTAACTATTTTCAATACTGTTGTTGCCATTGGAAATAAAACCGACAAGACCACCTGCATTGGTCTTATTGGCCTGTACCGATGTGCTGGCAAAGCTATCAATAACAGTGCTGCCGCCAACTAAAACACCCACCAAGCCACCAACCTGGCTCTTTGCAACAACGTTACCGCTGGCGCTGGCATCAACAATATCAGTGCCTTTACTGCGGCCAACGAGTCCACCAACCTGAGACGTCCCCCTGACTCGTCCTTGCACGTGATTGTTTACAATAAGCCCTAAGTCGTGGCGGCCCACTAAACCGCCTACGGCAACCTTACCCCTAATATCAGCGCCAAGGAGATTAATATTTGAGATTCGACCGCGTAAGCCCCAGCCAATTAGCCCAACAAATTTTTCACTTGCGCGATCTATGCTTAAGTTAGTAATACTGTGCCCAAGCCCATCAACATGACCTTTAAATTTTTTACTGCCACTGCTGCCGATTGGATCAAAACCAGAGCCGCCATTCCAGCTGGCTGTTGCCGTAGCGTCAATATTGGCACCCAGCGCATAGTGCCGTGATAGCTTGCCGTTCATGCCCTGCAAATCTAAGCCTGTAATGCTGCCTTGTGAACCTAAATCGGTAATCACTTGATAGTTTATAACCGTGCCGCCACTGCCTGCCTGGGTAACATAATTCTTACCGGCCTGAAGATTAACAGCCGCATTGATAAAATACCCAGCCCCGGTTCCACTGGCACTGGCTTGGCCATATTTCAACATTAATTTTCCACCAGCCCCGGCAGTCGCATCGATGGACTGGTTAATATGTATATTTGCCTGCGCGTCTAAAGTAAGGGTGTTACCCGAGCTCCAGCTAACACTGTCATTAATAATAATATCGCCATTATCAGAGCCCGGGTCGGTGGTTTGAATAACAATGTTATTCGCAGCTAGCCTCGCACCAAGCGCCGAGCCGGTTTCATCACCACCACTAGCCGCGATGGTATAATCCTTAGGGTCGATCAGCCATGTTCCGGTTCGCCCACCTCCGGCGTAAGTTGTTATTGTTGCCGCACTGTCTATCAATACCTTTAAGCCACTGGTTTCAATAAAACCTCCGTTGGTGCCGCTGTCTTTAGCACTTGCGTCTAAGCTTCCGGCGACACGGGTAGTGCCGGCAGACAGGCCCGATAGTAAGACGATTTTACCTTCCTTTTTTAAAACGCTCTGGGCCTCAATAATGCCGGTATTATTGACCACACTGGCAAGTACGCTGTCTTTGGCACCGGCATTCATTAACACCTGCCCGCCTTCTGACCTAATCAAGCCATGGTTGCTGGCAAGGTTATCTAAGGTGCTTTCTGCCACCTGCAAGCTGAGCAAATCGCTGCCGGAAAACGTCAACCTCACTTTATTGCCAGCTCCCATAGCAACGGTGCCAAACTTGGCCTCGATAGCACCATGATTTTCAACTTGCTCACCAATAAATGCCACATAGCCACCATCAAGAGCGCGAATATTACCTAAGTTTTTCACCGCGCCTAGCAAGCCTTGGGATTGACTAAACTCAATACCGTTTGTGTTATTTCCACTCTCCTGTAAGGCAGAAGCGAGCAAGGCACCCACGTTCACTTGCGCGGTTTTTGAAAACAGTACGCCATTGGGGTTAAGCAACCAGACCTGGCCATTGGCATTTATACGCCCCTGTATTTCACTGCCATTGCTGCTTTGTATGTGGTTCACCGCCAGTGAGCTTCTACCTGGCTGGTTGAAGTTAACGGTTTCATCTTTTGTTACATTAAAACTCTGCCAGTTAATATCCAACCGTTGAGAGCTCTGGCTGATCGTGGTGATATCGCCTTGACTGGCAATGTCGCCTTGACCCTTTGATATTTGCCCACCTAGTGGGGCCGCATTGCTAAACGGGGAAAAGACGCCAAGGCTGCACGCTACTGCCAAGATGCTCCTACGCAGCCTCAAGCCGTTTTGATCAACGCCCCGTTCCGTGGTTCGAACTTGGCAGCTGGTTTTTTTACCCTGGGACTTTGACAGCTCGCCCACCGCCAGCCACACACCCTTGGAATGACTCCACAGCAAACGGTAAAAATGATTCATGCCAGTACTCATAACGTTTTCCTCGGTGAGCGAAGCCTTAAAACAATGTCTGGCTCTAGCTTGGTTTAAGTAACTTACCCTAGTCCGGATATTTATCGGTTTCATTAAATAGCGCTTACAACAATAAGCGGCTTCCCGGGCTAAGCGGGAGACTAAGCGCTAAAACGCCTTAGCCAGTTCAAACCACAGCAAGCCAGTTTTGGGGTTTCCCAGCTGAGACGGAACTTCGGAAATTGGCACTGCAGCATAGCCACTGGCATGCCAACCATCTTTTCGCCAACGCAGCCCCAAACCAGCGCCTGACAAGCTAATCCGGTTATCATCGTCAAACTGCTCCCAGGGCTTGTCATTAATTTCAGTTTTGGCAACATCAACAAAGCCAAAAATAGTCACCGCGCCATGATTGGCTTCATCGAAGTCATACTGTAATTCGAGATTACTCACAAAGGCGGTATCTCCAGATAATGTGCCAACGTCATACGCGCGTACCGCATAGGGGCCGGCGAGTGACTTTTTCTGTGATGAATCCAAATTATCAAAGGCTCTTTGAACCGAAACCCGGACCGACAACTGCAATTTTTCAGATAGGGCCTGCAGATGCAGAAACTCCAAGTTCGCCTTATAGAAGCGACCTTGGTTATTGGCGGTAATTAAATCGCGTTGCTGCGCAACTTCGTTTTCATAAGTCACCTGGCCAACGGTAAAGTCCAGCTGCCAGCTATTAACACTTGCCGCCATCAGCCAGTTGCTAGCATCTCCGCGAAGGGATAAATTGGCACTGTGAATATCACGCCGATTTACGCTAGCACCGTGGTTTATTTGATCATCGAGAGATTGACGCTGTAGCCGCAACTGGCTGGATAAATTGGCGGACAAGCTCCTGTGCCAATGCCCGCGTAAATAGACGGCCGCAGTGCGGGCCGTTCCCTCAGCGTTTAAATCTTTTAGATTTTCACCAAGGGCATAGTCCAAATAGCTTACATTCGCACCGCCGTACAAGCCGTTGCCATTTAAACCTATATCATAATTGACGCTGAGCTGCTTCATTCGCTGGCCGCTGCCGCTAACACCCAAGCTTAATAGGTCGCCCTGACCGGCTAGGTTTTGAAAGTTAAAGAAGCCATTAAGCCGAGTACGTCGAGTCAGGCGGCTACCATAGTTATTGACACTTATACGATGCTTGGGCGCAACAGCTGTGACATCAAGTTGTAAGTCGGACAAACCCAAGGACTCACCTGCCCTGATCGAAGCTTGTACATCCACCCCCACAACATCACGCAACAATAGCAGGCTGCGATTAAGCGGAGATTCCTTAATGATTTCTTTAGCGGTTACTTTTTCAACTATACGACTGATGAATCTAGTCGATACCTGGCTATTATTATTTATTATCAGCTGCCCCAATCTTGCTTCTACCACCCGAAGTTTAAGCCGCCCTTGTTCTACTTCTTGCTGTGGTACTACAGCGCGGGAAAACAAATAGCCCTGGCTACGGTAGTACTCGGTAATTTCATAACACAATAGGTGTAAATCGCTCAGCATAAGCTCACGATTTTCATAAGGGCCTATTAATGGGCGTAAATAGACCTCATCAATCGAACTGTTACCGGTGATCGAAATTGTTTCGACGAAAAAAGATTCGCCTGGGCTACCCGGTACAGGAGGTTCAAGCTTAAACAAGCCCTTACCTTTGGCCGAGGGCGGCGCCAGCGGAGTTTGTTGCTGTTGGAGCAAATCACCCGAATCAGGAACGACTGCCGTCTGCGCAAGAGCCTCTGAAGTTATAGATATTGAGACTGAGACAAATATAAACACCCCGGCAATTAGCCGCCGTAAAACACCAAAAAAACACCAAAGACCTATATTCATATCACCGCCAAAATAGTCACTGCAAATATATTTTGTTCCATCAAAATACAAGCCTAATGATTCACTAGCGCCAGATGAACATTTGTAAAATTATTATCTCCCTGTATTTCCTGCCGAAATTTAAACCAAATTTTGGTACTAGAAAAGAAGCTTCAGACTAAAGTTAAAAAACTCAGTCTAAAGCATTAGTTAATAATCTATTTTTAGCACCAAGCCTGACACTAACGTCCACCCACAAACATGATCGCCTCCCGGTGAAACCGCTATCCGCAATCTATCTGTGGTCAATCTAGCTCCCTACAGGTGCTATGTCGACGGTAAATTCAGTGAACACCCGCAAACAAATGACAAAGCTACTCTTCTAGTACCTAGCCATAGCTTGCCGAATATAGTTGATTGGATAGCCAGTTATAGGAACGATACGTAAGCACCAAGTGCCTAGAAAAATAGTAGAAGAAGCGCTTATTTATTAAGTGAGTAAATCTAGCAGTAAGTGTGCGTTATAGGCGTAAAACTGAGCTATTCACGCATACACGTCACAGCGAGTTAGCTCGAAAATTAACTTAGCTTGCAAGTAATTCTATTGTATTAAAACTGCACGTTTTACTACGCTGCTGTATGGATGGGCCGCGCGGAATTGGCCGTCCGATAAATAGGACCTTGAACGAAATTTAGTTGCTGCTTAGCACGGCCAGTATCAGCTTAACTTTATCGGTAATTTCGGTAACAGAGCTATTGGCAAAGCCCAAAACCAAACCCTGGCGCTTGCCCGGAGTAAAAAAATACTGTTTAAATACCGAGCAGTACACCCCTAGCTCCAACAGCTGTTTGGCAACCGCATCCTCATCAATAGCCACTGTGAATTCTAAAACGATATGCAGCCCGGCACCGCTGCTATGAACCTTGCACCATGGTTTTAAAGCAATGCAGCAGTCTAATAAATGCTGCAGCTTTTGCGCGTAGTTCAGCCGCATGCGGCGTAAGTGTCGGTTAAAATGTCCCTCTTTAATAAACGCCGCCGTTACCGCTTGTGAATGCAGCGCCGCATCACCGGCGGATTGTTGCTTGGCCGCCACAAAATCTTTCATTAATGTTTCGGGCAAAATCAGATAACCCAAACGCAATGCCGGGAACAGTACCTTGCTGAACGAACCAACATAAACCACTCGCTGATGAACATCGATACCCTGCAAACTTGCTAAAGGGCGATGATGGTAATGGTATTCGCTGTCGTAATCGTCCTCGATAACCCAAGACTGATTGTTAGCGGCCCACTCCAGCAAAGTGCTCTTGCGCTCCAGGCTCAATACGACCCCCATCGGATATTGATTGGCTGGGGTTACGTAGACCAGCTTGGGGACCGGCTTGGCACATACCAGAGCGCCTACCTCTATGCCGCTTCCATCCACCGGAACCGCCAACATGGTATTGGCCGACACTTGTAACGCACGCCGCATACCCCGGTAACCCGGCTCTTCGATAGCGCCCACATCACCCTTTTGCAGCAATACCCGGCACGCTAACTCTAATCCTTGCTGGGCCCCCGAAGTGATTAAAATTTGCTCCGGCCGGCACCGTACCGCCCGTGAAGTCCGCACATAATCTGCCACCGCTTCGCGCAACGGCCAATATCCTTCCGGGTCACCAAAACCCATCAGGTTTTGCACGCCGCTAAAACTTTGCTGCTGCGCTAAACGGTTCCAGATTTTATGGGGAAACGCTTTTAGGTCTGGCACGCCGACACAAAAACCTTGGTTTTGACCATGCACAGAGGTAAAACGACTAGACTCTAAATTTAACCCAGGCAGATCCGAGCCTGGCCGCCAATGATCCGGGATCTGTTCACTGATAAAACTGCCCGCGCCTGGCTTAAGCTCAATGTAGCCCTCGGTTTGTAACTGCTCTAGTGCCTGGATAACGGTATTGCGACCAATGCCAAGCTGGGCCGCCAAGACACGAGTAGATGGCAGCCTAGCCGCAGGGCTAAGCCGGCCAGCCAGAATTTGCTGACGCAGCGCCAGATAAAGCTGGCTAGCCAGCGGTACCGAATCTAACCGGTTAAGCACTAGGTCTTTTATCTCGGCAATAGCGATAGGTGGCATCATAAAACCCCAATAAATTGGTCCCTAGAATATTATAAAACTGGACCTTATTACAGAACCAATACTCCCCTATGATCATTGCCATACCAATTTATTGAACAGAGAACAGACAATGGAAAAACTAGCGGTAACCGCCAAAACCCGAATTCGACGCGGCCCAAATCGGGCGGTATTTGATCGAGAAATGTTGTATCAAATTTTTGACCAAGCTCATATTGCCCATATCGGTTTTAGTATGGACGAGCAGAGCTTTGTCATACCTATGTTGTGCTGGCGGCAGGGTAACACCCTGTATATACATGGCAGCAACGGCAGTCGCATGATTAAGGCACTAACGGAAACGCAAAACTGCTGCGTCACCGCCACCCTGCTCGATGGCATGGTGCTGGCCAAATCGGCCTTTTCCCACAGTACCAATTATCGATCCGCCTGCGTATTTGGCCAGTTTCGCCAACTAGTAGACCCGAATGAAATAAATCAGGTGTTGGAAATATTTATGCAGCATATCGCCCCGGGTCGCTGGCAGGAAGTTAGGCCGCCCAACCAGAAGGAGCTAAAGGCGACCACGATTCTCGCCATTGAGATGGATGAAGCCTCGGTTAAGGTTCGCAGCGGTGGGCCGGCCGATGATGAGGCTGACCTAGATTTTCCGGTCTGGTCGGGCGAATTGGTGATTGAACAGACTACCGGCAAGATGGTGGCGGATGCCCATACACCAAGCGCGACAAAAACCCCTGATTACAGCCAAGCTTGGCAGCACAACTGGGAATTACTGCCCACAAAAATCCATGGGCATTAATGTGGCAAGCTTGATTGATCGCTGCCGCTTGGCGGGCTAATTAACAGAGACTGGGCGCTAAGCGCCCTTTCTACAGAAGACCTCTAGGAGCCTAGATTTTTATTTAGAAACGCTATGATTTCTGAATACAGTTTAACTCGATCTTTTTCATCATAAACACCGTGGCCAGCGCTGCCAAACTCCAACCACTCGGGGGTATTGCCGGCTTTTATCAGCGCCGCGCGCATCGCCTCGCTTTGCTCTATTGGCGCGCGTTCATCTTCCTCGCCGGGGATTAGCAAAACTTTGGCTTTGATGTTTGCCGCTTGCGAAACCGGAGAATTAACCCGGTGACTTTGGGCATCGCTGCCGAGCACATGGGTTAGATAACCCAGCCCTCGGTTCATTATCGGTATATCACCGGTTGTAAACATCATCGCCAGGTCATAAACGCCAACGTAACCTATCGAGCATTTATACAGGTCAGGCGCCTTTGCCACACTCATTAAGGCAGCAAAACCACCGTAGCTAGCGCCGTAAATACAGGCCTTATTGTCTGCCACTTTACCCTGGGCTAAAACAAACTGGGTGCCATCGATAATATCGTTGATCATATCACCGCCCCATTGGCGATAGCCCAGCTGCTCAAACGCCAAGCCATAGCCGCCGCTGCCACGGAAGTTTATTTGCAGCACATGGAAGCCTTTATAAGCCAGCATCTGTGCCTCTTGGTCAAAGGTCCAATAATCTCTCACCCCATGCGGGCCACCGTGGGGGATGACCACCAAGGGCGCCTTGTCTTTGCCCTTGGCGCGGGTAAAGTAGCCTCGAATTAACTGGCCATCGCGGGCCTTAAACTCTATCGGCTCAACCGGCTGCATCAGGTCTGGGTTTATCCAAGACTGGCGCGACATTAAATAACGCGCTTCTTTGCTGTGGGTATTAAATAAATAATAATCGCTGGGTGTGGTCGCCGAACTTACCGCTACAATAATTTGCTCGCCACCACGGGACCGACTGATAAATTCAACCCGCTTACCTTTAAAAGCTCGGGCCAACATTTTATGGTGCTTAACCGTCAGCCCCTGACCATGGTAGTGGTAGCTAAACTTATCCGGCTCCGATACGGCCACCGCCGGTACGCCACTGCGGTGCTCAACCACCCAGTCATCAATGACACCATTAACATCAGGAAATATCGGGCTGAGTTGCAAGTTTTTGGTTTGTAATGTTAGTAGGCTGGAGCGGCCTTCGCTATGCCACCGAGTGGTTAAATAGACTTCACTGCCATCCCTATTAATACCAAGTAATCGAGTTTCGTCGCCTAAACCGCTTAGTTCTAATGGCTGCCAAAGATCTTTATTTTCAGGGCTGCGTCGGTACACATGGTCTATATTGTTTTTATCGGTGTAGCTTAAAAATTCAATTTCACCGGCTTTGTTGGCCAATGGCCTGGCTCCCGGATATCGCAGTGTTTCCAGATTTTTAATTCTACCGGTATAAACATTAAGCCGGGATATAATAACGGGCTTATTGCGCGCATCGTAATAAGTATTGCCTTTTAAGGTCCAGGGGTACTCGGCAATAAGAATGTAGTCTGGTTCGGCCTCTAAAGTACTAAGGATCTCGACACTGGCTTTGCGCTCTGATTTCGCCCCCGAGTTCACCAACGAGCCGGTCTTGCTTCGGCTGGCGCCAAAACCATAAACTATACGACGCCGGCTGAGGTCTTTATTTATCGCCTTTACCTGGCCATAGGCAATTGGCCTGTCGTAGCGTGCCGTTTTTTTTGCGGGCTTATAAATAATGCGATCATTGTTGACCCAGCGATAACTATAAATATCATCGCCCTGCCTGACATTGATGGCACCGGTTGGCTTGAGGGTTTCGACATCGATAAAGGTAATCGAATTACGCTTCTTTTGATGGGATTTAACGGCAAGGGTTTTGCCGTCGGGGGAAATTTTAATATTTTGATAATCACTATGCCCGGAAAAGTACTCTATTTCCTTGTCGGCATAGCAAAAAATGGGTAACAGCAGCAATATCCCTACTATATATCTCATAATTACTTATCCTTGTATTATAAAGAGCCACATAATAGTAGTGAGCTTCACCACAAGCAACATCATGATTTGTTATGAATTAGCGGCTGCGCTGACGTACGGCCTCAAATAAACATACCCCGGTTGCAACCGAAACATTTAGGCTGCTGACCTCACCCGCCATGGGAATATTAATCAAATTATCACAGCATTCCCGGGTAAGGCGGCGCATGCCTTTGCCTTCAGCACCCATGACCAAGGCCATGGAGCCGTTTAAGTCGGCCTGATAGACGCTTTGTTCGGCCTCACCGGCGGTGCCGGTGAGCCAAACACCAGAGTCTTGCAGCTTTCTTAAGGTGCGGGCTAAATTAGTCACGGCGATATAGGGCACCACTTCAGCGGCGCCACTGGCAACTTTACGAGCAACATCATTGAGCGCAGCGGAATTGTCTTTAGGCGCGATAACCGCTTGCACACCGGCGGCGTCGGCGGTACGTAAGCAGGCGCCGAGGTTATGTGGGTCGGTAACACCGTCTAGCACCAAGAAAAATCCAGGGCCATCTAAATTGCCGATAAGATCATCAAGAAATTTTTCATCATGAATTTTACCTGCCTCGGTAAAAGCGATTGCCCCCTGATGATTGCCCTCTACTTCCTTGTCCAACACCTTGCGTTCAAAAGTTCGAACGGTGATATCGAGCTTTTGCGCTGCCGCTTGCAGCTTTAACAAGCGCTGATCGTTGCGACCGCGCAGCAACCATAGCTCTTGCACTCGCTGCGGGCTGGTTTTTAACAAGGTCTGCACCGAGTGCAGACCAAAAACAGTTTCTAATTTTGCCACTGACAATATTTCCTACGACTTCTTTTTATCATTACTGGATTTAGACCGGCGCCTTGGCTTTCTACCGCTGGGCTTGCCGGTACTGGCTTTATCAGCTCCGGGCTTATCTTTGCTGGCCTTGTTTTTATTGGGCTTGGCCTTGCCGGAAGCGGACTTAGATTTCGCGCCTGGCTGTAGGCCCTGGCCCTTAGCCGAGGAATTTTTTGCACCACGCCTGGCAGGACGAGAACTTTTGTTGGTTTCAATAAACTCAAAATCAACCTTACGCTCATCCAGGTCAACCCGAACTACCTGCACGGTTAGCTCATCGCCTAAACGAAAGACCTTGCGAGTACGCTCGCCCACCAACCGGTGATGAGCCGGTTCATGGTGATAATAATCATGGGGTAAGGCACTGATGTGAATCAAACCTTCTACATACAGGTCTTTCAGCTCAACAAATAAGCCAAAGCCGGTGACTGCACTAATAACGCCCGGAAATTGCTCGCCGACATGATCTTGTAAATACTCACATTTCAACCAGCTGACCACTTCACGAGTGGCCTCATCCGCACGCCTTTCGGTGCTGGAACAATGCTCACCCAGACGCAGCATCTCGGCCATATCATAGGGGTAGGCTTTGGCTTTTGGTATTGGCTTGGCGCCTTTAACTTTAACTACCGGCGAGCGGCCAAAGGTGGCCATTAGCTTATCAACCATACTGCCACGGCCACGCACAACCGAGCGAATAGCACGGTGTACCAGTAGGTCTGGGTAGCGACGAATAGGCGAGGTAAAGTGAGCGTAGCCTGGGTAACCCAAGCCAAAGTGGCCTTGGTTATCGGGGGTATACACCGCCTGCTTCATACTGCGCAGCATCACGGTTTGAATTATCTTCGCATCCGAACGCTCTTTAATTTGCGACAGAACCTTTTGGTAATCGCCGGGGCTGGGCTTTAGGCCGCCGGGCAAATTTAAACCTAACTCACCGAGAAATTCGCGCAGGTTTGTTAGCTTCTCTTCACCTGGGGTTTCATGCACCCGGTACAGAGCATCGATACCGAGCTTTTCTAGAAACTTGGCCGCACTGACGTTGGCGCAGAGCATACACTCTTCGATCAGTTTATGGGCGTCGTTGCGTTGCACCGGAACTATTTTTTCGATTTTACGTTCTTGGTCGAACATAATTCGAGTTTCGGTGGTTTCAAAATCTATCGCGCCACGGCGATCGCGGGCACCACGCAGGGCATGATACAAATCATGCAGGCAATCAATGTCCTCAGCCACATGGGCATAGGTTTCGCGGGGGCCATTACGAACACTGTCGCGCTCATCGAGCATATTGCCAACTTGGGTATAAGTCAGACGCGCGTGGGAATGAATCACCGCCTCATAAAACTTATAACTGCTGAGCTTGCCCTTGGAGCTGATGGTCATCTCACAGACCAGGGCCAGGCGATCCACCTCTGGGTTTAGGGAGCACAAACCATTGGATAGCGCCTCCGGTAACATGGGCACCACATGGTCGGGGGAATAAACTGAAGTGCCGCGTTGTTCCGCCTCCTTATCCAGCGGGCTGCCGGGGGTCACATAATGTGAGACATCGGCAATCGCAACATATAAGCGCCAACCTTTGGTCTTACCGCTGTATTCACAGTAAACCGCATCATCAAAATCACGGGCATCTTCACCATCAATCGTCACTAACGGCAGATCACGTAAATCGACGCGATGTTTTTTATCGGCCTCGGTGACTTCCGCGTCCAGCGCATCGGCCTGGGCCTTAACGTCGCCCGGCCACAAACACGGGATGCCGTGGGAGCGAATGGCCACATCGATTTCCATGCCGGGTGCCATATGGTCGCCCAATACCTCCAGGATTTGGCCGGCGGGGTGCTGCCGGCGATCAGGGAATTGGGTGATCTCGACCACTACAAACTGGCCCGGCTCGGCTTCAATTCTGCCTTCGGAAATCAGTACATCGTGAATTAAACGGGGATTGTCTGGACGGACAAAACCGACGCCGTTATCGGCGTAATAACGACCGACAATTTGATGGGTATTGCGCGCCAATACCTCAACAATGGCACCTTCCAGCTTGCCTCTAAATTTTCCGCTCTCGCGTACCAGTACCTCATCACCATCAAATACTCGGCGCATTTCCCGATTAGAAAGGTAAAGGTCATCACCGCCCTCGAACGGGACCACAAAACCATAACCGTCTTTATGCCCCTGAACTCGGCCACGAATTAGATCGAGCTGGTCAATAGGTCCATATTCGCGGCGCCGATTGCTCATCAGCTGGCCATCGCGTTCCATCGCGATCAAGCGACGCCTTACCCCCTCAACCAGCTCCTCATCGTCAAGCTTTAACTTACGACAAACCTGTTGATGGGTTAGCGGGCCCGAAGCCTCGCTTAATAGGTCGAGAATGAACTCGCGGCTAGGGACGGGGTTATCGTATTTTTGCGCCTCGCGGGCGGCATGAGGGTCTTTTGCAGACTTAGATTTACTCACTTGGAATCCTGCTCAATGGGCTTGTGCCCTTTATAAAGCAAGGATTATAGGGGATTCGCCCGCAAGGGGCTAAGTATTTACACCTGTCCGTTAATAAAGCGGCCAGTGCTGGGCCCCTGATTGATATTATTTAGCTCAATCAGGGTTTTCGTCAGGGCAAAACTCTTGCGACTTTGCTCAAGCTGGTAGCTTTGCTGGGATTGATTTATATCATCCCGCTCTTCTTCGGCCTTATCTCTAGCCAGCTGATGCTCGTCTTCTACCTTTTTTTGCTCGGCACTTAACGCTTGCTGCTGCAGCTCTTGCTGCCGCTCCTGCTGCCCCAGTTCAGCCAGGTCTCGCAGGGACTGCAGCTCTATTTGAGAAGCCTTAGCGGCAACCTGTCGATCTTGAGATGAAGGCTCGGCGGGGGCCAATGCCGCCCGCTTAACCTGGCGAGCATTATCTAAAGAAGCCTGGGGGTCGTTGGCAATCTTGCCTACCGAGATGGGCACCTCACCGCCAACCGCATAGCGCCGACCGTCTGGCCCTTGCTCATATTCGTAACTGGGCGCGCCAGCCAGGCTGCCGCCTACTGCTGCGTGGGCCTGCTCATGACTGCGAACTTCGCGGTCGCGCTGGGCCAGCTGCCGCAGCTGCTGTAAATCTTCTTCGGACAATTCCAGTCGGTTGGTTGTTTTTGCCTCGCCCGCCTCAGCTGCCTCTTGCTCAACGGCCTCCTCCTCATCCACTTTTTCAGCCGTAACAGGGTCACCTTTAGTACGTCGACCTAATCTTTCTTGCTGGGGAGCTTCTTCAACGGGTTTGATGGTGCTAGCGCGGGAACCCGCGTCTTCTTGGCCGACGGGGCGCTGGGCAACGTCAATGAAGGGGGCGATTGTATTGGCTTGATTAGTGGGGAATTGACTGATCATTAGAGCACCATCACGCTCTCGTATTCAGCAGTGTCCCTATGTTTTGACTGCCTACCTCGACCACCTTAGCGGAGGCATCAAATACTTGCTGGGACTGCTGCATACGAATCAAAGGCTCAACCACGCCTTCGATACCGACATCTTGGGTGGGCCTGACACCACCGGTGCCGCCTACATTCGCCAAAGCCGCCACATCACTGGCCGCCGACTGAATAGACTGCTGGGATTGCTGCATACCCGCTAAGCCTGTTCCTATAACATTCATCCTATTCACCTAAAGCACATTAACCCCTGAAGTGTACGCCAAAGCAGCGGCAATAACTGGCCGCCTCGGTACCGTTCGCCGGAACTTTAATACCAAAATACACTATAAAAGCGGCAAGCTATTACCGCCCGCCAAAAAATGACGAATACCTGACGCCGCAACCCAGCCATTAAAACTAACACCTCAATTCGCCAATAAAACGTCCGGCGCAACGGTGTTTTTAATTCCAGACCTAAGCGCCAACCTCAGCTGACCCCGCCACCAACAGGGCAAAAGCCGGCGCGGCAATGCCCATAATGGGAAAATAATTGACATAAACCAGTGGAATCAATAAGATGCGCGCCTTGAAACGACTCGTTCAATTAACTCGTTTGTTTTAGCCCAGGTGGTGAATTGGTAGACGACGTGCAGGATGCACGAGTGTCGCGTAGGCAGGAGCCGAGAGCGACCACGCTAACCGCGTCGATAGACCGGCTGTACGTGAACCGATTTGGGTAGTAACAACCACATAGTTTTAGCCCAGGTGGTGAAATTGGTAGACACGCTAGCTTCAGGTGCTAGTGCTCTTCGGGGCGTGGAGGTTCAAATCCTCTTCTGGGCACCATATATTAAAAAGCCGATCCAAGTGATCGGCTTTTTTGTGCCCGCTCAATTCATTTAGGACAAGCTAGCTACCTCGTTCTTCTATACAAGCAAGAAACTTGCTCTCCAGTCCAAGCAGCAGCTGATCGTCAACGGCAATACATTCAACGCGGCTGTCCATGCTGTCGTCAATTTCATATTCGGTCAGTACATCATCTACCTTGTTGTAAGCGAAAACACCCTGATCGGTGATAAATACGCCCTTGACCCGCTCAGCAACAATCCCGGTCAATTCGCCATACAGCCTATCTCGGTTAAAAACAAAGTCGGCTCTAAATACCCAGCCCTGGCTGCAAAACCCCTCACCCTGATTTTTTTTAGCCATATAACCGCACTCGGGCAGCTCAGGCTCTGGTTGATAGCTGTCTGTTGCCTCATGATGATGATGGCTACGCTCTTCATAGGCGGTAACAGGCGCTAACCACTGATACTGGAGCTTCCCCATAGTTGATTGCTGGATATTTTTGTTACCGCCAAATTGTTTACCCTCTAGGTATGCCAGTAGCGCGGGAAAATCACCCGCCTGGTATTGATCAGCCTTGTTGGCCACTATGACATCGGCTATTTCCAACTGCTGGTTAAAGGTATTGTTGTCGGTGTAGCGCGGTTGCTGAACTTTTCTCGCATCAACGAGAGTGATGGTAGCTCGCAGGTCAAGAACGCTGCGGTAGTGCTCGGCCTGCAATACATCGAGCACCTCTTTAGGATGACCCAGCCCGGTCGGCTCAATCAATAAACGTTGCGGCTTCGCCCGGGCTAGTAACATATTGAGCGCTATTTGCATGGGTAGGCCTGCAGCACAGCACATGCAGCCACCAGGAACCTCGCGGATAAAAATATCTTTTTCACCGGCACCCTCCCCCTGAAATAGACTGCCATCAACCCCAACCTCACCAAATTCATTGACCAGCACCGCCCACCGCTCATGGGCTGGCTTTTGCTTGAACAACTGCATGATGGCCGTAGATTTACCAACCCCCAAAAAACCGGTAATCACATTGGTGGGGATAGCATTTAGTTCTGACATATCATTCAAAGTCCTGTAATACTTTTAAGCTGCGGTCGGCTGCTGTAACGGGTGCGGGCTCTGGCCAAACGGCTTAGCAGCCGCACTGTAGCCGCTTACATAGGGTGTGGTTGCGCAAATGGCCGAGGGTGATAAGTGCTGCCCCTAGCAGCGATACAATTTTTTCGCCGTTGGCGCCGAATAGCTCATGCCCCCACAAAGCCGCCACCGTCAGGGCTGCGAGCCCAGGCACACACAGCGCTATAACGCTCAGTTGACGATGGCGCCGACAACCCATGGTCAACGCAATCAAACTGGTGGGTAGCACCGCTAGCAACATCCAGCGATGAAAACTTTCATCAACGAAACTATAGCCAGCCAACGCTGGCAGCAAAATTAAAGTGGTGGGCATCAACAGGCAATGAACCGCGCAGGCAAGTGAAAGGCCGATGGCCGCCTTGTCGGTGCTGATAGACCTGATATTAGCGAAGCTAAGGTACACATTATTTCCTCATTTAAACTGGCCCGTGCAGCAACGGGCCCGGTGGCGCAAAGTGTAAAACGAAAAAGTAAAACTCTTGTTGTTAGACTTCTTACATCTCACATTTAACTTTTCATTCATCCAGAATCAGAGCTTCGGGATGAGCAGCAAAACTATGCCGCTTTTTTGGCGCAACCCGAACATAAACAATGCAATTCCAACTGCGGGCTTTTCAGTTGATAGCCAGCCTGCTTAACATTGTGCTTAAGGGTATCGATCAGCGCTTTATCTATGCCAATCTCTTTTACATTGCTGCATTCATTGCAGATTAAAAACTGCGGTATCTCATGGGCATGGTTGCAACTGATGTGAGAGCAAGCCACATACTTATTAGCCAGGTGAAGTTTATGCACCAGGTTTTCGCTTTCCAAAAAATCTAAAATTCGATACACCGACATAGGCGGCACGGGCTGCTGGAGCTCCAGCCGACAGAAGTCAGCTAGCTCATACGCTGACAGGGCCTTTTGTGTTTTAAGTAACCCGGTCAGTATATTTTTACGCTTATTGGTCAGGCGCGCACCGTTGGCCTTGCAGCTCTGTTCTGCATGGTCGAGAACTTTACTAATTTTGCTCATAGAGGATTACCTAAAATGGATTTTGGCGTGCCCATGGTTAAGGCCGTTGCGTATAAACACCGTAAATACACCACGGTAAATAATTCGCCGCACAAAGACCATTGTACCTGCAGACCTCCATTAGCTGGAAATACCTTTTGCCGAGCGCTACCTAGCCCTTTCCGAAATTACCAACTTCACCTTTCCTCTCGGCGGTAGCGGCGTTGCGGCGAGAAATAAGCGGGGTCTTTTTTGACTCTAGTCATTTTTTTCTGGCATTAATGATATGTTATAACGTATCATTTTGTTTGTACAGAGCGGCTCTCGTAGCCAGGACTTGCACCGGGCGGCTGACTGAGCCTGGGCAGCGGTAGTTTGCAGCTAGCCTGTGGCTTGCCGGCACATGCATCCAGAAATTTTAATTCGTCATTTAACAATAGTAATTGGGTAAGATTATGTTGAGATCAAAAAAAGCGTGTCTATTGTATTCGGGGGTTGCCCTAGCCGTGCTGGCCAGCGCAGCCGAGGCCAAAGAGAGCGCCGCGCTAGAAACCATTGTGGTTACTGCCAGCCGTCATGAAACCGCACTGCAATTAGCGCCGGCTAGCATTACAGTAGTCGACAGGCAAGAGTTGCAGCTTCGCAATGCTAGCGACCTAGCCGATGCACTGACCGCTGAGGCGGGCGTGGCGATAACCTCAGTAGGGCAAACCCGACGCGGCATAAGCATTCGAGGCATGCCCGTTGAACACACCTTATATTTAATTGATGGTCGCCGCATCAGCTCCAGCAACAGCGTTATTGCCCATTCCGACTTCGAGCTTAGCTGGTTACCCGCCTCCGCGATTGAACAAATTGAAGTGGTGCGCGGCCCCATGTCATCCCTTTATGGAGCCGACGCCCTAGGTGGCGTTGTCAATGTTATTACCCGCAACCCAGGTAACGAAGTCCACGGTGAGCTATCCACCACCGCTACCAGCCTCGACGACTATAAAGGGGGCGGTAGCCGTAAAACCACTTTTTATGTGGCCGGCCCATTGGTCCAAGACACGCTGAGCTTTACTTTAGGCGGCGAAATTTTTGATCGCGATAGCTTAGCCAGTCCAGATGATAGCCAAGTATCCCTTATCGAGGGTCGTGAATCTCATCAAGGCCAGGGCAAATTAATTTGGACCCCAGACGACAAGCAGCAACTAAGCCTAAGTTACGCCGCGGGTAAAGATGACAGGACCAACCACAAGGCGTCGCGCTCGAGCTATTACACCTCCTACGATGACATAGACAGAACACAATACGGCTTGTCCTATCAAGGTGACTGGCAATGGGGACAGCTGCGGTTTAATGCCTACCAGTCAAATCTTGAGCGAATAAACTCTCGTACCTCCGAGGCCGAACCAAGGGCACCGCAGAAAATTGAAGACCAGGTGGTAGATGGGCATATTGGCTTAGCCCTTGGCAGCAATCATTTTGTGATAGCCGGCGGCCAATTTCGGCAGGAAACCTTAACCGAAGCACGACTGATCAACCGCGGCGAAACCTCAGCGAAACACACCAACCTATTCTTGCAGGATGAATGGCAAGTCACGGAGCCGCTAATGTTGGTTGCTGGCGTGGCCGTCGACAATCACGACGACTACGCTAATGAAATTAGCCCACGCCTTTATGCGGTTTATCAACTGAGCGACACCATCACCCTGAAAGGAGGCTTTGGCCAGGGGTTTCGAGCACCCTCCCTGACCGAACTGTCCGCCGATTACCAGGTACTGGCCGCAGGTGGCCGCTTTTGGGTGGAAGGCAACCCGGAACTCGAGCCCGAGCGTTCAAAAACCTATGAGGGCGGTATCGAATATCGCGACAACGATTGGGCAGCTTCCGCCAGAATATTTGAAAACCAACTGGAAAACCTGGTTTTAAGTATTTGCTATACCGGTTGCGGTATCACTGGACTGGAACGACGCAGCTACCAAAATATTGATGAATCGCGCATCCGCGGACTGGAACTTGCAATAGAACATCAGTTAAACCGCAGTCTAGAGCTGAGCTTAAATTACACCCATTTGGATACTATAGACTTGGGTAGCGACACCCCGCTACAGGATCGCCCCGAGCACAGCGCAAACTTCAACCTCGCATGGTCACCGTTGACCGTCCTGCAATTACGTTGGCGGTCTGAGTATATCGGCAAACAATATTCAGGCAGTGCAGGCTATGCTCCGGATTACCACCTACACCACCTGGATATATCTTATCAATTGGCTAAAAACCTGACTTTATTTGCCGGCCTGGAAAATATATTTGACCAGCAGCTGGAGGAAAAATCGACGCTATACAGCGGCACCGAACCAGGACGAGAAATTCGGCTTGGACTAAGCGCCGCCTTTTAACACTTCTTGTTAAGCGATATTGAGACAAGGATGTTTCAAATATTCAGATTATTTTATGCCTGCCAATGCCCATCGCTTGGCATGCTATTTCTATAGGCCATCACTTATGTCTCGTTTTAAAACACCGCCGCCATTTTGGCTGTGCTTATTTTTTATGGCGCTAATGCCTTGTAGCCTTGCCGCAAGTAGTAACATTAAATTAGTCGTGGCCAGCACGCCGTTTGTATTACCAGCAAAAATTTCCATGCTGCAAAAGATTGCCCAGCAGCATGGCATTAGCCTTCAAGGGCATGTAGTGAGCCCAACCCAAGCACCAAACAGCACTTGGTTTGATGACGTAGATTTGGTCATACTAGACACCCCTCGCGGTGGAGGTAGTCGCCAGATGATGGAACCTATCAAACCGCTACTAAGCCAAACCCCCTGGATTGCCCCACGCGGTGGCCGTCCAGACGGCGGCAATCTAGCCCCACAATTATTACAAACGCTAACGGCTTACTACCAAGCCGGCGGGGTCGATAACTTTAATAATATGATGGCATTTATTCGTGCTTGGAAATTAGGCGAATCAACCGCGGGCATTACGCCGCCACTAAGATTGCCCAGCAGCGGCTATTATCACCCGAAGGCTAAAAAACCCTTCGAAAAGCTAGCGGACTATTTGGCTTGGGGTAAAAACCGCTGGCCTAAGAAAGCACCAGTATTGGCCATTGCCATGTCCACAGGCAGTATTTCAGATGGCCAAACTGCACTGTATGATTATTTAATTGAGCAACTCGAAAATTCCGGTATCACACCATTAGTATTTTGGTACGAGCGTTTAAATAAAAATGGATTGACGGAAACAATAGCCGCGGCCAAACCCGTTATGCTGCTAAATACCACCCATATGGTCAGCGGTGCGCGCAAGCAAGAATTCAAAACCCTTAATATTCCCGTAATCATTGGCTTAAATCATCGCGGCGGTGATATCGAGCAATGGCGCGACGCGGTACAGGGTGCCACCGGCGGCGCTTACTCTACCCTGATGGTTATTCCTGAAGGCTGGGGCATGTCCGACCCCATTATACTCTCGGCTGTCGTCGATGGTGCGCCTGCCGCCATTCCCGAACAGGTAGACCTATTAATAGGCCGCTTTAAAGCCATGGCCAAGTTGCAACAAAGCCCGCCAAAGGAGGTTAATTTGGCCCTGCTGTTTTGGAACAGCCCAGCGGGTGAAAAAAATCTTTCCGCCTCCAATCTTAATGTGCCGCGCAGCATTGAAAATATTCTTAGCGAGCTTGCCAAACAGGGCTATCACGTCACCGAAAAAGACGAAACCCATATCATCCGCACGGCGCAAAGTCTGTTGGCCGCCTATTATCGGCCGGAAACATTGGATGATTTACTAAAAAATGGCAACGCTCAAGCATTGCCTTTGCAAAAATACCAACGCTGGCTACAGGCATTGCCCGCCAAAATACAAGAACAAATGCAACAAGCCTGGGGGGATGCTGAAAACCACAGCAATATACGCACGGTAAACGGCGAAAAAAGCTTTATCATTCCACGAGCCAAGCTGGGCAATTTAGTGCTATTACCTCAGCCTCCACGGGCTGATAATTTAGGCGAAAGCACCCACGATAAAGTTCAGCCCCCAGGGCACTTTTATTTGGCGGCCTATCTCTATTTGCGTGAGCATTTTAAAGCCGATGCATTAATACATTTGGGCACCCACGGTAGCCAGGAATGGACCCCCGGTAAAGACCGAGGCTTATGGGCCTACGACTATCCCAATTTAGCGGTTGGCAATGTGCCGGTTTTTTATCCCTATATTCAAGATAATATTGGCGAAGCCATGCAGGCCAAACGTCGCGGGCGGGCCACCATTATTAGCCACCAAACACCGCCCTTTGCGCCATCGGGTTTTTACGATGAGCTGACGGATATTCATGACTTAATGCATCAATACATGCTGTTGGAAAATGGCGCCGTGCGAGATGCCACGCTGAGCCAAATGATGGACCTGGTGGTGGCCTCAGGTTTACACCAAGACATTGGCTGGACCGAAGAAAAACTCAAACAACAGGCCGATGCCTTTATTCCAGTACTGCATGACCATTTGCATTTATTAGCGCAAGCCACCACACCCATTGGCCTGCACACCTTTGGCGAGCCAGCAGGCAACGATTACCGCATTGCCACGGTAATGCAGCAGCTAGGGGGTGATTACTATCAAGCACTGGGTTTGGATGCGAAAGAAATGTTTGCCGCCAGCTTTGAAGAATTATTCAAAACCCCGGCCTACACTTATTTACTGCCATTTTTACAGGCTGAACTAGACCCCAAGCAGGCTAAGAACCAAGCCCTGCAAACGCTCATGCAGCAGGCCATAAAAAACGACCGGCGCCTGCGTAATGACAACGAGCTAGAAGCATTGATAACGGGCCTGCGGGGGCAATTTGTTTTACCAGGCGGCGGTGGTGACCCGGTAAGAAACCCCAATACCAGCAGCGGCACCAACTTGTTTGCACTGGACCCAGAAAAGATCCCAAGCCCGGCAGCGTATAAAGCCGCTGAAAAAACCTTCAATCAATTGGTGACGGATTACCGCGACAACCATGCCGGTGAAGCCCCAGACAAATTAGCGTTTTCTTTGTGGTCATCGGAAACCATTCGTACCCTAGGCTTAAGTGAAGCACAAGTGATGTGGGCAATCGGGGTACGTCCCATTTGGAACTCCGGTGGCAAGGTGACGAGCTTAGAAGTAATACCCCAAGCGGAACTGGGCCGCCCACGCATTGATGTTTTATTGCAGGCCACCAGTGTCTATCGCGATCAGTTTGACGGCATCATGAGAAAACTGGCACGGGTCATTGAAGAACTGGCTGAGCTGGACGAAGCGAATAACCCCATTGCTGAAAACAGCCGCAAACTGGCGCTGAGCTTACAAGAAAAGGGCTTAGCCGCTACGTTGGCCAAGCGCTATTCCAGGGCACGTATTTTTAGCAACCAGCCCGGGGACTATGGCAGTGGCGTAACGTCCGTGGCGATGGATTCCACCAGCTGGGAAGACGATAGCATTCTTGCGGATACTTTTATAAATACCCAGTCGCACATTTATGGCAGTGACAACTGGGGCACTGCGGTGCATGAGCTAAAACTACTAGAGACGCAGCTGCAAGGGGTGGATGCGGTTTTATTATCGCGTTCATCTAATTTACATGGTTTGTTATCCACCGATCACCCTTATGAGTATTTAGGTGGTTTATCGGCGTCAGTGAAAAAAGTAAGCGGTAAAAATCCAGATTTGTATATTTCTAACGCCCGTAGCAGCCAAGCTACGATTGTTAGCGCAAAAGGCTTTCTAAGCAATGAGCTGCGCAGCCGCTATCAAAACCCCCAATGGATTAAGGGCATGCAAAAAGAAGGCTATGCCGGCACGGTTGCCATTCTTAAGGTGGTGAACAATTTATTCGGTTGGCAAGCCGTAGACAGCAATATGGTGCGCAGCGATCAATGGCAGTCCATGCACGAAACCTATGTAATGGATAAGCGCCAATTGGGTATTAATGAATGGTTTGCTGAACATAATGCCACCGCCCAAGTACAGCTAATTGAACGCATGGTGGAAGCCATACGCAAAGGTTACTGGGATGCCAGCGATCAAACCCGGCAAGAACTCATTGCCCGCTGGCAAACCCTTGTTAATGACTTAGACGGCCAGGCCGGGGCAGAAAAAACCGTTGAGTTTATACAATCTCAAGCAGCCGGTTTTGGCATGGGCAGCTTAGCTGCAAATGCGGCGCAAAACTCAGAAAGCAATGCCAACGCCGAAGTGCAAAATGTTCGCGGCCAAGAGCTTGAAGAAGTACAGCAAGATAATCAAGAGCAAGATCTACCTTGGTTAATGTGGTTAGCCAGCTTGCTGCTATTGGGCTTTGTTTTGGCCGGCATGGTTATTACGTCTCTTCAGCAACGAAAACTTTCAAATATCTAAGGTAATATCATTATGACAAGCAACAGTTTTGAATCTCTTTTATACCAGTTATCCAGTGTGTTTTTGTGGCCGGCATTGCTGCTGATTATTATTGCCCTGTGTTATACCTTATATGCTTCGGGCACCTTGGCGGCTGAAATGTATTTTCGCCGAAATGGCCCGCGCCGTGGCAAGCTAAGTATGTATGCCAAGCAAGGCAGTGATAATAGCGATGATATAGAGCTATGGATTATGCGCCAGCTAGAACCCTTGCGACTAGTTTCGCGGATCACCCCACTATTGGGCTTGGTGGCCACGCTAATTCCGATGGGGCCGGCTTTATTGGCGCTATCGGAAAATGACACCGCCTCGGTGGGTCAAAATATGGTGGTGGCGTTTGCAGGGGTAACCCTGGCGCTGATTGCCGCTAGCTTAAGCTTTGCCGTACTAAATATTCGCCGCCGCTGGTTGTTTGAAGAACTAAGGTTGGTTGAATGTGATGCCCAAGCCCTAGTTAAAGGAGGCTGCTAATATGGCCGGGCGGTTTATCGACCACGATGATGACGATCCTATTTTATCGGTGGTCAATTTGATTGATATTTTTTTGGTGATCACCGTGGTACTGCTGATCATAATAGTCAGAAACCCACTTAACCCGTATTCCAGCGAAAACGTGGTGGTGATTGAAAACCCAGGCCAAGACGATATGAGTATTACCATTAAAGAGGGAGAGGAATTAACCCGCTACGAAAGCACCGGTGACATAGGCGAAGGCGATGGCGTTAAGGCAGGGATTACCTATAAGCTGCCCAATGGCAAAATGGTGTATGTGCCAGAATAGCCAGTGCTTGACCAGCAACATTAGATAAACGCTACTATTTCCCATAATGAGACTTAACAAGCTGGTTACAGCTTGTTTTTAATGCCAAACTCATGCCATAAAAATAAGTAAAGCCACCAGAGAAGCAACCGCCATGAGAAAAGCACTCTTCACCGCCTTTATTTTAATCTCTGCTTGCAGTTGGTGGTTTGCTGCAACACCCGCGAAACATCATCCGGTTTCTGGGAAAATCATCTTTAGCGAACAAGCGATACAAGCTGCGCTAAAAGTCGATCAATCTTCTCAATTCGCCCAAACACTGGAACTTATTCCAAGCCAGCTGCCAGGCCATGATGATGTATTATTTGTACACAACAACAGCCAAATTCTATTATCGGCCATGGACGGTAAAATCTGGCGCTATGATATTGCCAGCCGAAAATCTGACGTGTTTTTTGATGCGCCGCTGATGGCCTCTGGCATGCACGAGTCGGTACTTGACCATGACGAAATATACTTTTGCGCCTCGCACTTATGGGGCGACAGCTACCCCGCTGGAGAACGGGTCGGTTTATATCGTTTGAAACTATCCAACAAAAAACTTGAGCCCGTAGTATTAAACGTGCCCGACACCGAAATTACAGAAAAAAAAGTTTGGCCGCTTAATGCCCCCAATGCGCCAAGACTAAATGCGCAAAACGCCGCCTTATCGAATTCACCCACGCGGCCGCTGGCTTTTTGTAATGACTTAGAGATTTCAGAAGATGGCCAGCGCATTTATTTTTCTGAACCCTTTTCCTATGCCGGCGCCTCAATGGGCGGAGGCACCGTAGCCGAGGCCATCGCATTTAACGGTAATGGCCGCATCTGGATGCACGATCTAAGCAATGGCGAAACTCGCCTAGTGGCCGAGGGTTTCTTTTTTCTCGATGGCATTCTAACTGACTTGCACCCCGGCCAAGACCGAGAAGAATCGATCATATCCAGCTTAACCCCTGGCTTTGCCATTGTTAGAATGCATATTGCTGGCGCCAAAGCTGGTACATCTGAAGTGGTGCAGGAAGGCCTGGGCGGCATGTGTGACGGCCTAGACCGAGATACCGAAGGCAATATCTGGTGTGCTCTATTTGCCCCGCGCTCAAATTTTATCAGCTGGGTACACGCCAACCCCTGGATAAAACATCTGTTGCTGCGCCTGCCGTTAAACTCCCTATCGCAGCCCACCAAAACAGGGGTGTTAGCCCTGAGCCCCGACGCCTCGAACATTATTTACAGCGCCTGGTATGAAGGGCCCAAGGCCGCGCACATCGCCTCGGCGATTCCCGGGCCCGATGGCTATATCTACATAACCCCATTTTCAAGAAGCCATCGCGGCTTGGTCCGCCTACCTCAGCCGCTGAACAGCACCACGCCAGGCCAATAGCATGGGCAGAGGTAGATTAAATAAAACTTCATTTACCTTGGTACTGCGCATCTCTCTTTTCTAAGAACGAATCAATGCCTTCGAGAAAATCATCGCTGTGCTGGGCCAGCACCAACTGATCAGTATCCATATAACTTACCGCATGGTTAAGTGCATTTGCGGCTACATTGATGGACTGCTTACACATGCGCGCAGGAATAGGCGGCAACTTATCAACCTTAGAGGCAATCGCCAGGGCTTTTTCCAGCGCCTCACCCACTGCAACGGTGTAGTCAGCCCAACCCCAGTTCAGTGCTTGCTCGGCCTCAATTTTTTCCGCCAGTATAAACATACGCTTGGTTTTAGCCGGACCAATCAAATTGACACTGCGCGGGACACTCTGCCAACTCATGTTCATGCCGCGCTCGATTTCGGGTACGTACAATAAGCTGCTGTGCGAACAAACTCTGAGGTCCAGCGCCAAAGACAGGGCTACACCGGCGCCAACACATGGCCCCTCAATGGCGGAAATCGTCATTGCCTCTATCCCTTCCCAGGCCCGACACATTTTAGTGCCAAGTGCCGCACCGCGACGTAAATCCTGTAAATTGCTAGCCTTGGGCTGCAGCATATTTTTGTTTGAAAGATCCATGCCACCGCTAAATATTTTTTCTTGACCGTTGAGAATGACAGTGGATATGTCCATATCTTCCGTCACCTTGGTGGCAACATCAATTAGCTCAGCCATGGTCTCTAGGCAAAACGCATTGGCCTTATGGCCTGTGTCCAGGGTGACGATCAATGCACCCTGGGCGTGGGTAATTTTCAGGCGATGGTAATCACTTGCTTGCAACATAATTTTTCATACTCTTTTTATTTATTTACCCTCAAGACCATAAGCCCTGGCTAACAGCGCTAAACCTGGGGTTTTAATAGTGAGCGCCGACAACCGCCCTCCTCGTTAGCGAACCCATTTTTATACCGGCCTTAGTATTAGCAGCATTTGGCGTTTTATCGCCGACATTTGCGCTGAAATATTTGAGCCTTGTGGATTAACCAGCCACTGATACGACAAACCAAATAAAGCTGAAGTGAAATGTATGGCAAAGTCATCGGCATCAACATCGGCGGCCACTTCCTTGGCTGCTAACGCCTCAGAGATCAAGTGACGAATGTCCTTTTGTGCCTGTTGATGAAAACGCGCCAAGCCCTGCTTCATCGCCGAGCTAGAGCCCACCGATTCAAACCACAGGATATACATCACCTGAGCATCATTCGGATATTTTTCAACATAGGAGCTCATAGCTTCTAAGCGGGTGAGAAAAGCCGCCAAGCCGGTTTTATTGCCGACTGCGTTTTGCAGCTCATCCAGCCAAATTGCAAGACAACGTTCGGCCAGTTTTAAAAACAAATTTTCTTTGTTGCCAAACCTCGAGTTCGCTAAACCACGACTGTAGCCCGCCCGCTCGCCCACGGCTTTCAGCGTGGTGCTCTGCGTTCCCACTTCCAATATCAACGACTCGGCTGCATCCAACATACGCCGGTCTGATAACTCCGTGCGCTCGAGGTGAGTTCTACGCTGCAGCTTGGCGGCAGGCTTAGCAGGGCTATCAATGGTTGGAGATGTTGACATTAAGTCACCGGTTGCAGGTTAAAGTGGCGCCAGTAAACCCAATCGACCCAGCCAGGTCAAGCGCCCAAGGGGCAATGTAATATACTTGCTTGACGCAAGCAAGTATATTGTGACACCCTGAAATGGCCGATCAAGGCCAAGTAGCCTCTGTTCACAAAGCTCAGCTAATTCGCATTAATCCAAGAGTTCATTTCCATGACTGATTACAAAGCCCCCCTACGTGACATCCGCTTCGCTATAAATGAAGTACTTGGCTATCAGGAACACTATGCTGAACTCACTGGCGGCGAAGACGCCAACGCAGAAATGGTTGATGCCATACTTGAAGCTTTTGCCAAATACTGTGAGCAGGTAGCAGCACCACTCAACCGCTCCGGTGATGAAGAAGGCTGTCGCTGGCATAACCGTGAAGTGTTCACCCCTGCCGGCTTTATCGAAGCCTACCAACAATATACCAAGGCTGGCTGGCCCTCCGTGTCCGGCGATTCAAATTTTGGCGGCCAGGCCCTGCCGTCGTCCTTAAGTCGTATATTAGGCGGCATGTTAACCGCCGCCAATACCGGCTTGGCGCTATACACCAGCGCCCAGTCAGGCGCGATAGACACCTTGGCTAGCCACGGTACCCAGCCACAGCGAGACCTATACGAGCGCCGGCTGATAGATGGCAGCTGGAATGCCACCATGTGCTTAACCGAGCCCCATTGCGGTACCGACCTAGGCCTGCTGCGTACCAAGGCCGAAACCAATAGCGATGGCAGTTACGCCATTAGTGGCACCAAGATATTTATCACCGGTGGCGAACACGATCTAACTGAAAATATTGTGCATATTGTGCTGGCCCGCCTACCCGATGCCCCGGCCGGCAGCAAAGGTATATCGCTTTTTATTGTGCCGAAATTTCTCAGCGACAGCGCCGGTAAACTGGGCCAGCGCAACCCGGTGTTTTGTGGTTCGGTGGAAAATAAAATGGGCATTAAAGCCAGCGCCACCTGTGTGATGAATTTTGAAGCGGCCACCGGCTATCTGTTAGGTGAACCCAACCGCGGCCTAATGGCGATGTTCACCTTTATGAATGCATCCCGCATCGCCGCCTCCCTTCAGGGTGAAGCACACGCGGAACTCGGTTTCCAAAAATCTTTAGCCTACAGCCGTGAACGCCTGCAAATGCGATCATTAAGCGGGGTCAAAAATCCAACTGGCCCGGCCGACCCCATTATTGCTCACCCGGATGTGCGACGCATGCTGTTAACCCAGAAAGCCTTTGCTGAAGGCAGCCGCCTATTAAATTGCTACCTCGCTCAACAGCAAGATTTACTTGAACTCAGCAGCAACCCAGCCAGCCGCAAAGAGGCCAGCGCCCTGCTCGACTTTTTAACCCCCATCGCCAAAGCCTTTGTTACCGAAACAGGCTTTGAGTCGGCCAACCTTGGCCTGCAGTGTTTTGGCGGGCATGGCTATATCCGCGAGTGGGGGATGGAGCAAAACCTAAGGGATGCCCGTATCGCCACCTTGTATGAAGGCACCACCGGGATACAGGCGCTGGATCTTTTACAGCGCAAGGTGGTGGGCAGCCAGGGTAAGATAGTGAATATTTTTTGCCGCCAAATAGAGTTGTTTTGTCGATCTAAAAATAACAGCCAAGCTCTGCAGCCGCTGCTCTCACAGCTTGAGTCGCTCAGCAGTGAGTGGCAGGCTATCACTCAAACTATTATTGAAAAAAGTAAGGCCAACCCAGATGAAATAGGCGCTGCCTCGGTTAACTACTTGATGTATTCAGGTTATATCTGCCTGGCTTTTTTCTGGACCAAAGCCGCGGCGGTGGCGCAACAACATTTAGACGCAGGCACCCCAGAGCCAGACTTCTACCGAGCAAAATTATCCACCGCGAAATTTTATTTTGACCATCTATTGCCTAGAACGCGTGCCTGCCTAGCCAGTATTGAAGCCGGTGCCGATAGCATGATGTCATTAGAGCAAGACCACTTCCAATTTTAACGAAGTACGGCGCCTTGCTTATGGCTGATTAAGACTCCAATCATAACCGTGTTCGATGGCGCCTTGGTAATTTTTCAATTGCACTCGCAAATCTGGCTGGGCATATTTTTGCAGATGGTTTAACAAGCTTTGATCGGTACCGCCAAAGTCCACTTTGTACCAATGAAAAATACTAGACACGGTAAGCTCGCCCGCTGCAAAACGCACACCGCGCGAATGATTGATATAGCTAGCGGCAGAATGCTCGAGCAAGGCTTCCATATTATCCGCGGTGAAGGCCTGGGCGGCTAAATTTGGGCAGCCTAAACTGGCGCAGTTGACAGCATAATGGATGCGATTATCTTGCCATATCGGTCTTAAAATTCCGTGTTCTATATCGTTAAGACTGAGCTCTTGGCCCTGCACCACCGCGGCTTTATCGTCCCAGGGACCAAAGCTAAAGAAGCCCTCACCTATTTTGGTAATCGACTGCACCGGGTAGTCCGCTAAAACCACCTTCACGGTCAGGGCGTTATACAGATTGATCCAATAGGCTTGTTGTTGCGCTTTTGAATAGGTTCTAGGGTCTAGGTTTTGCAGCAGCTGCAGATAACTATCGAGCTGCGCCAAGCCGGATTTATCGACGGACTTATAATCAAACCGATTAATACCCGAGGCATGGTTGCTGCTTAAATACTGTTGCAATATCGCCTGCCAGCCACTGTGATCAATCGTTTGAAGGTTGGCTTCGTCACTGACCTGCCAAAATTCAATCGCCTCCGGCTCTGGCGCCGCCTGAGAAAATAGTGCCAGCAAGCTTAAACCCGCAGCGATCACCCCGCGGCCAAAGGTAGTTTTGAATAAAAATTTACAGTGCATGGTTATATACCCTTAGGATAATTATGCTGCTGCGAAACTAGGAAACGCAACTTATTATTATAGCTGACGCAACTGGCTTCGAGTTATTTTAAAACAATGGCTCGCGGTAAACAGCAGTCCTTTTTACGATACTGTTGCCAGCGCAGAGAAAATATTGTGCCAAGAATACCTTTGGCGGCGCCAATAACGCCGCGCACCGTGCCACTTATTTTCGATTGACCAATGCGACGGCTACTATCAACCGAAACCTCGGCGGTGCCCAGGCCCTGCTGAATAGCCTTAATTTGCATTTCTACCGTCCAGCCAAATGTTTGATCTTGCATTTGTAAAGCCTGCAAAGCTTGATAACGGATTGCCCGGTACGGCCCTAGGTCAGTCGCCTGGTGCTGCCAAAGCAGAGAGATTAGGCGGGTCGCCAGCCAGTTGCCAAACCGCTGCGGTGGGGTTAATGCGCCCGGCTCTATCTGCCCCAGTTCACGCGAACCAATCACCAAGTCAATATCTTGATTGTGATTGAGAACCGTCAGTAAATCTATGGCCTGGCTGGCCAGGCATGAATCATCGCCATCCATAAACAAAACCAAATCTCGACATTGCAGCTGCGCTAGCGCCGCTTGGCAAGCAATGCCATAGCCACGTTGCGGTTGAAACACCACCTTGGCTCCGCAGCCACGCGCAACCGCGGCGGTGGCATCGGATGAGCCATTATCACAAACAACAATTTCATCGATTAATGGCTGGCCATGGCGGTTTTTTTGCGACTTTAACTGCTCAATCACCTTGGCTATGGCCAGCTCTTCATTTAATGCAGGAATCACTGCGGAGACAGTATGTTGTTCTATCATTTTCTACTCCTGGTAGATCGTCATATCCTACGGGCTTAACCAAGGCACCAGCGCCAATAACGTAGATTTACTTGTAGTCATAAATTTTCGGAGGTTTTATTATGCTAGCCCAGCATAATCTGTCACTGCTTAAACATAATTCGCCTGTACACCGGCCATATTTTTCAGAAGCCAGGCAGCCTCAATGTAATCGAGGCTAGCTGGCGAACTACTAGAAGGAATAACCCACGCTGGCACTAAGGATGTCGCTTTCAGGCGCATTGCGGCCATCAACGATAGCGCCGTAACTTAAACCAAGATAAAACTCCGGTGCGATGGCATAGCTAATGCCGACCTCAAAGCTGTCATAGTCTTCCTCTACCTCGGGGAAACGGTCTGGGGAAAATCCGGGGCCGCCGATATCCAAACCCTCTCTGGCATCGACTCGGTGATACGCCACATGAGCACTGAGTTGATCATTGATGGTGTAAAACGCACTTATATTAAGAAACATTTCATTGGGCACGTCAGAATCTCGATAGCGATAGCCGATGTCGGCTGAGGCAGCAAACTGGCTATTAAACACCTTGCCTAAAATAAGCGATGCTTCCATACCTGAGGCGCCATCACCTATGGCGGTAATTTGCCCGGTGTCATAACCACCCGCAATGGTCGCGGCGACACGAACAGCCGCACTGGGCAGACCATCATCCGATAAAAACTCATCGTGAAAGCGCCAGGTTATACCGACGGTGGTATCGGCAGTACCATCCTGCTCTAAACCCGCCGTAGAATCCGTCTCGGAATAACCAATGCGGGCATCCATTGCCAGGTTATCGCTAAGACCGTGACTAAGGGATAGCCAGTAGGTCATTTGTTCTAAATCACCGACGGGTACATCGACCCTATTCTCACCAGCATAGAGTTTATCCGCCTCCTGCGAGACCACCGAAAACTGCACCACAGTCTCACCCGGGTTGGTTAGCCATGGACTACCTTCGGCCATCAGTGTTATGGGGGCAGCCAGCAACATACCGCATACAATTGAATTTCTCATACGACGTCCTAAAAATTTATTTTGTTTGAATAAGCCAAGAGCCTCTGCAGGCTTGGGATTAGAGTTCTATGCAGCATTGTCGCTATATTTTGTAACGCTTCTTTAGGTAATAAACGACAGCCTTCTTTTCCTTAGATTTTAAGTAGCTGCTTTTGCCCGAAGCGGAGAGTAGGTCTTTAACTAGTTCCTGCGCCTGCGCCTTAGCAAGATGCTTGGCGGGTGACGGACATTTTTTGCAAGCCACCTTTTTACGGTAAATCACTTTACCTAGATTATATTTACCCTGCGGCCCACTACCAGCGACTGGCCCAAACGAGCCAGACGCCAAGGCGACTGGCGCGACGATACTGGCGCCAGTTAGAAGCGTCGCCAGCAGCACTGGCTTTAATGCATACAATGCACCATTTTTATTGAGTTTTATCACACCATTCTCCAACTAATTATCAACATTAAAGATATCGTTTATTACATCTGGCAAATAGTAATAAATATGCATTTGAATAATGTCCAAAATATGTCACAGAGTTATTCTAATTAGCTGATGAAACTATTATTTACTTACAACTCGCATACAAAAGCATGACTACTATCTTCACCTTTTAAACATAAGCTCCCAAGCTAGAGATTTTAAACGACAAAACCATGACCACTAGAAAACCTCTCCTGCAAATATAAATTTGCAACAAAAGACAATCACCAAATCAATATGTAATTGTTATTATTTTGTGATTTGTTAGTTTTCCAGAAAATTTAAAGTACACATTGTACGCGCCACAAAACTTTTCATTCGTAGTTCACATGTTGAAACTGGAGACGGCAATAATATTTTTCAGGCGGTGAATTAGCAGGTGAGGATGGCACTTATACAACAAGATGACTTTTATTCAACGGGATGAAGTTATACAACTGGAATGTTAATAACGCCAGAGACCAAAACTCTATTCAAAATTGTTCGAGGAGTTTCAGCATCAACAAACATTTTTTATTACTATTAGCCCTAGCGGCAAGCTCCTTGAGCGACCACAGCACTGCCTCTGGTTACGCCAGGCCCGGGCCAGGCGGCCTGCCGCAACAAGCCAAAGACCCGAGCTATGAACGGGGCAAAGCATTACTTAAAGGTCGCATTAAAAACTACCGCGGGGTGCAGGTCTGCCTGCTAGACACTGAAACTGGGAAGCTGCATAAACCCAGTAAAAACAAACTGCAACCATACCGTAAAGTCAAAGCTGTAAAATTGGCACTGCAATTATTCAACTGCAAGCAAGCCGAAACTCTAATCGCAAAAATATATAAAGGTAATGACCTTGCTTACCTAGTTTACTATCTAGACCGGCGCTACAAACTGCAGATGGATTTTAATCAGTCTTAGGCCAGAGGTGAGACCCAATATTTATTCGCAATACGATGTCGGCACCAAGAGCGACCAACACCAAACCATATTCCAAACTAATTGCCCACAATGGCTGTTGGTACAGGCCCAACTCATCATCACTCAGATTAATACCTGAGGCGTAGGCTAAAAAGACGCTAAAGGATAGGGTCCAGGCCCAAAAGCTGGGTTTAAATACCGCAAAAACCAACACCCAGCTAATGTACCAGGGGTTGATGACCGGGGCACACAAGAGCATCAGGGCAAATAAACGGTCCGCATCCAGCGCCGCAACCCAATCATCCTTTAATTCTCCCCGGTCATCTAATCTTAAAAATCGATACAACAAGCCAGCCCAGCAGCCGATAAACATCAACAGTAAAAATAGTTTCACGCTGTTAAAGTCAAACCACTGCGATAATAATTGATGCCAGGGAGCATTAAATTGCCAGCCCCCCGCCATTGCCATTAAGCCCTGCGGTAGCTGCGCCCCGGTTAGCGGCAAGCCCAAACAGAGACAAAGACAAATAAATAGGCCATAAGCCCACCAGTGCCTACGCAAAATAAAGGGCAATAGAATAAGCGCAAATATTTTGGCCATCACCGCCACTGCCATTGCGGCCGCAGCCCAATAGATATAATTTCGGCCAACTAAGAACAGCGCCAAGACCACGGCCAATAGTGCCGCAATATCGGGGTGGGCAGTAAATGCAAACTCCTTTATCACCAGCGGACACCAGGCGTACAGCAATAGATTCCAGTTCCGGCATAACAGCAATAATACAGCAATTAGCAGGATATCCAGCAGCGCCATAATTAACTGCAACGGCCACACCTCGGCCGGCGCTATAAAATACGCCAACGCAAATAGGTATTGGTTAACCGGCCCATAAACGGTTTTTAACTCAGGGTAGTTAATGCCACTTAAAATTGACTGCCAGGCGTCGGACAAGCCCTCGGCATTAAAAAACTCGGCCGGGGCCTGTTGATAGGGGCTGACCATTGTCGCAACCATTCGGCCATCCCACAGGTAACGATAAAAGTCGTCTTCCATGACAGGAAAACTGAAGAGGCCGATAATGCGAAAAATCATGGCCCACAAAATTAACGAGCCAAGGGCCAATCGATTGAACTCGGTATGGCGATAGTAGGCCCAGCTGACAAAACACAACAAGGCCGACCAGCCAACACTGGCCCACAGCTGGGATAATTCTAATTGGCCTTCATATTGAGAATTTACGGACAAATAGGAATACGCCAGTGCCGACAGCAAACCGGCTAGCTGCAGCGGCAACAAGGAGCGCAGGGTTGATGGCGCAGTGGCGGTGGTCAATACGGCTGAAGTCACAGTGTAGAGCTCAAACTAAGAGCTGACTAATGTAACGCTTACGACGCCTGAATTTGTAACAGCTTTATCACGCTAGGCAATTATTTTTGTATTTATCGCTGCGGCCGTCCCTGTGGTATTTCGATAGCATTAAATAGGATTGGCCGCAGGGCTTTTAATAGCCCGTCACACCAAAAAACAGCGGTAAGACTCACTATCAGTTTGCTCTTGGTATTTATAACCCACGCTGTCGAGCAACTCGCGCAGCTCTTTTTTATCCGCCGGCGGCACCTGCATACCGACTAAAACTCGGCCAAAGGCAGCGCCGTGGTTGCGATAATGAAATAGGGAAATATTCCAGCGGTTGGCAATTTTACCTAAAAAAGCATCCATGGCACCGGGGCGCTCGGGGAATTCAAAACTGAAAATTCGCTCATTTTCAAGCTGATGAGCATGACCACCAACCATATGGCGCACATGCAGTTTGGCCATTTCATCATCGGTCATATCGATAACTTTATAGCCCTTGGCTTCGAGGTCGGCCACTAGCTCGTGCCGGCCCTCGTCGCTGGCAACCTGCACCCCCACCAGAACATGAGCTTGTTCAGCACTGCCATAGCGATAGTTAAACTCGGTAATGCCACGGCGGCCTATGGCCTTACTCAGCTTACGAAAAGCTCCTGGCTGCTCGGGCAGGGTTACGGTAATCATCGCTTCGCGCTTTTCGCCAATTTCGGTACGCTCTGAAATATAGCGTAGACGATCAAAATTGGTATTGGCGCCACTGGCGATACAGACCACCGTTTTATCTTGCCAGCCCTGCTCGGCCACGTGTTTTTTCAAACCAGCCAGCGATAACGCCCCGGCAGGCTCGGCAATGGAGCGGGTATCTTCAAAGATATCTTTAATGGCCGCGCACATTTCGTCAATATTGGCAGTGATCACCCCGTCAATCGTATCCTTTAATACGCGGAAGGTTTCCTTGCCGATTTGCGCCACCGCCACACCGTCGGCAAAGATGCCCACCTCAGGCAGGACCGCACGACGCTTTTTCTCCAGCGCTAATTTTAGGCAGGCCGCATCTTCGGGTTCGACCGCATAAACTTTAACCTCGGGCCGCACGTATTTTATATAAGCCGCCATCCCGGCCGCCAACCCCCCGCCACCGACAGGAATATACACCGCATCGATATGGCCGGGATATTGGCGTAAAACTTCCATTGCCACCGTGCCCTGACCGGCAATCACATCGGGATCATCGAAGGGATGAATATAAGTTAAGCCCTGCTCGGCCACCAGTTTTTGCGCATGACTGGCGGCGTCATCATAAGCGTCGCCGTGTAGCACCACCTTGGCACCGCGGCGTTTAACCGCATCAACCTTAATCGCCGGGGTGGTCTTGGGCATAACGATGGTGGCTTTAGTCCCCAGAAACTTTGCACTTAAAGCCAAGCCCTGGGCGTGATTGCCCGCCGAAGCCGCAATAACCCCGCGCTGGCGTTGCTCATCACTGAGCAGGCGCAGCTTGTTATAAGCACCACGAATCTTGAAGGAGAATACCGGCTGTAAATCTTCACGCTTAATCAAGACATTGTTGCCAATTCGCTCTGAGATCAGCGGCGCTTCATCAAGGGGGGTTTCTCGGGCCACATCGTATACGCGGGCGTCCAGGATTCGTTTTACATAGGATTCGGGCATGGGTTTTCTAATTTTGTATCAACTAAAGTGAACAGCAGAGAATACGGGCCGAGGCCATGCAAGTCCAGAGCTAAGGGACTAGTCGATAGAATGGAGGAATAGCTCCAGCCCAGCATCTTGTTGCATAGGGCAAAAAAATCATCGTCCAATTCATGCCCCAGTAATGCCCCAATTGCGAGGTATAGGTTTAGCCCTGGGGTTTTAATTTCCAGGCTCTCTGTGACAGGACGTCGAAACGAAGCCCCCAGGACCAATTCCTCTGGAGGGAATTTGGGCTTGGCCATAGCCCGAACAGCTGGATGGCTTTATTCCACCGGGTTCATGGCGGGCCTGGAACATGAAACGCCAGGGCTAAACCGGCTTAAGAACTCCGTATTTAAACGTTCAGGATACACCGGCATCTTATCTTTGCCGGCACACCTCAGAAAATAGAATTACGATATGCTGATAATGGATTTTATAGGTATAATCGCCACCTTCCCACGCCCTAGCCACAGAGATACCGCCATGAACCAGGACCAGCTTAAACAGGCTGTCGCCCAAGCCGCCATTGCCTATATCAAGCCCAAACTTGATGCCCGCGCCATTATCGGTGTGGGTACCGGCTCTACCGCCAACTTTTTTATTGATTACCTGGCCGATATTAAGGGCGATTTTGATGGTACCGTGGCCAGCTCCGAGGCCTCGGCCGAGCGCCTTAAAGCCCATGGGATACCGGTTTATGACTTAAATGAGCTGGATTCCTTAGTGGTCTATGTCGACGGCGCCGATGAAACCGATGCCGGGCTCAACCTAATTAAAGGCGGTGGCGCAGCCCTAACCCGAGAGAAGATAGTCGCTGCGGTGGCGGATGAGTTTGTTTGTATTGCCGATGACAGCAAATGGGTGGATTGCCTGGGGCATTTCCCGCTGCCGGTTGAGGTAATTCCTATGGCTCGGTCTTATGTCGCACGCGAGCTGGTCAAACTGGGCGGCGACCCGGTCTACCGCCAAGGCGTGCTGACTGACAACGGCAATATTATTCTTGATGTGCACAATATGCGTATTGAACAACCCAAGGATATGGAGAACCGCATCAACAGCATTGTCGGCGTTGTCACCAACGGCTTGTTCGCCCAACGCTGTGCTGATGTTTTGCTATTAGGTAGCCGTGACGGTATTAAAGAAATCCGCAAGCCCGTTTAATCTTGGGCCCACTTGGTAGGTGCACGCCCTGAAACGCCACTCTGGATGGGTGAGAGCCTTGACCTAAAACGAGAGGCGTAAAACGAAAGACGAGAATTTAGGTATCCCTCGCCTGATACGTTTTACATCTCACATTAGGAACCTCTCCCAAAAACTAAGACTCCCAGTGCACTCCTGCTGTTGTAGTGGCTGCAACCCAAGGACGGTACTTAGCATCGAGAATATTACGGCGCAACTTCATGGTTGGAGTTAGCAGCTCGCTTTCGATGGTCCACTCCTCCTTGACCATAAACACCTGCTTAATCACCTCATGATGCTGTAACTTGGCATTCGCCGCCGCCAGCTCAGTGCCAATGATCGCCTCAACATCGGCGCTATCCATTTTTTCCGCCGCCTCGGACAAGCCAGCCAGTAAAATGGGGTCATCCATACCGTGGCCAAAAATACACATCTGCCCCAATACTTCGGTATCGCCAAATAATTTTTCCAGCTCGGTGGGCTTTACAAACTTACCCTTTGAGGTTTTAAAAGTTTCGCTTAAACGACCGGTAACATGCAGGTTGCCTAGCTCATCGATGCGGCCGGTATCACCGGTGTGGTAATAGCCATCGACCAATACTTCGGCGGTTTTTTCCGGTTCTAAATAATAACCGCGCATAACAGCTCGGCTTTTAAATAAAATTTCTTCACCTTCGCCAATTTTCACTTCGCAGTCAGCGTAGGTTTGCCCTACCGACCCAGGCACAGGGAGGCCCTGACACATGCAACCGTAAACAAAATTCTCGGTCATGCCATAACCATCCATTAATGGCAGCCCTAGATTGACATACCACTCTTGCAGGTCAACCGGTGTTGGCGCCGAACCAGTAACACATTTGCGCACTTGGTCCAGCCCTAAACCTGCCTGAATTTTCTTTTTAATGAGTGTGCCAAGAATCGGAATATTAAACAGTATCTTTTGTTTACGCGGTGACATTTTAGAGTCAACGCCCTCTTTAAACTTTTTCCATAAACGCGGCACCGAAAAGAAAAAAGTAGGTCGCACCCGCTGCAAATCGCGGACAAACGTTTCCAGGCCTTCGCCAAAATGAACCACCGCGCCCGAATAAACACTCATTAGCCCAACCACGATTCGCTCCGCCGCGTGAGATAACGGTAGGTAGGAAAAGAATCGGTCATTATGGTCGTAGCCTTCCGCGGCGATCATGCGCGGCACTACAAACGAGACGGTATCGTAATCATGCATTACACCCTTGGGGTTACCGGTGGTGCCCGAGGTGTACATAATGGTAAATATTTTGTCTTTGGGATGGATAGGGCTTTCGGCCATAGGCTCATATTCAGCAAAGATGGTCTGAGTATCAATATCACAGCCCAGGGTATTGGCCCACATACCCACCTTGACAGTACCAGCTGGGATACTAGCTTCCAGCGCTCCTGGGTTATCGGTGCCGCCCATAAACACTAGCAGAGTTTCACTATGTTCCAAACAATAGCGCATCGACGCTTCGGGCTGACCGGGGTAAAGTGGCACACTAATATGACCCGCCAACATAATACCCACATCGATCATCATCCACTCGGCGCAGTTCTTTGCATGGATGGCAATACGGCTACCGTCAGCGAAGTTTTTCGACTTTAAATAGGCGGCGATTTTACGCGCGTGCTGACCAAAGGACTGCCAGTCGTAATCGACCCACTCACCGTTCACCGATTGACGCAAATAGACTTGCTTGGGGTTGCTGGCTTCGCGTTGGTATAGTTTTTCTAGTGGGGTGTCTTCCACAAACTGGCTCATGTCTTTGTCCTTTTCCGATCTTTAAGGTAATAAATTTTTATTGTTAATTATTAGGTCTTGCCTGGGTTACGCCCGGCACCTTAATCATCCCCTCAGCATAGAGCCGAGCTGGGCTTTGCCCTATGACTCAAAGTGACAAAGGCCTTGATCTTAGCCTTAGAGGCTACAATGGTGCACCGCAAACGTGTTAAAGTAAATGCATGAGCAATGAGCCAACCGTACATACCGGAATTATCCAATCCATGCTAGCAGGCCCGCGCCTGCACGGGGTTGATGTCGACACTATTCTAAACCAGCTGGGCATCGAGCAAGGCCGTTTAAACAGCGAAGGTGGCCGCCTCAGCAAAGAGGAGTTTGGCCGCCTGCAGAGGGCCCTGTGGAATGAAATGGACGACGAAGCGACCGGGTTTTTATCCCTGCCGCTACGACAAGGCTATTTTTCCATGAAATGCCATTCGACCATTACCTGCCCCAATCTGCGCCGGGTCATTTTACGTGGTATTCGCTTTTGCGGAGTGGTCACTCAAGAGCTCAGTTTTACCCTAACCGAACAGGGTGAAGAGGCAAAACTACAGTTCCATTACAGCAACCCCAGAAATTTAGACCCATTGTTTTTTGTCACCTCGATGATGATAATTTGGGTGCGCTGGTGCAGTTGGATGATTGATCGGCCAATATTATTAGACCGGGTCAACTTCTCTTTTCCAGCACCAGACTTTGCCGAAGAATTTGAGTATATGTTTGCCTGTCGGCATTATTTTGGCCAAGCTGAAACCAGCATTGTATTTAACCGCCGCTTTTTAGAACGCCCTGTCGTTCAAGACCCACAATCCCTCAGCGAGTTTCTCGCCAATGCGCCGGAATGCCTATTATCGCGCTACCGCAGCGACAATAGCCTAACGGCTAAAATACGCGGCATGCTGCAAACCAGTGATAGCGTTGAAAACCTGCCCTTTGAGGTAGTCGCCGATCGCCTGCATATGACCACCCAAACCCTGCGCCGCCGTCTTAAAGAAGAAGGCAACGCCTACCAAGAGATAAAGGATAGCGTGCGTCGCGACACCGCCACCTACCACCTGGCCCGTTTAAACACCCCAATTAACGATATCGCCGCCATTATGGGCTTTTCCGAACCCAGCGCCTTTAACCGTGCCTTCAAGAAGTGGACCGGCATGACTCCAGGGGCCTATCGGGATTCTTGTGGCTAGTTATTAGCAGACTTGCTAGCCATCAAGCCTGACCCTCTGTGCCAACATGAATTTGGGTGTTATTTTTTCATCACGCCGTAAATACGTCCATGTAGGCTCCGCCGCAGCATCCCTGCTGCGGAGGGCTGAAAAAACAACACCCAAACTCATGCCCCTAGCATAGCGGCAGCATATAGCAGGCTCAGTCATGAGATTCTATTTCCTGGGCTCTCTGAGACAGGGAGTCGAAGCGAAGCCTCCAGGGACGGATTTACGGCGTGACCAGGAAATAGAATGTCATGGCTGAGCCGAATTAAGAACCACACACCCCAAGTTACTTGCTACCCGTAAAGAACCCGGCCTGACAATTCCTCCCACACGGTTGAAACCTTTGGTCATTGTTCTATTTATCCCTTGCCCTAAGCTAGAGACCAACACTCATTCATAGCTAAAGAGATAAGCCCATGAGCAACGAAGCGCTGATATTTGATGCCATCCGTACCCCCCGTGGTCGCGGCAAGGCCAGTGGTAGCCTGCATGAAACCAAACCTATTTCCCTGCTGGTGCAGCTGCTGCAAGAACTAGAGCAACGCCATCAATTTGAGACCCAGGACGTCGATGATGTTGTCATGGGCTGTGTATCCGCCGTTGGCGACCAAGGTGCCGACATTGCCAAAACCGCTGCGTTAGCCGCCGGCTGGGATGAAGATGTTGCTGGCGTTACTTTAAACCGCTTCTGCGCTTCCGGCCTAGAGGCCGTCAATATCGCCGCCCAAAAAATTCGCTCTGGTTTTGAGCAGCTAGTGGTTGCCGGTGGGGTTGAATCTATGTCCCGCGTACCGATGGGCAGTGACGGTGGCGCCATGGCCATGGACCCTGAAACCAATATGGCCACCGACTTCGTCCCCCAGGGAATCGGCGCCGACTTGATCTCCACCCTAGATGGCTACAGCCGTGCCGATGTTGACGCCTTTGCCGCCAAATCCCACGCCAAGGCACACGCTGCTTGGGAGCGTGGCGCGTTTGATAAATCCGTAGTCCCGGTAAAAGATCAGAATGGTTTAACCATTTTAGCTCGTGATGAATTTATTCGCCCAGAGACTACGGTCGAGACGCTGGCCGGTTTAAACCCATCTTTCGCTGGCATTGGTGAAATGGCCTTTGACGCTATCGTCAAAGAAAAATACCCTGCGGTCGAGCAGATCAACCACATGCACGGACCCGGTAACTCTTCCGGTATTGTTGATGGTGCTGCCGCCGTTCTTATCGGCAGCCAAGCCATGGCCGACAAGTACAATATGAAGCCTCGAGCTAAAATTATCGCCACTGCCGTGGTGGGTACTGACCCAACCATTATGCTGACCGGACCTGCACCTGCGGCTCGTAAAGCTCTTAAAGTAGCCGGCTTAAATATCGAAGATATCGACCTGGTTGAAATCAACGAAGCCTTCGCTTCTGTGGCTATGCGCCTGGCCAATGAGCTGGGTTTACCGGAAGAAAAGGTCAACGTAAACGGCGGTTCCATCGCCATGGGTCACCCTTTAGGTGCTACCGGCGCGATGATTATAGGCATTTTGCTGGATGAGCTAGAGGCCCGTGATTTAAAGCGTGGCCTAGCCTGCTTATGTGTTGGCGGCGGCATGGGTATTGCCACCATCATCGAGCGCGTTTAAGTTGAATTTAATCGTAACTATTCAGCTCGCACCCGAATACCCCCATTCGGCAGCAACCTGAACAGTCGCGAAAAGTGCTGAATAGTTTCAAAAGAACTGTAACTGTGAACACACAGTAGAGAGAAAATTATGAGTTCCGTAAAATTTGAAAAAGACAGTGATAACATTGTCCATATGATTTTAGACCGCGCCAATGGCTCTGCCAACGTAATGGACGCGGACTTCCAAACCGACTTCTTTGATTTTATTAAGCAGCTAGAAGCGGATCAAAATTGGGCTGGCGTTATTGTTCGCTCCGCCAAGAAAACTTTTTTTGCTGGCGGTGATTTAAACAGCCTAATTAAAGTTGGCCCGGACGACGCGCAGGAATTTTTTGACGGCGTTGAAGCTCTTAAAGCTGCCATGCGTAAACTAGAAACCCTAGGCAAGCCAGTAGTCGCTTGTATCAATGGCGCAGCCATGGGCGGCGGCTGGGAAATTGCCCTGTCCTGTCATCATCGTATTGCCCTGAGCAAAGGCGTAGCGATTGCTCTACCTGAAGTAACCTTAGGCTTACTACCGGGTGGCGGCGGTGTTATTCGTATGACTCGTTTACTGGGTTTGCAAGCCGCTATGCCATTCCTTTTGGAAGGCAAGCAATTTAATGCACAAAAAGGTCAGAAGCTTGGTTTGATCCATGAAGTAGTAGACAGCCCCGAAGAAATGCTGACCCAGGCCAAGGCTTTCATTAAAGCCAACCCCGAATCACAGCAGCCCTATGATGTGAAAGGCTATAAAGTCCCTGGCGGCAAGCCCAGCAGCCCAGCCTTGGCACAAATACTACCGATTGCTCCCGCCATGTTGCGCAAACAAACCAAAGGTGTGTTGCCAGCCCCTGAGGCCATTATGTCGGTTATGGTTGAAGGCTTGCAGGTAGACTTTGATACCGCCACCCGTATTGAAAGCCGTTACTTTACCAAGCTGACCACCGGCCAGATCAGCAAAAATATGATTGGTACTTTCTGGTTCCAGTTAAACGACATCAAAGCGGGTAAAGGTCGCCCCCAAGACGTTGCAGCCAAGCCAGTAAAAAAAGTCGGTATCTTAGGTGCTGGCATGATGGGCGCGGGCATTGCCTATAGCTCAGCCATCAAGGGCATAGAAGTTGTGCTTAAGGACATCTCGCAAGAGAGCGCCGACAAGGGCAAGGCCTATTCCGAAGCCCTGCTGAACAAAAAAATCAGCCGCAAGCGCATGACCGAAGAAAAACGTGATGGCATTCTTAGCCTGATCACCGCGACCGCCAACGTCGAAGACTTAAAAGGCTGCGACTTAATTATTGAAGCCGTATTCGAAGATCGCGGCCTTAAAGCCAGCGTCACCCAAGAAACCGAAGCTCAGTTAAGTACAGGCGCTGTCTTCGCTTCCAACACTTCAACCTTGCCTATTACTGGCCTGGCCGAAGCCTCGGTTCGCCCTGATCAATTTATTGGCCTGCACTTTTTCTCTCCGGTGGATAAAATGCCTCTGGTAGAAATAATCTGCGGTGAGAAAACCAACGACGCCACGCTGGCTTATGCCTACGACTTTGTGCAGCAAATTGCCAAAACCCCGATTGTGGTTAACGACAGCCGTGGCTTTTTCACCTCACGTGTATTTGGTACCTTTACTCAGGAAGGTATTGCCATGGTTGGTGAAGGCGTGCACCCCGCCGCCATTGAAAATGGTGCTTACCTATCCGGCTACCCGGTTGGCCCGCTAGCGGTTATGGATGAAGTGACCCTGACGCTAACCGCCAAGGTTCGCAAACAAACCATTGCCGATATGGAAGCCGACGGTAAAACGTACCAAGCCCATCCGGCCGACAATGTATGTGATGCCATGCTGGAACAGGATCGCAGCGGCAAGTCTAGCGGCGGCGGTTTTTACGACTATCCTGAAGGCGGCAAGAAGACGTTGTGGTCAGGTCTGAACCAATGGCACCAAGAAGATGGCCAGATTCCCTTGCAGGACATTAAGGATCGCTTGCTGTATATCGAAGCGGTAGAGTCTGCTCGCTGCTTTGATGAAAATGTACTGACCAGTGTGCGTGATGCCAATATCGGCTCCATTATGGGTATTGGCTATCCAGTTTGGACCGGTGGTGTTTTGCAGTTTATCAACCAGACTGGCGTACGTAATTTTGTTATCCGCGCACAAGAGCTGGCCGATAAATACGGCGAGCGTTTTACCCCACCAGCATCATTGGTGGCTATGGCTGAAAAGGGCGAAGAGTATATCGACGCCTAAGAGCTATGTAATGGCAGTGGTCAGGCTTGCCTCGCCACTGCCTTGTATCTACCTTGTTAAACAGCGTTCTGAATTCGGGGCGCCAGGGTGGTTTATATTCTGGCCGGGCGCAAGCTGGCCCGCCTTTGCTGCGGCTGTGGAACTCGCTGCGCTCAAACAGTCCTCGCCGAAAACCCAGCAAAGACGGCCCCGCTTAAGCGCGCCCTGACTGGCCAGAATATAAACCACCCTGGCGCCCCTGCTCTTCTGCTACGCAAAGGTGCTCTTCTTTAAATTGACCGTTAAACTTACCAAAAAATAGACCACTGCGAGCGTGTCTCGTTTCCCTCTATCCAGATCAGGACAGCATTATGCCAGGCCCCTTAAGCGGATTAAAAATTCTAGACTTCTCTACCTTATTACCCGGCCCCTACGCCACCCAGTTATTGGCCGACATGGGCGCCGAAGTTTTACGCATTGAATCACCCACCCGGCCCGACCTGTTACGTTTTGCGCCGCCGATGGTAGGCGACATTTCCGCCGGCCACGGCAGCATCAACCGCAATAAAGAATGCATTGCGCTGGATTTAAAAAATCCTGAATCCACCGAGGTCGTTAAAAAATTACTGACTGACTACGACATAGTGCTAGAGCAATTTCGCCCCGGCGTAATGCAGCGCCTAGGTTTAGACTATCAAACTCTCAGCGCTGACAAGCCCAATTTGATTTACTGTTCGATCACCGGCTACGGCCAAACCGGGCCATTAAAAAGCCGCGCCGGCCACGACATTAACTACTTGGCCTTAGCTGGCCTGTCTAGCTACAGCGGCCGCAGCGAAACCGGGCCGATATTATCCGGCACCCAGATTGCCGACATTGCCGGTGGCACCCACCATGCGGTGATGGGAATTTTAGCCGCGGTAATTGAGCGCGGCAATACCGGCAAAGGCCAGCATATAGATATCAGCATGAGCGATGCGGCTCTAGCGTTATCCACGGTTAGCGGCGCGGCTTTTTTAGCGGACGGCAATGCCCCTGGGCTATCCGGCACCATGCTTAACGGTGGTATTTTTTACGACTACTATGCAACCTCTGACGGCCGCCACCTTTCGGTTGGCAGCTTAGAACCCCAGTTCTGCCAACAGTTATTCGAAGCACTTGGCCAGCCTAGCTGGGTGGAGCGCGCCATGAATTACGACCCCAAGGTACAGGCAGAATTAAAACAGGACTTAATAGCCGCTTTTAAGGCTAAGACTTTTGCCCAATGGAGTGAAATTTTTGCAGGTTTAGATGCCTGCGTAGAACCCGTGCTGAATTTAGCGGAAACAACCCAGCATGAACATTTCCAGGCCCGTAAGATGGTGGTGGATGTACCTGCGGCAGACGGCAAGGTATTACAACAAATTGCCAGCCCGATTAAATTCTCCGGCTCTGAGCCAGAATATAAATCCGCCGGCCTAGCCATTGGCGCCAACACCACCGAAGTATTGCAAAACCTAGGCTATAGCAGCGAGAAAATTGAGCAACTTAAAGAGCAAGGCGCTATAGCTTAAATAAACCTAAGATTGGTCCTTCGACAAGCTCAGGATGAGCGGCCGGTGCTAGGCTCAGGAAGAGCGGCCGGTGCTAGGCTCAGGATGAACGGCCGGTGGTAGGTTCAGGATGGGTGGCCGGTGGTGGGCTCAAGGGAATCGTCGGCGGTAGGCTCAGGGTGAGCGGTTTTTTTTAATTTACGCTAGCTACCACCCACTCATCCTGAGCCTGTCGAAGGACCACGCTAAACCCGACAAAGCCACCAGGCCAACCGCCAAAGAATTTTTTACCCCCTAGAAATACGATACGCCAGCCGTATCAACAAAGCAGGGAAAGAAGGTGAGCAGAAATTTTTCCTGGGCCACCTCATCATCCTTTTTTTCAATATAGTCACGCCAATTGGCCTTTACCATACAGGCTTTTATTTGCGTGCTGACGGCCAGCTTACAGGCATCATTTTGGCATTCACCTTTTAGCTGAAACTCCAAGGTTTTACGAAAGGTCCATTCTGTCGCGGCATCTTGATCGCAGCCACTTAAAACCAAAACCGCAGCGACGATTACGGCCTTAAATAAACCTGCCCCACTTCTACTTAATATCATTATTGTCTCACTGAACATAAAACCATATGCTACGTTTAGGCACGGTAGCCCTGTATATTACAAATCCTTTTGATAGCGTTCCAGCATGACCTCCTGGCTTTCAGGTGCCTGCTTCAGGCCCAACTGATCGTTTATCATTTTGCCCATAGTCGGCATTGCCTGGCGTTCGATTTTCATCTCCGGCAACCACAATTTTGAGCGCATAATTGACTTGGCGCAATGCAAGAACACCTCGTCAACATCGATCAGAATACAGCTTTTAGGCGGCCGCCTTTCCGTTTTAAAATGATCGACAAAATCACTGTCGGTTCGAATCTCCGCCCGGCCATTAACCCGCAGGGTTTCATCCATTCCTGGAATTAAAAACAAACAGCCAGCGCGGCCGGTGTCGACAATATTAACCAGGCTGTCGATGCGATTATTGCCCTTGGCATCGGGGATAAGCAGCTGCTTACTGTTAAGTACTTTGACAAAACCTGGCTCGCCACCCCTGGGAGAAACATCGACACCACCGGCGCTATCAAAGCTGGCCAAGGTTAAAAACGGCGACATTTCGATAAAACGAATACTGTGCTGTTCCAACTCGCTTAGTTGTTTATCAACAGCGCGGCCGCTGACCTGGCCATAAAGTTCACGCAGCTGCGCTTGGCTCTCAATTTTCATCCGGTTAACGTTCTCCTGCTGGAATATGCTGAAACTGCTCGGCAAAGGCTTTGAGCTCAGACTCACTATAAGCTGTATTTACCCGTTTATCGCTGGCCGGCTGGCGAGTTAGGCTCACTCCGGCACGGCGCTCGGTTTGGGGCCTTATCGGTCTGGGACTGAAAGCGCCACCGCAATTAGGACACACATCGAGCAGCTTAGTCTCGACACAGGGCTGGCAAAAGGTGCACTCATAGCTGCAAATCATGGCCTGGGCTGAATCCGCTGGCAGATCTTTATCGCAGGCTTCACAATTGGGTCTGATTTCTAACATAGTGGATCCTGTTATTATGCACGGCCAACAGGCCGGTGCAGGCGCAGATTACGATGAAACCTATTATCCTTCAAACGTTTTCACACTGCATGCCGTCTTACTTACCAACCCGATCAATATAGGAGTACGGCCTTGGCCGCCGCCGCCATCCCAATAACCGAAGATGACCCGGATAATTTGCTGGTAGACCAGGCGCAAGCCGGGGATACACGTGCTTTTGAGCAGCTCTATCGACGCCATTATAAGCGAGTGTACGCCCTATGCCTGCGCATGACCGCCAACCGAGAGTCGGCCGAAGAATGCACCCAGGAAGCGTTTATCAATACTTGGCGCAAGCTCGACAGCTTTAAAAAGCAGAGCCGCTTTACCACCTGGCTACACACGCTATCCAGCCGGGTAACACTGGACCACCTGCGTAAGAACAAGTCCTGGATCAAGCTGGTGCTCAATATTGACGAAACGCCCGAGGTAGAAGAAAGAAGCCAAGCAGGGCCCGAGGCCGAGCTTTCGGATATGGACAAGCTCTTAATGCGGCTGCCAGAACGCGCTAGGTTAGTTTTCACCCTACACGGCATAGAAGGTTATCGCCATGTGGAAATCGCCGAGATGATGAACATCTCGGCCAGCTCAAGTCGGAGCCAATATCACCGCGCCCGACAATTATTACAGGAGTGGTTAAATGAAGATCAATGAAACCGCCCAGCTAGAAAATCAATTTCCTGAAGAAATTGAGCCCAGCCGAGACTTATGGGCCGGTATCGAGAAAGCCATTAGCGAAGAGTCTCACCGGCCGGAAAAGTCCTGGTCGATTAATACTCGTATTATGATGGCCAGCGCCGCTTCGGTATTTATCGCGGTGGTGGCGGTGCAGTTTTTGCCTGCTAGTAATCCAAAAATTGACTCTAGCCAAGCTGGCATAGCAGCTTTGGTCGACACCTATGAAGAGCACAAAGGTTTGCTGCTGGCCCAATACAAAGATAAGCCTGCGCTAACCACCAATTGGCAGCAACAGCTCAACGACTTAGAAGCCGCCGCGCAAACCATTCGCGCCAGCCTGGACAATAACCCAGATAACGCCGTGCTCATTAAATTACTCGGCAAACTGTACCAACAGCAACTGGACCTAATCAACAAGGTTCACTCGCCCCAATGGCAACAAATTTGAGGTCAACATTATGAAATTTTCATTAATAACTATTGTTCTCGCCATCAGCACGGCCCACGCCTGGGCCGGAGAGATGATCAATAAAAGCTTAGACGCAAAAGCCGAAGGCAAGGTATATATTGATAACCAACGCGGCAACATCAGCATTAAAGGTTGGGATAAAAACCAAGTTTTTATTAAAGGTGAGCTCGACGATGACGCCGAGGACTACACCTTTAAGCGCAAAGGCAACAATATCGTCTTTGAGGTTGATATGCCCAGGCGCGGCAGCGGTAATAACGATAAAGGCTCACAACTGGAAATTTTTATTCCACAGTTAAGTCGGCTAGAAGCCGAGGGCGTACAGGTAAACTATGATGTTGATAATGTCTTGGGCAGCGTCGAACTCAGCACTATTAACGGTAAGCTAAACGTCAAAAAAGTTAGGCACGAAATAAACCTAAGCAGTATTAATGGTGCTATCTCGGTCACCGATGCCATTGGAGAAATTCAGTTATCCTCAATCAATGGGAAAATATCACTTAGCGACAGCGACGGCACTGTAGAGGCCACCACAATCAACGGTCACCTAGAAGTTGAAACCGCGGCAAAATCAATCGAAGTAGAGAGCGTTAATGGCAGCATCGAACTGGAACTGGAGGATATCTGGTCGCTTGAGATTCAATCCGTCAATGGCGGCATTCAAGCTTCCCTTAAGCAACTGCTGGCAAAGGGAGAGGTTGCTATCAATTCGGTCAGCAGCCCGATAACACTTAAACTGCCCAAAGATATTTCAGCTGAATTTCAAATTATCAACCAAGCCGGCGGCCGAATTAATAACCAGCTGAGCGACGACAAACAAAGCCGAGCTCGGTTTGGCCCAGGCAAAAAACTGAACATGGTACTGGGCGACGGCAGTGGCGAGGTTAATATTAATTCAGTAAGCGCAAAAGTTAATTTGCTGCGTAACTAAAACACATTAAACAGGGCCGTTAAGGCCCCTGCCTCACAGGCACAACAACTAAACTACAGCGCAGCCCTATAAAAAGCTCGCATAAGCGACCAAGCTCAACGCCGCGGCCACCGGAATTATCACGGTGACTACCGCAATATCTTTATACGCATCTCGGTGCTTCAAACCCATTATCGTCAGCATGGCTATAACCGCGCCGGAGTGCGGCAAGCTATCAATACCGCCACTGGCGATCACCACAATTCTATGCAGCACTTCTGGATCCATGCCCTGGTTTAAATAAACCGGAGCCAGGGTTTCCATGAAAATTTGCAAACCCCCAGAGGCGGAGGCGGTAATACCGGCGACGACGCTAACCGAGGTAAACAAAGAAACCAAAGGCGGCAAGCTGCTATCGCTAAACCAGCCAATAAAATAAGCGAAGCCAGCGGTTTTAGTCACTACGGCGCCAAAACCAATAACTGCGGCGGTATTGAGCAGCGGCATAATGGCATCGTCGACACCCTGACCAAACGTTTGCAACGGCGCCGGTATGGCCTTAGGCAGCAAAATCACATTGACGATAGAGCCTAGCAGCAAAGCAAAACTGGGCCAAATAATGGGGTTGGCCTTGGCAAATTGTAGCCACTCAGGCATGGTTTCAGGGGTCCATACCAGGCCAGCTAAACGCGGCAATAGAATGGTAGCCAAGACCAGCAATAAAGGCGCCACAGCAATAAACCAATGGGGCAAATCGTGATCATCTATATCGACTAGCTGATCTTTCGGGCCCGCCTCAAAACCTTCACCCCGAGCGATAGCCACACCGCGCTGGTGCTCGAGATACCACATGCCTAAGCCAAGCATAAGCGCGGCGGCAAACAAGCCCATGCCCGCGCCGGCAAACAAATCCGTACCTAGGGACGAGGCGGCGATCACATTGTGAATAGAGGGCGAACCGGGCAAAGCGGTCATGGTAAATGTACCCGCCCCTAGAGCGGCGGCGCCGCAAAGCAAGCGTTTAGGTAAGTTGGCCTGCTTAAGTAAACGCAAACCCAGCGGGTAGATAGTAAAGATCACGACAAACACCACCACGCCACCGTAGGTAAGCAGAGCCGAGGCCAAGACCACAACCCAAAGCACCCGCCTCTCCCCCATAAGACGCGTCATCGCTGCCGCTATACTGGCGGCGCCGTGACTCTCCCCCATTACCCGGCCAAACAAAGCACCGGCGCAAAACAATAAAAAGAATTTACCGGCAAAGGTAAACGCGCCAAGTGGGCCGCTGGCGTAAAAGCTAGACAAGCTCTCCGCCACCGACAAGCCATTCGTTAACGCCACTACAGCTGAACACAGCAGGGTGGCAAAAAGAATATTGACACCGCGCAATGCTAAGCCAATTAGCAATACCAGCCCCAATACTAGCCCGAAATTTTCCAACATAGGTTTGCCTTATTATTATAAAATATGGTTATTCTGACACAGATTTACTATTATTTATCCAGTCAACTGTGCCGATTATACGACAGATTAACTGGAATTTAAGGAAGCATAATGAAGCCCAGCCCCGACAGCCGCCAAGATTATTTTTGGTTTACCCAAATGACGTCCAAGTTTCAGGACAACGACATCTATGGCCACTTAAACAATAACATTCACACCCAATGCTTTGATAACGCCGTAAACCTTTACCTGTTTAAAGAAGGCGGGTTAAATATGCAGCAGGATTCTATTATTGGTTTAATTGTGAATTCCGGCTGTGATTATTTCGCCGAGCTAGGCTGGCCTGAGCATCAGACCTTGGATGTTGGCGTAAGGGTTAACCGCATTGGTAATAGCTCTGTGCAATACGGTGCCGCAATATTCGACCAACAAAGCGACCAGGCAGCGGCCCAAGGCCACTTCACCCATGTATGGATAGACCGCGACAGCCGCGCTACCGTGGCCATCCCCCAGCGCCTGCGCAGCGCCATGGAGCAGGTGCTAAAACCAAACTAAGCCCACACTCCGCCGGCCCTATGCAGGCTTAGATCTGGGGTTTTGTTTTCCAGGCTCTGTGAGGCATGGATGCCGATCGGAAGCCTCCAGGGACGGATTTACGGCGTGCCTGGAAAATAAAACGCCAGAGCTAAGCCGGGGTAGAATACAAGCAGGCAAAGCTACTGATGCCTAAGGGGCCTGCCGCGATGCAGGCTTAGATCTGGGGTTTTGTTTTCCAGACTCTAGGAGACAGGAGTCGACGTGAAGCCTCCAGGGATGGATTCACCGGCGTGTCT